>Ga0208379_1000250_pt1 | contig 25239 bp, 43 predicted proteins | sample CryBogCBE02Aug07_FD_184559 | JGI IMG/M metagenome (GOLD analysis project Ga0208379, IMG submission 184559) | Freshwater microbial communities from Crystal Bog, Wisconsin, USA - CBE02Aug07 (SPAdes) | ecosystem: Environmental > Aquatic > Freshwater > Lake | place: Crystal Bog, Wisconsin, USA... | reverse complement strand
CAGGTGGCGGTTATAGCGGTTCAGGCGCAAACGGTCGTTTAACCATAACGTGGTCATAACATGATATTCACTTGGACGTTTCCCCAATTCATTGTCAATCCAACGTCTGACGGTCTAACCAACGTGGTCACGGCCATTAACTGGATTTGCACTGGCACGGATGGCACGGTTTCGTCATCTTCTTCTGGTACAGCAAACCTTGGAACGCCTAACCCCGCAGAGTTCGTGCCTTACGCTAACATCACGCAATCCTTAGCCTATCAGTGGGTATCGGGTTGCATTAGTATGCCAGCGGTTGAGGCGCAGATTGCTATGCAGGTGGCCGAACTTTCCAAACCCGTTATCCAAACGCAAGCGCCACCCTACTGAGGTTACCATGGATCCATTTACCCTGATTGCTGGCGCAACCGCGATATATAATTCAATCAAGTCCGCAGTCGATGCTGGGCAGGATATGATGGCGACCGCCGAGAAGGTAAGCAATCTCTTTGGTAAAGTGGGCCAAATCGTTACGATTGCGTCAACGCCGCGCAAGAAAAAACTATTTCAATCACAGGCAGAGTTTGAGGCCGAAGCGGTCAAGATATACGCCGTTAAAGCCAAAGCCCTTGATATGCAGCTTCAGGTGAAGAACCTGTTTGTTGGCCAATATGGCCCTGCGGCATGGGAAGGCATTCAGCGGCAAGTGATTGAAATGCGTAAGGAAGCGGCTCGTCAGGCTGCGGCCGCACTAAAAGAACAGGAAGAGGCCAGAAAGGATCTAATTATGGTTAGTAGCATAGTTGGTTTTCTGGTATTGGGTATTGCTGCAATTGGTGTTTTTCTCATGCTAACGGTGAAATAACATGGACATTCTTAAAACTTTTGGACCATTGATTGGTTCGGTTGCACCTACTATCGCTACCGCTCTCGGTGGTCCGGTCGCAGGCATGGCGGTTAAGGCTCTATCTGGCGCTTTATTTGGCCATGAAGACGGCACGGAAGAAGATATTCAGGCGGCCTTGGCTAACCCAACGGGTGATCAGCTGGCCGCTCTCAAAAAGATCGACGCCGATTTCAAGACGCAAATGAAGTCGTTGGACATTGATCTGGAGCGGATTGCTGCGGATGACCGTAACTCTGCCCGACAAATGGCGATTGCTACACATGATTGGACGCCACGCATTTTGGCTATAGTGGTCATTTGCGCTTGGGTGTTTATCCAATGGCACCTATTGAACAGCACTATCCCTCCTGAGATGCGGGAGTTGGTGGCTCGTGTTCTTGGTACGCTTGATGCGGCTTTGACTTTAGTATTGTCCTATTATTTTGGTGCGGCGCATAAACACGAGGATCCGCCAAAGTGAATACCAATTGGCCTAAATGCTTTGCTCTCGTCCTTAAAAACGAAGGTGGATACGTTGACAACCCTGCCGACCCCGGCGGGGCTACCAACCTTGGCTGCACAAAAGCAACTTGGGAGGCATGGGTTGGCCATCCTGTGACCAAAGACGATATCAAGGCGTTAAAGCCTAACGATGTCATGCCTCTGTACAAAACAAAGTATTGGGATACAATTAAAGGTGACGATCTGCCGGAAGGCGTGGATTATGCCGTCTTCGATTTTGCCATCAACTCGGGGCCGTCCCGCGCAGCAAAAACCCTTCAGTCGGTACTCAGTACCAATCCAGACGGGCAAATCGGACCCGCCACGTTACGCGCTCTTGAAGCGTCAAACCCTCGTGAAGTTGCTACAGCGGTATGCGAAGCCAGATTAGCCTTCTTACAATCACTGCCAACTTATGGTACCTTTGGCAAAGGCTGGTCACGTCGGGTGTCAGAAGTAGAACAAACCGCATTTAACATGGTGTAGACATGGATTATAACACCTACGTCCAGCAAATAGCGACAATGGCGGTGGTTCCTACAACGGACACCAACTTCCAGATCATTTTGCCTCAAATGATTTCCTACGCCGAACTGCGGATGCAGCGTGACCTTGACTTTTTGTCAACCCAAATCAGCAACTCATCTTATTCTTTGACGGCAGGCAACGGCACCTTAACGATTCCTACGTCTCAGTTTGTGGTCATGGAAACCTTTGAAGTCATTGACGGCTCAGGTAGTTCAGCCCCCTTGTTGCCAGTCGGCAAAGAATTTATCCAAAACGTATACGGCACGGGATCGGCTACGGGGCTTCCGCAATACTTCGCTGTCTACGGTGGTGATTCGGCGTCAACTGGTCTGACTAATCAGAATATGATTGTTGGCCCTATTCCCGATCTTAACTATGCCATTCGCCTGACAGGAACCGTGCGTTCTGCTCCGCTATCGGCCACAAACACGCAAACCTATATCTCGGTCTATTTGCCGGACATGTTTATCATGGCGTCCATGATCTATATCTCGGCCTACCAACGCAACTTCGGCCGTTTGAACGATGATCCTGCCATGGCGCAGACGTATGAAAGCCAATATCAAAGCCTTCTCAAGAGCGCGATGGTCGAAGAGAACCGCAAGAAGTTTGAATCTGCCGCATGGACTTCTTATTCGCCTGCTCCTTTTGCCGCTCCAACGAGGTAATTTATGCCTCATAATACAATCAAGCTGAAGCCCGGCATTGAAACCAACACCACTCCGGCGTTGAACGAAGCCGCATATTCTGCTTCGCAGTTAATTCGTTTCCTGCCTGAACGCAATGGCTACGGTTTGGCGCAAAAACTTGGCGGTTGGGTCGCGTACTATGCTTCTGCCATCGGTTCAAAAATTCGTGCGCTAAAAGGATGGGCCGATCTTAACGCCAACAACTATCTTGGTATTGGTGCGGAATCTTCGCTCAACGTCTTAACGAGTGGCAATCTCTCCAATGTCACCCCGCAAACGACCATTACCAATTCTGCGCCAAATTTCTCAACCACCGCCGGATCAAATGTTGTTTCCGTTGTTGATTATGGCCTGATTGCATCAACCTTAGATTACGTTAATTACGTTACACCCGTTGCGGTTGATGCGCTTGTTTTTACAGGCCCATACCCCGTTTACACGGCATCGGTTGCCAATAGCGTAGCCACAACAGGCGCATCTGGTAATGGCACAACCGCCACCATAACTTTTGCATCTCAGGCCAACCCGCCAGTGATTGGATCATATGTTATCGTCAGCGGCGTTACGCCAACGGCATACAACGGGACTTGGAAATTAACGGGTGCAACGTCTACGTCAATCTCATTTGCCTCAACCGCAACTGGATCTCAAACGGTAGCAGGTACGGTTCAGTATGGCGCAAACTATTCAATCTTAGCCGCGTCTAATGCTACAACGACCGTTTCAAGTGGTGGGGCTTCCTACTCGTTTACCACAACGAGTGGTTCTTCAATTGTAACGGCTACGCTTGCCAATCACGGTTATGCTGTGGGCGACGAGTTTTACATTGGCGTATCCACGGCTGTCGGTGGCGTAACCCTGTTTGGCCTCTATTCCGTATTGACCGTTCCGACATCAAGTACTTTTACTTTTTCCGCAGCCAACACGGCTACGTCCGGCGCAACGGTATCAATCAACAGCGGTAACATTAAAGCTAATTTTTATATCGCAATTGGGCCGCAACCTACTGGCACGGGTTTTGGTGTTGGTGGCTTTGGTACGGGTGGTTTTGGTGTTGGTACGGCTCAACCTTCTGTCCCCGGCACCCCGATCACAGCCACCGATTGGACGCTTGATAACTTTGGCCAAGACCTAATTGCCTGCCCCGCAGGTGGAACGATCTACTATTGGCAACCCAATGGCCAACTTCAGACCGCGCAATATCTCGGTGGCAACTGTCCTCTTGTGGCAAGCGGTGTATTCGTTGCGATGCCTGAGCGCCAAGTGGTGGCATACGGATCCTCGTTCACGCTTGCGGCCGATCCCTTGTTGGTTCGGTGGTCCGACATTGGTGACTTCACTGTTTGGAATGGAACAGCAACAAATCAGGCAGGATCTTATCGTATTCCTACGGGGTCCAAGATCGTTGCAGGTATTCAGGGGCCACAACAGGGGCTTTTATGGACTGACCTTGACCTTTGGGCCATGCAATATGTTGGCGCTCCGTTTGTGTATGGGTTTAACAAGATCGGTTCTAACTGCGGTGCTATCTCTCAGCATTGCGCGGGGCAAATGAACGGTGCCGTCTATTGGATGTCGCAAAAACAATTCTTTATGATGGTGGGGTCAGGCGTTCAATCTATCCCATGCCCGATCTGGGACGTTGTTTTCCAAAACATCAATACATCTTACCTTTATAAAGTAGCTTGCGGCGTAAACAGCCAGTTCAACGAAATTACATGGTACTATCCATCTGCCTCGTCCACCGAGAACGATAGCTATGTCAAATACAATACCGTCCTTCAACAGTGGGACTACGGTTCTCTTGGCCGGACTGCTTGGATTGATCAATCTGTGCTTGGGTCTCCTATTGGTGCTGGGTCTGATAATTACTTATATCAGCACGAAATAGGAAACGATGCAGCCAACGGCACCCAAACAACCGCCATGCTATCGTCTTTCCAGACGGGTTATTTCCAACTTAACGAGGCCGACAACTTGATCTTTATTGATCAGATATGGCCTGACATGAAGTGGGGAACGTATTCTGGTAATCCAAATGCGACCGTGCAGATTACATTCTACGTCACTAATTACCCCGGCGATACACCTGTTCAGTACGGCCCTTATACAATGACGCAAGCCACAGAATACATATCTGTCCGCATCAGGGCGCGTTTAATGGCGTTTAATATATCGTCCAATGACGTTGGTACGTTCTGGCGGCTAGGTGCAATCAGATACCGCTATCAGATTGACGGGAGATTTTAATGGGTGCGTCACTTGACGATATTCTCACCACACAAAAGAACGGCGTTATTGCGATCAATAACCTTGCGAGTTATTTGCAAAGCATTGTGTCTGAAATAACTAATGTTGTTCCAACAACATCTTCAGCGCCAGTTGTAGCTACAACAACTCAAGTGTTTACGGGAAAAGGGCTTCTATACAGCATATCCATACCGTTAACGTCCGGCTCTAACCAAGTGCTTTTGTATGATTCAGCAACAACCGGCGGCATAGCAAATTCCAATTTAATTTATTCTTCTTTGCCAGCCAATGCCGCTAACTTTGTCCCGTACCGAGACATTCGTATTCATGTTACCAATGGGCTGGTGGTTGTTGCTCAAACTGGTATGTCCGCTGTCGTTTCTTACACGCCAAATATCTGAGGTCATCATGCCATTAGCACACGGTAAATCTCAAAAGACGATTAGTAAGAATATAAGCGAAATGACCCGTGCGGGTCACCCACATGATCAGGCGGTAGCGGCTGCGCTTAATATGGCCCGATCGGGAAAAGCAGAGGGTGGTCCCATGGATTACCGCAAAGCCAATTTAAACATACCTCATATTGAATATCCTATGCATGCCGAGTTAACCCACAAGGGTCCAATTCATAGTCCGGTTGCGGGGCGTACCGACCACTTACCAACCAAACTTGATTCGGGGTCATATGTCATACCTGCCGATATCATTTCGTCCATGGGCGAAGGCAACACGATGGCAGGGTTCAAGATTGCTCGGCGCATGTTTTCAGGAAAACCCTATAGCCAACAAAAACAACCTTATTCCTCCGAAGGAATGCCATACGCCCAAGGTAAACCTTATGGTGCTCGAGCCTCGGGTGGACGCGCTCCCGTTGAAGTGGTGGTTGCAGGTGGGGAATATGTTATAACGCCAGAAGAAGTGACCCAGTTAGGCAATGGAGATATTGACCACGGTCATGAAATCCTTGATCATTTTGTTACTGGATATCGTAAAAAAACCATAGAAACGCTTAAAAAGTTACCCGGACCTAAGAGGGATTAATGGCCGAAGAACTTAAAATACGACTTGGAACACCAGAAGACGAATCAGCAATGCTAGACCTTGCCCTACGGGCGTGGGAAGAAAACGGCATCAAGGGTGTCAACCCTGAAAAGATGCTTGGTATGATCAAACCCGCTTTATATCTGTGGCAGGGGCTTGTTGGCATCATTGGTAAACCCGGCGAAAAGATTGAAGGAGCAGTCCTTCTAAGAACGTCTCAGATGTGGTATTCTGACGAATGGATGCTTGAGGAAAAAGCTATATTTGTTGATCCTGAGTTCCGTAGCGCAAAAGGTGGACGTGCGCGTAAACTATGCGAGTTTTCCAAGAAGGTGGCCGATGATTTGGGTATCCCCCTCATTATTGGCGTTCTTTCTAATCACCGTACTGAGGCAAAGGTCCGCCTGTACGAACGTCAATTTGGGCCTCCTGCGGGGGCTTTTTTCTTATACAATGTCCAAACAGGACACGATGAGCACGTAACGGAGCACTAAAATGGGCGGCAAAACCGGAACCACTACCCAACAGGTATCCATACCTCCCGAGGTGCTGGCTCGGTATAACTCCGTTAATGCTCAGGCTCAACAGACGGCTGCACAACCATTTCAACAATATAGCACTGATCCAAACGCATTTGTTGCCCCATTAAATCAACAGCAACAGGCGGGTATTGGTAACATCAATCAATATGCCACTTCGGCCCAACCCGCCTACGGCGCAGCCCTACAAGGCACGGCACAAGCCTATCAAGGTTATAACCCACAAAACTACCAACAGGGCGTGGCGGGGTATATGAATCCCTTCGTCAGCCAAGCCATGGGTTCAACTGCCGCTTATTTACAGAACCAAAATCAACAACAACAGCAACAGATTTTGGGCCAAGGAATATCTGCCGGAGCGTTCGGTGGCGATCGTGGTAAAATTGCACAGGCCGCATTAGCAGGACAACAAAATCTTGCAACAGGTAACGTATTAGCCAACATGGCTTCTACTGGTTATCAAAACGCCGCTCAAAACTATATGGCAGGTCTTGGTCAACAGGGTGCTCTTGCTGGGCAACTTGGAACATTGGGTGCGGGTGCTCAAACGGCAGGTCTTGCTGGGGCGCAAGCACAATTGGGCGCAGGTACTCTTGGTCAGCAAACCCAACAGGCAGGCAACACGGCCCTTTACAATCAGTTCTTGCAACAACAGGCCTATCCGTTCCAAGTGGCACAATTCTTGGCAAATATTGCAGAAGGTACTGGCGCACTGTCTGGTTCCACCACAACCACGCAACAGCCTATGCCGTTCTTCTCCGATCGACGCCTTAAAGAAGACATTAAGAAAATTGGTACAGCCTATAACGGTCTTCCAATTTATACTTATAAGTACAAGGGCGATGATACTGAACAGACCCATATTGGCTTTATGGCCGATGAGGTTGAGAAAAAGCATCCAGAAGCCGTAGGGTTGGCAGGTGGTTATAAAACCGTAGATTATGAGAAAGCCTCTCGTCCCGCGCATTATAGCGGTGGATTGGTGTCCGAGGGCGGTGCCGTTGGCATGCAACACATGGGTGAAGGATATGCGGATGGTGGCTACGCCGATACAACTGCGTTTGGCAAGTACGATCCCTATGATATTAATTCATTTTATAATTTGTTGAACCGTCAACAGACCGCTTTAAAAAATCCCAATGCAGCTTCTATGAGGCAAATGGGTGGTGAACCGGGTCTTGCGGGGCGTGTTCCTGATTCTAAAGTTTCAGTTGGTCAATTAATGACCGCAGGTTCTGCACCGTCAATGCCAGAGAGCGTGTTGCAACAAGGTTTAGGTGCCGCTGACGAAATTGAGCAGGGTGGTAAATTATTCACGGGTGCTAAGGATTATCTCAATAAAGCCTATGAATATATGAAGACCTTGGACAAACCTACGCAGGCTCAAGGTGGTCTTGTTGGATATGCCGATGGTGGTGATATTCCATATGAGACATCCAATGACCCCATGGAAAAAGTTGCAAAGAATAGTCAGCAACCTGAAAGAAAACTTGCTACAGCAGCCAATCCTCCCGGCAATCCTTCTCAATCTGGGTTGGGCATGGGGGACTTATTAGGCGCAAGTAAATTGGCGGGGTCTATGGGCGGTTTAGGCGCTACGTCTCAACTTCCCGGCTTATATAGTGCCGCCTCTGCTCCATTACCTGATGTTGTTGGCGCAATGGCAACGGGCGGAGAAGAGGCTTTTGCGGCTCCTGAAGCGGCTAGTGGTCTTGGTGCGGCGATGTCTGGTATTGGTGATGCGGCTATGTCTGCGCTTCCAATTATTTTAGCGCCATTTGGGCTTTCATCAGGCGGTCTTGTTCCTCGTGAACACCATGCTGATGGCGATGTAGTTGGTGACGAAGGTGGCCTTGATAGCAAACTACAATATAAGATTGCTCCTCAAAGTCTTGCAGATATGGATGCCGCGCAACAACAAGTTGTAAAAAATATTTATCAAGGTGAAAGCGGCGGAAAATACAACATTCTTAATGGTGGCGAAGAATTTGATCCATCTCAAGGTCATCCTCATCGCGTTGGCAAAGGCGGACAATCTACGGCCGCAGGTGCGGGTCAATTTATTGGTGAGACATGGGATCGAGTAACTGGCGGTGCGCCAATGACCCCTGCTTATCAAGACGCAGCTACATGGCAACTTGCAAACGATGATTATAAAAAACGTACTGGTCGCGATTTAAGGCAAGATGTTTCTGAAAATGGTTTTACACCTGAAATTAAAAAAGCCCTTGCGCCAACTTGGACGAGCCTTGCACAAAAAGAACCATCTAAAACCAATGGCGATTTGTTCAGCGGTTTAGGAAATATGTTTGGTATCGGTTCTGCACAGGCTCAAGAACAACAGCAAAACCAAGGTGGTCTACTGCCACAGACGGGCCTCATATCTGAGCAAACAATTATACCTTTGTTGTCCGGCCTTGGGGCTATGGCATCGTCTAAAAGCCCATATCTTGGTGCGGCTATTTTACAAGGTCTTGGTGGCGGTGCTAAGGCTTATGAAGATGTGCGTACACAGCAGATGGAGCGTCAGGCGCTATCGCCTGTTATTTCGCAACGCAACATTGCTACAACAAATGCCCTTCAAACGGGTCTTATGCAATTCAATGCAATGCGCGACGCAAACGGTCAACCTCCAATTTCTATGCAAGAGTTTGCAAAACTATCGGGTTATCAAGGAAATCTTCCTACAGACGCTCAGGCAATTACCGGTCAAACGGGTGTGTTTGGACAACCTGCGGTGCAACCTGCAGCTGGTCAGACCGATCAGGGTAAAGTTGGCCTTGCACCCGCTCCTACGCTCCAACAAATGCATTCAGGTACTGTTGTTCGTGACGGCATAGAAATTCCTCTTGGAAATGATCCCGCATCACTTCAATCATTCATCAATAAATATAAAGGTGTTGGTGGAACAGGTTCTTTCCTTGAAGGACAAGTGAAAGCATATGAGGATCGTCTAACCGAAATCAACAATACTAAATTAACACGCGATGTTAATGGTAATTCTATCCCCGCATTAGGTGTTCTTGCTGCATCGCGTAAGGCCGCTCTTGCTGAAAACGTCACGAAGAATATTCAATCGCAATATAACGATGCTACGGATTTTGAAAAAAGCTATGCGGTTAATAATCAACTTATTAACAATATCGCCGAGTATTCACGCTTGGCAAATATGAACCGTGCAACACCTGAATTGGCTGAAGCCATTGGTAGATTAAGTTCAATACCGGGGTTTGATGCATATATTAAACCAGATATGGCAACTCTCCAAAAAGCCAACGATTCTGGAACAAAGAGTGCAGTTATTTCTGCATTGCAAACCCTTTCAGAAAATGCAGGTTCTGCTCAAAAATCCGTCTTACAAGAAGCGTTACATGCTGTTGCGACACCTAGCATTAATCCGGGTTCACGGCATGATATCGTTGCAAACGCCAAAGCAAAACTTGAGCAACAACATGATCTTAATCAAGCATGGCTTGCAGAAGGCGTTAAAAACAATGGTCAGTATCCTGAGCCCGTATTGTTTACCTCTCAATTCAATAAAGCAAACCCATTAGAAAGCTATCTTGAAAAAGCCAAGAAAGACATTCCTCCATTCGCTGGGCAAGCCCAGTCCGAAGGAAACCGTACTGTTACACGTACTGGTATAGTTCAAGACGGTCCCAATGCAGGTAAAAAAGCCATTCAATATTCCGATGGTAGCGTGGAGATTCAATAATGGCTGAAAACATCAAGTGGGATAATGAACCATCACAACCAGAAGGGGGCAACATTGCTTGGGAACCCGAAGTTGGTGGCCTTGAATCATTTGGTCGAGGTGCCGCACAAGCGTTTGGTCTCGGTTATTCCCCACAATTGATTGCGGCCGCTAAGACAGGTCATATGCCCGGCAGTACTGAACCGGAATATCTTGTTGAACTAGCCAAACAAAAAGCCGCCACAAACGCCGCATGGGAGCAGCACCCCTATTTATACGGAACTGGCATGGTTGCATCGGCTATTCCTGCGGCAGTTGGTGCTGTATTGGGCGCTCCTGAAGAAGCTGCGATTGCGGGTGGATTGGGTGCTGCTGATTTATTGTCCGGTTCAAGCAATATCGCAAGCCTCGGTGGGGCGGGTTTACGCGCTCTTGCGGGTGAAGGTGCAGGAATGGCTCCTAGTGCGTTACGCGGGGTTGCTACGGCTGCAGAAAATCCTCTTGTCCAAGGGGCTATTTACGGATCATCAGAAGGCGAAAATTTATCTGACAAATTAAGTGGCGCGGCCGCAGGTGCTATCGGTGCTAAAGTTGCCCCTATGGTAATTGGTGCCGCTGGTAAGACCGTTGGTGCGTTAGCAGGTAAAGTTGCCGATCCTCTTGTTCATGCCCTTACAGGTGGCGCAGATAGTGCCGCAATAGCAGGTAGCCTTGCTCATGACATTGGTGTTTCTTTGCCCAGTGCTTCTGTAGGACAAGGCACTATTCCAAACGTTGCATCAAAATTTGATTTCTTTAATCAAGTTCCAAAATCGTCCGCTCGCACTCTTTCTCAACTTGGAGAAAAGGTATCTGACTTATCTGGTGAATACGATCCTGAAAAAGCCGGCGAAGCAGTACGTTCTGCAGTTGGTCAATTTTTACAAGACGATCAAGACCCAATTGGTTTCCGTTCTCAATTGAATAGCCATTATAAACCGCTTGATAATCTATTTAATCCCAATCAAATGATGGATATTTCCAATGTTCGTGCCGCAGTTGAAGCAGCTCGTAATTCTTCGCTTGGTAAAGTATCGGACCTTGAACCTACTTTTAAAGTAGTCGAAAAAGCGCTTGCTGATGAGCGTGGTCATAATTTTGAAGATATGAAAAAACTTCGTGAAGTTATTAGCGATGCAATGACATTTAATAGAATGCCGGGAAGCGCAGGGTTGAATGATAGCGTCCTTGCACAATTGCGTGAAGCCGCTACTAAAGATATGAATGCCTACGCTCAATCTGTAGGTGGGCCACAGGCCGTTCAGGATCTTGCAAAGGCAAATCAAAACGCTCAAAAACTATACAACTTGCGGGACACCATTTTAAAAACAGTTGGTAACCCTAATGCTGGTCCGGGCTTTAAGCCATCGTCAAATATTTACACAAACATTATTTCTGCTGCCTCCGCTAAAAAGCCAAACATAGCAGCTCTTGCTCCATTACAGCAGGTTGTAAATAATTATGATCCAGATGCGTGGAGCCTTATTGGTAAAAATTATACAAATAATCTTGCGCCTAATGGAAATTTCTCATTTGGAAACTTTAACAAACTATATAACGATGCCCTACATCCACAAGGCAAGGACTTGATATTCGGCCAAGTTGGTGACGGCGGTGCGCGAGATACATTAGAAAAAATTAATTCGCTTGGCCGCATATCATCTGATGGAACTCCATTAGGGGTTAAACTTGATTCCCTCGCTCAAAAAGCAGGTGCTAATATTTCTCCTGTAGTTTACCCAGAAGTGTTAGCGGCTTTTGGTGAAAATGCTTTGTTAGGTGGTTTTCCTTTAAGAACAATGACGGCGGCAGGTGCTGGTTCTTTGGCGGGTGCTTATGGTGCTCGTAATATTGCACGTCCTGTATCACAATATGTACCATCTACTGGCGCTCGGATTGCAGGCGAAACCGTTAAAAGAACCGCTCCATTGGTGGGCGCACAAATTGCCGCTCCTGCTCTTGGCCCAGCGGTTAAAGGTGCAGGTATCTATGGTGGAGCAAGGGCAATCAACCAACTGCCACCCAGTGTGTTAGCAGGTATGGGATTAGCCGCTCAAAGATTTTTACCGCAGGCTTCTGGTGGCCGTACTGAACGAGCCTCTGGCGGTCGCACAACGCATTCTGCCGCATCCAAGGCAAACGTCTTGATCAATATGGTAGACAAGATTAGAAAAGAACAAGGCAATGAAACAAAGCCTTTACTTAACTTGGACGACAATACCGTCGCCAAGGCATTAGCCGTTGCAAATAGGGGTATATAATGGATAACTTGGAACTTGAGTTAAAATTGACCGTTGCACATGTTAACACAATTTTGAAACATCTTGGTGCAGGTGCTTATGCCGAGGTGGCAGAATTGGTGAACTTGTTGCATGGACAGGCAAAACCACAAATTGAAACTGTAGCCTCACCTGCCCCTGCAGAACAACCTATTGCCCTACAGTAAAATTGTCGTAGGACAATCTGCGAATGACGTAGCCGGACTTCTTTGCTGAATATCTGGCTATGTCAAACGAATCCCATTCTCCGGTTATCCACATAACCATCATGGCAAAAATCATACTGTCGCCATAGTAGGCTACGATATCATTGTTGGGATCAAAGTCTGCCATGCGTTCGGCTATACGTCCCTCAAAATCAGGAATGTAATTGTCGGTAGCAAGGTTATCAAACATTGGCCGATCGCAGACATAAACAGTTTCGTTTGCCAATTGAGCCAGTTCGTCAGGATTCAATTTGAAAGACGGGTTGCAGACAAATACTCGCTCGTATTTCCTCATAATCTTCTTCTTCCTCTGGTTCTAATTCTATCCAAAAATCCCATAGGGGATGGTCCCGTCTCATAAGGCGAAGTTCCCGTGTCAATGAATCAAAATCAATATCTCTATCAACGACACGGGAGCGTGCGTGTGGGTCAACTCTTGATCTGCCCAGTAGTTGGTACATCGCCTTTGTCACCAGTTGGTTTAGGAACCTCAGTATAGTCTTTTCTTCTTACACACATCAATCACCTATTTTATCAAAAACGGTATTTGCGATGTCTTTGCTGTCAGCATTATATTGTGACTTTGTTATACGCTTAAGAGCATCGCGCATCAGTTCGTTTTCAACTCTCAACCTGACCATATCAGAAACGGTAACATCGTCTGCATGGCGATCGGAAGGGGCGTATGGCCCCAACCAACGTAGATTAGCCAATTCCCGTTTACTTTGAAAGCCTGTCATCTTGTTTCTTGTCCCATGAAAAGGTTGGTAGGGTTATTTTCATCCGAGTTTCTTCACCCCCTTGGGCCTGTTTAATCTTTTGGATACGAGAGGCGTGTTTGGCCAGTTCAATCTTCAGTTTGTGTTCTTTGGTTTTACTGTCCGTCATTTTTCATGACCTCCTCAAGATCCATGGTAACGGTCGGCATATTAGCCAAACATGATTCGGTCCCTAATTGACCATAGCCAACAATGTCATCCCAATGGTCACGATAGTTATAATCCCCGTGAAGCACTCGAGATATCTTGACCGCTATCATTTCAAGGGCTTCTTTCTGCCCATCGTTCAGTACGTCCCAGTTTTTGCCAGACTTTAAATAGTCTTTAAGCCCTTGGCTAAATCCAGACTGTTCCCGGTAAACCCCATGGGTCCGTTGGCGTTTGGTAATAATCATTTCAATCTTCTCCATAGTATTTGATGTAGGCGTGTTCAATTCCGTGCTCACTGAATAATTCTCCGATATATCGACGAAGCTGAACCACTTCTTCCTTGAGTCTTTCATTTTCAATCCTGTATTTTTCGAACTCCTTCATGGCCCACTTAAACCGCATGTCAGCCGCCAGTAGTTCATCATGGAGTTCCGTGTCTTTCATTTGCCCCTCAATATATCAATCGCTGCCTTAAAACGCTCAAGGGTGCTCATTGGAGGACGGGTTTCAATTGCATTGATAATGCGTTTGCATTCTGCCTCTAGAATTTTGGTGCCATAAAAGTCCAACCGTAAATTTACGGCATCAGAGAACGCTTGTGACTTAATAAAGTGGTTAAACTCAGAACTGATATACCTGTACAAGTCCCGTTCACGAGAAGCCATCATGCCACCCATGGATGATAACAAGTCCCTTTCTAATACCTTTAACGGGTCTTCTGGCTTTGCAATTGATTTAAGTATTTTGGGAGGACGTCCGCGGCGTGGTTTTGCAAGTTCTATGCTTTCAATTTTCTTTCTTTGTGCATGTAACAATTTCATGCTCTTGCTAATTTTCTTTTTTGTTTCTTCCGATAGATTACGCATTTTATTTCTCCATAATTGCTGATTGAATACGTTCTTCAAGCCGATCGCTTAAAGCAGGGACTATCTTTTTCCAAAGGATCATAGGCGACATGGAATCATTGGTATGACGAAACTCATCCTCAAAAACGTCAATTCCAATGCTACATATTTTCCAATTGAAAGCATTTGTATATTCGATTGTCACTTGACCCCGCACATATAGTTCAACGGAGTCAATATCCACTGCATCGTTGACCTCTACGTCAACCGTTTTCATTTAAACATCTCCTTGTGCAACACATGGTCTTGCGGCAAACCGTTAATTAGATTTGTCTTTACACCATAGGCGGCGTGTTCTGCTTTTCCTCCTCTAATTTTGTAAACAAAAGCCTCAATATGGTAACCTTGAGACGACCAATACTGGTATATGTTACGGGCCAACTCATAAGCCGCCGCTTCTTTAAGATGATCTTTTTGATGTACTGCCATGATATATTTTCCTTATGCTAACATTTCTAAACGATACATTTCACCATCTATGTCTTCCATAACTTCATCGAATGTCATTATGGGCATTACAACACGGTGCAGAATTTTACCATTAACACTCTTCAAGTGCCGTTCAAGGGATGCAATCTGCATCGTGTCTGACATGATATAATTTTTACGCCGCATGGTGCGGTCAGGCATTTGATAATCTACCAAGATTGTCCAGATTGTACGCATGATTCCCTCCTCACGCCACGGCCGCTAGTTTGGCTTTAACATTGACCACTGTGGTCATCTCTGCATCATCCTTGGTGCAAGCCTTGTAGGACTTCAACAGCTTCTCCAAAGCCTCAACATCCTTCAAGGACACGCCGTGCGTCTTCATGAGAAGATCCTCATCAATGACCTTCTTGGCGCGGAGGTGAATGGAAAGGTCGTACATTTCGCCTTCAAGGTAATCAACACCCGTGGCAATGACTGCATCCTTGAGGATATCAAGGTTATCTTTGCCAGTCTTAAGTTCGAGGGATTGGATGGCGTACTGGTCTGCAAGGGTAAGGTTCGTATTCATGATCTAATCTCCATCTAGGCAGCAACACCGCGTCGCTGACAACACCTATAAACCACATCTGAATTAATGTTGCAACCCCCTTTCTAAAATTATTTTCAATTTATTTTTCCTGAGCAGTGGCCTTCTTTTGACGGTTCCGCCATAGGGCGTACTCAACCTCATGGTGTAGGACACGACTAAATTCCCTTTGTAATAAACGCTCGTCCTTACCACTTTGAATAATCTCCAAAACTATAAAATTTAAAATTAAACCCATAAGTCCCAAAGCCCAGACGGCCGCAACTGTTTCCGCAAGTCCCATATTTTTTTAACCTCTTTTTCTATGTGTGGCCGGAGCGCCGCTGGTATCTTGTCCAATTCCAAACGGCGTTCTTTAACCTCGGTTAATTTCAAAATCCTGCAAGCCTCTTGGTAAATATGAAAAGAACACGCAGATTGTATTGATTTTGTTTGATCTTCTAACCGTATATGGCCGTCCATCACATTATCAATTAGTTTACTCGGCTTTGTAACAGTCTCCCAGATAGTCCTCGAAAGCATCGATAGCTGCATCGGCTCCAAGGGCAATACAGACCCACGCGCCTGCTTTTTGCGCGGCATGCAAATACTCCAATTGATTCGGTTGCCATTTTGATTGGGTGTGGTCTTGGCGTTTGATTTCGCACACAAAAGTTGGATCGCCGGGGACAATAATGTCCGAAGCACCTGCCGTTAAACCTTCTGCCTTTTCAGCGTTTGCCTTGCGAAATTCCCTTTTACCCTCGTTCTTAGGATGCAAAGCAATTTTTCCCCATGTTTCGGGATACCGCATCCTAATTCGTTTAAAGAACGCCTTCTGCTCAAAGTACTCCCGCGGACATTCGCCTCGATAATCAACGATACCATATACGGCAATATTATCAGGAAACTTCATTAACGCCCCACAAACATAGTTGGTAACTTGTTTCGACGGTCAAACCTATACCAGCAGCAATTGTCTTTACCCGCACCTTCGCTATCCGGTATCCATTTAACCCGCCCGATCGACACGATCATTTCACACATTAACATATACGGTGCCGATTGCCTTGTATGCATCCAGTCCGCGTCAAACAACAACCATGTCGGTCGCAAAGCCGCGCACCTTTCGATAATCTGATGCAATACCACACGTTCCCAAGGGGGATTCGTAATGATAAACCGACACCCTTGCACGTCTTCTTCCGTAAGAAATGACGCATCTTTACGACCTATCCAATCTGCCTGTGGTTCTGCATCGTATGCCTCAACACACAAATGCCCAGCCGATTCTAAATGAGCCGATAAGACCCCTGCCCCGGCACATGGCTCACAAAACCACGCACATTCTGGCAAATGTTTAAGAAGCGGTAGTACGGCCTCTTTAGGGGTTGGGTAATAGTCCATCGGGTTGCGTTCAAAGTCCGATCGCTTGCCCATTATTTAAACGTCCAATAACTAGTTGGTTTCCCACGATACGGTTCCAAGTCAACGCCGGGCAACAAATCCTTAACAACCTTGGAATAGCTAATCGCCCCTTCGCGTTCCACTTTTGTAAGGCTATGACCATCAATGTAACAAGGCTCACCACCAGCAGCCACGACCATTTTCTCAAGCAACTCAGCCTTACGATCTTCCGATGCTTTCATATCTTGAATTAAGTCCCAATACTCTGCCGCTAACTGGCGAAGTTCAGGTTTATCGTTTTCTTTTTTACGCGGCTGCAAATGTTTCTCAGCCAACATAGGGTGGGTGCTTTCCACCAAGTATCTTTGATAGAACGCCAATAGCGCAGGCATGTTCGCGTTAATCCATGGCTCATCATATGAGATTATTTCATTCCGCGAATCGGTAGGCGTCCATTGATAAAAGTGGCACCATGGCTTGCCCGTGATAAATAACTGTATTTGGATCTGGGCGTAATAATGCATTTGCATGGCAAGCGGCTTGAACTGCACCGGGGCTTTTTCATTCCGAAGGCTATAAGGGCATTTGACCTCAATAAGTCCTTCTTGGCCTACCAGACCGTCAGGAGAAGCGCCTAACCAATGCTCATGCGTATAAAATCCTGCTGGCATAACCCTAATACCAGTTTCCAATTCATATTGCCCGATCGCATTTGGTTCGTTAGCCGTTCCCCAGTCTGTAGCTACATTGCCAATAAACTCGGACGGTGCGTCAAACTTTTCTCGTACCATGCGACGAAGGACATCATCAGGTTTCATAAAAGGAGACAGGCCAAGAATAGCCCCCACGGCTGATCCTGTTATGCGACCGCGTCTTGCGGCAAACCACTCTTCACTTCTCTGTTCCACTTGCTTTCTCCGTCTGGGGCCGAAGCCGTTTTAATCTTTTAATGGCGTTTTCTGGATAGGTTCGGCTTATATGCATAATAGAAATAATCTCTTCTATTTTACGCCGCCGATCGCGTTGTTCACTTAAATCGCTGGTAACAACTTCATTCTCAAAATCTTCTAATTTCATAACCGTTTTACGGCAGGCTTTAATGACCGATCCATAATCTGGTTCTTCAATGTAAGAGGATTCAATTAAATCTTCTCCGCGTTTTTCTGCTTTGGTTTTTGGTTCATAAAGTTCCCGAACCCGCGGCAATAAACCAAACTCTTTCATGTAATCAAAAACAATATCGTTCAACGTTATAGATGCCTCAGTAAACACCATATGATTCATGTTTTGATCTCCATGTTAAAGAGGGGAAGGCAGATGAAGGACCCGAAAAACCCACCTTCCCCCCTACTAGCACCGTTCCCCCTCAGAACGGCACTTCGTCGTCAATCATTCCGCGAGTAACCTTTACGGGTTCGGGTTTGACATTATTCTTTGGTCCCACTGAGGCAATATAATTACCCTTTGCGGTCTTATCTTTGCTTTCCCATGTCTTTACTTTGATTGTCATAGGAACGCTTGTCAGGTGCAGTTGTAACGCTTCATCAGAGGGCATTTTACCGCTCTTCAAAAGTTTTCCACCTGCGTTTTGATCAATCGCAACAAGCATACGTTTTGCCTTGTCACGCTTGGCATCAACATCGCCTTCCCACATAGGATTGGGGTCAGCCACCCACAATTTGTGAAAAATCTTACGGTTCTTCAATTCAACAGGCGCAAGGATTGACCAACGGAGGGAGATAAACTTCTGCCCATCCATGTAAGTGTCCCAACCCGCCAGATCGATAATGGCTGTGCAATTGGTGTTGTTTGGAATAGGCTCAATGTCACCACCGCCGACCTCAAACTGAGTGCCAGTTTTGGTAATATCTTCGCCGTCACTTAGATCCCAAAAATTATCCATTTGCCTTCTCCTTCTTATTTGCACGAAGCGCAGGAATATGATCGGTCAATGGATTGACGCCTATCTGCACAGGTAGTGGTTCATTGATACCAAAACGATTCTTTGAAACGTTAGCGGCCGATGCGTGGCAAACAAGAATACGAGTACCATCAGAGATGGCTTTCTTCTTGTCTCCTTCGCCTGTCGTAAAAGTTTCTAATTTAAGATATCCAACGAGGTCTACATCATCGACATAGTTAGGTTCCGACTTACCACTTAAACGCAAACCCCATTTTGAGAATGATTCGTCGTCTGGCGGGTTTTCCGTACCAACTTCACTATGGGCAATGAATACGGTGTGCATGTTACGCTTGTCGGCCAAGACCCCTGCCGCCTTACGAATACGAGCATGCATACCCGCAACCATGGAAAGACCCGCTCCATAGCCACCCATTGCCTGTTGTATGCTCTTTGGTTTTTTAGGATCTGTATCAACGACATATTGAATAAACATACGTTCCAAAGCGGTAACGCTGTCAACAATAAGGGTTTTGTAACTATGTTCTTCACTTGTGAGGGCAAATAACTGATCCCACAATTCTTCTGGCTTGGTTAACAATGGAAACGCATCTGGTCGCTGACTGGACGGGATTGCTTGAAGGCCATCCTCTGCCCGAATCACAATCGGATTAGGAAAAGTGACCGCCAAGGTGGTCTTTCCCATACCCGCATTACCAAAGATTGTTGCAATTACTGGCCTGTCGGCTGGTTTACTTATCGTATCTAAAACGCTCATTGAGCACTCCTCTTGCTTCTACGCCTTGACAAATGGACCCATTCGGAGTGATTGTCAACAACGCAATGTGGCGAGGGAATACTTTGAGATGGATATAGACACACTGACACGCATACGGACGGCCCTAGCCGATCGTAGACTAGATAAAGTCGCCCTACAGACTGGTCTGCACGAGAATACGATTCGCTCTATTGCGTCGGGTAAGAACAAAAACCCTACATTATCCACAATTGAGCGGTTAGTGGCTTACCTGTTCCAAGGGAAATAAGATGCAGAAAAGTTTTTGGGAGGCGGGTTACCGCGTATTCGGGCTTCATCCTATCCAAAGGGACGGCTCATGCGGGTGCGGTAATCCTAAATGCAATGCTGTTGGCAAACACCCCTTAGCCACAAACTGGCAGCACACGCCTCACTGGTCCGAAGATCAAATCGATGTCATGGCAGAGGTCGGCCAATTCGATACCGGATACGGCGTCCTCGTCCGCGGTCTTATTGTCATTGATGTGGATGCCCGCAACGGCGGCGTCGAATCATATGAACGGCTATTGGCCGATGTTCCCGCTATTGGTGGCGCAGGGTTAATTGTTCAAACTGGGTCAGGCGGTGGCTCCAAACACCTATATTTTAAATGCGATGAAGGGTTAGCCCTTATTCAACACCATCCAGATTATCCCGGTATCGACTTTAAATCGTCTGGTTTCGTCGTAGGGCCGGGGTCGCGTCATGTTTCTGGTAACACTTATGTTACCCTTGTGGGATCGCCCACCGAAATAGACCAAGCCCCCGCAGAACTCATTCATGGCCTATCCAAACCCGATCGGCATCGAGCCTACACCCCCACGGGAACCGTGGACGTATCACACGATGATCTTGCGGATATGTTGTCCTACATCAATCCCGATATCGACCATGAAACATGGATCCGCTGCGGTATGGCTATCCACCATGCGACCCTAGGTACGGGGTTCGATGTATGGGACGACTGGTCATCCAAGGGCAAGAAATACCCCGGCCGAGACATTCTTGAACGCCGCTGGCATTCATTTGGTAAAGCCATCAACCCCGTTACCCTTGGGACATTGATCCACTACGCCGAGGGCGCAGGATGGGTGCAACCCGTTACCTTTGAGCCGAATGGCGATGACGATTTGCCCGTTGTCGATGAATACCAAGCCAAGCACATAGACATTTCCAATATCGACCTTAAACGGCCACCGGGATTTGTGGGAACCGTTGCGGAGTGGATACACGACCAATGCCGTTACAAGCGGGAAAAACTAGCCGTAGCCGCGGCCATCGTTGCGATCGGGGATATTATTGGCCTGCGCTATTCTGACGATGTGAGCGATGTGACTTCCAACGTATTTGCCTTCTGCGTAGCCGCGTCCGGTACTGGTAAGGAATCAATCCAACAGGCAGCCTTTGAAATCCATAAGGTCGTAGGGATCCAAGAGCCAGTATATTCCACGATCAAATCGGAACAAGAAGTCATCCGTAACCTTACCCGTCACCAACCATCTTATTACCAGATCGACGAGGTCGGTATCTTTTTGGATAAGGTTAAGAACGCCCAGAAGCGCGGTGGTGCCGTATATCTTGAAGGCGTCCTTGGTATCCTGATGTCGGTATATTCCAAAGCCAATGGCTGGATGCCTCTATCGGGCGATGTCCGCGAATCGGTTAGCGGTATGATTAAAAAGGAAATAAGCCAACGAGAGAACAAGTTAGAAGAAGGTGCTAATCCTACAATTGAAAAAGAACTTGTTGAGTTAGAGCGGTCTTTGGAACAATTAAGGTCGGGTTTGAGACAGCCATTCCTGTCCCTTTTAGGGTTTACAACAGGTATTACGTTCAGTGGACTGGTTACCCAAGAGACGGCTGCCAATGGGTTCTTTGGCCGTGCTTTAATTTTTGAAGAGAAGGATGACGTACCGCCCGAGAAAAAGAAGTTTCGTAAACGGCCAATGCCATTGGAATTAGAACTTGCTCTCCAGCAACTTTATATGTCCGGCCATTACGATAAGACCGCCACTCGCATTGAGAACTACGGTTCAAAGGTGAGAATATCTACCACGCCAGAGGCCGAGGATATGTTGGAAAATGCCATGGAAATCATGCATAGCCTTGCTGAAGATCACACAGAAAAGTCTGGCATGTCGTCCCTGTTTCTTCGTGCCAAGGAATTGATTGCCAAGATATCGTTTATCCTAGCCGTACCGGAGGGTATTCGTACCGTTGAACACGTTCGTTGGGCTTATGCCCTTGTCCGCCGGGATGCAGAAGAAAAGACCCGCCTTGTGGTTGGTAACGATCGAGTAAAAGACGCCCCCAAGACTGCTTTGGTAAGCCGATTGGAAAGCCTGCTAGAGCGAGAAGACGGGGAAACGTTTGGCGTCATTGTAAATAAACTACGTGCTTTTAAGAAAGAAGATATAGAGCGTACCCTTCAAGAAATGTTGCGAAGCGGCCAAGCCGTTCTTGAGGAATCCATTCATCCACGCCGCAAAATCAAAGTGAAAAGGTTTAAACTGAAATGACGATCAATCTTAAAGACCATATGGAAAAGAAGATGCAAGAAAAGCATGTTAAAGCCTACGACAAGATTGGTGATGCAGTTGATGGTATGACGATTGGGACTGTTTTGCATATCTTGGCATCATTCACCGCATCGGTGTTGGATAAAATGGATGAACCTGATCGTAGCAAAGCCGCTATGGTGTTCTCGTCTGTCATCATGGAAAGCAAAGAGGAACCCGTACAATGAACTATATCGTTGAAGAAGAATGTGAACGTACTGTTTGTCCCATGGGCGTTGGTGCGAACGTAATACACCATAATGGTGTACCAGCAGGTAAGGCTTGTGTTGGTCGAAAGTGCGCTGGGTGGCGGTGGGCTACCGAAAAAGACGATTGGAATGAAAAGACAGAAACATGGGATTTAGAATATAGCCAAACGCAGGGTTATTGCGGTTTTGTAGGAGAGTGAGATGGAGGAGGACATGATATATAACATTACACGAAAAGCTATAGATGATAATTTATTCCCTAAAAAACCAAAGAAACGCGGCCGTAAAACAAATGAATATCGCGCTTTGTTGTCATCGTTAAATAAAAAGTATTTTGGAATAAATACATGGAAAAAGGTAAAGATATGATTGATAATTATGTGACGCCTGAAGAGGCTGATTTAAAGTTTTGCCCGGTTAACCACGGTATGATTACAGGTTGTGATGGCCCCAAGTGCATGGCTTGGCGGTGGGCAGAAATTAACGATCCGCAATTAAAAGAAGGCCAATGGGACGACTCAACGCCCGATAATGGTTCTAAAGGTTGGTTCACATTGGGATGGGAAAAGCGGTATAGCACAACCCACGGCTATTGCGGGATGGTGCGGTCATGAGTGAATGGCAACCAATAGAAACCTGCCCAAAAGATGAATGGGTATTAGTTTGTGAACCCGGCTGGCATCTTATGGTTGCCAAATGGATTTATGCAGACCAATGGCAATATGCTCAAATTGATGATCCTAAATTTTATTTAAGTTGCCGTCCTACGCATTGGATGCATCTGCCAGAATTACCGGAGCCACCGAAATGACTGATCTGAACCGTTTGGCTGATTTAATTTTGCCCGGCATTAGAAACGCACAACTTAAACTTGAAGAAGTGTCTAATTATTTGGGTGTAATGCCCAACAGTTTGCGTCAATATAATGGCTGGCAACCAATAGAAACCGCGCCAAAAGATGGGCTTACTGATATTTTAATGTTCCAAAATGGTGGAATATATATGGCCACATGGTCGCGTTTGGGTCCATTGCCAAATACAAATTTTGGTTGGGTAAGCAATACAGGCTATCAACTTGAACCCACCCATTGGATGCTATTACCGGAGCCGCCAAAATGATGGATATTATAAAACGGTTGCGCCACACTGAAGAAGAAACTGCCACTATTGGGCAAGAACTGGTTTATCTTCAAGTGCCTGTAAATCCAGATGGATCAGAAGCCGCGAACGTAATTGAACAGTTACGGGAAGAACTTGACAGGCAAATAGCGTGGAAAAATTACGCTATAGACAGCGGCCTTGTTCTTGCTGACGCCGTAATTCATGCCCGTCAAAACGGTTATGTTCTTCCAGCTTGGTTGCATAATGCGGCAATCAATCCGCTTGATTTGTTTTTGGAAGAAAAGAAACGCCGTGCCGCACTGAAAGAGGGTGAGTGATGTTACCCCGTGAAATGTTCCCATCTGAATTGATGGCCGCCCTACGCAAGCAAGCCCAAGAGTGTGAAGATTCCGAACGATGGCCCAAGACTGGCGCGTCCATGCGGCCGAAAGAAACCACCCTTGAATGGGCAGCGGCCGAACATATTGAATATCTACTACAAGAAATCCGTATGTATGAAAGCCTGTACCACGATATCATTGTGGCCATGGACAATTTTGAAGAACCGAAAAAAACCTTCAAGGTACGGGTGCGTAAAAAAAATTCTAAATGATCAATAATTATTGTTGACACGATCCGAACCATGTATATAGTGGGTCTTGTTCAGGGCGGTCCTGACTAGATAGGAAATTAGAGATGTACGCAAAAACTTATGAAAACGTAAACGGTCAAGACATTATCATTTACCATGTGTTCCCACCTGTACCTATTCGTAATTGGGATTACCAAGCGGGGTTCGCCAAGGATTATGGTGAAGAGGATGCCATATATGGCGAAGGCGCAACCATCCAAGAAGCCATCCAAGATTTATTTGATAAAAAGGAGTTTCACGAAGATGTTTAACACCATTCGCGCAGAAGCACAGTCCCACGCCCGTACAGGTGGACTTCCTATCGATAATCCGTATCCAAAAGGCACTTCATATCATGAGGTATGGGACCAAGGTTTTATGGATGGACTACTTATTATGCGCCGTCATTATGCGGAGACTTTAAAAGATTACAATAAATTGTTAGATGATCATCATAGGGTTGAAAAAGAATACCAATCGTTCGTAACAGAAATGGGGTACTGACATGCCAAGAGGCCGCAAAAAGGGCGCAAGCCACAAGTACACCACCACATATCTGGATGACGCTCTTGAAATGATATACGGTGGCAAAACCATGTCACAAGTGGCCAGAGAACTAGGTGTCCATCGGCAAGCCCTTCACCGGGCGTTTAAACTGCAAGGCAAACTACCACGAAAGGTATTGTGATGAGTAGCGAGGTCTTAATAGAACGCCTTCGGGAAAAGGCAAACAACGAAGATGAACCCGATCGTGAACTGTTACGCCTCGCTTTCATGCGCCTTAAACACGTAGAAGAAGCCTTGGCTTTTGTGGGAAATGTGTGTATTCAAGAAAACTCTGAGTATGCAAAGGCTTGCGCCCTCGTTGCTCATAACGTTTGGCATCTAGATCCATTTACAGATTACCAGTTGCATAAGGTGACCCTACAATGAGAACCCCTTCCATCGCAGAACTGTTCGTAGCCCTTGTTTACGCCATGCGTAACAATAACCTTGCGCGTGTGAAGAAACTCCGTAAGATGATCGATGCGTCCCTTCCTGTGGCGCACCTCCCATGACTTAGGCTCCCTTCGGGGAGTCTTTTTTTTACCATGAGAATGATATGAGATATTTATCGGTCTGTTCTGGAATAGAAGCCGCCACTGTCGCTTGGCATACCCTTGGATGGGAACCAC
>Ga0208379_1000248_pt1 | contig 25271 bp, 33 predicted proteins | sample CryBogCBE02Aug07_FD_184559 | JGI IMG/M metagenome (GOLD analysis project Ga0208379, IMG submission 184559) | Freshwater microbial communities from Crystal Bog, Wisconsin, USA - CBE02Aug07 (SPAdes) | ecosystem: Environmental > Aquatic > Freshwater > Lake | place: Crystal Bog, Wisconsin, USA... | reverse complement strand
TGTGTCCTTGATAATCCGGATGATTTAAACCTATAGTCCAAAACAAATTAGGAATGTCTGCAAATTGTTTAGCATAATCGTAATCGGATAAGTAAACTCCGTTTGTTAAAATCATTATGCTACGCGACTTGCCAGGCAATGATTGTATAGCACGGCATAGCTCAGGTAAGTCTTTTCTAGTAGTAGGTTCTGCACCCATTAAAGCAACAGCATAGCCATCGTCTTCCCATGCTTGAATAATATCTAGTATATTTTCTATACTAGGATCTTTACTCATGTTATCTGGTATTTGATAACAATGCGGGCAATTTAAATTGCAACGATTAGTAATATCTAAACAATATGTTCTATTTGTAGGTCTTGGATATTTATAATTGATATAAAAATCAGCATTAGGTTCTACTAAATGTTCAGACTCACCGTGCCACTTACACTTTTTATTCAGCCATATACTGTTATCTCTTTCAAAGAGTATAGCTGGCACATGCCTGTAGCAATGTTCGCATACAGATGTTGTATCGTGTATTTTATTCATGTCTATATTTTTCAGGTACTGTATCAAACAGCATCTGACCTTTATTAACTGCTTGATCTCGTAGTATAACTTGATGAAGCAACGGACTCATAGGCTTGCCTGGTACAATACTTGCCCATGATTCGCTTTGTACTTCTTCTAAATCGATAGTACGCACATCGCACCACTTAATGAATTTATGCTCAATACCATTTATTCTAACAGAGTAGTGTGTGCGATTGCCATTTATGCAATCAGGTTCCCAAGTCCAGTTGTTATCTTGACAAAACTTTTCTGCTACAGCAACAAGCTCCGACAAATATAATTCATTGAAGTCTCCTTCTGGTACCCGCCCAATTTCAACACCTAACTGTATTCTAGCATTGATGCCAAACTTTTGTACTTCATACATTACATCAGATAATTGTTCTAAGTTAGCTAATGTGTAAGTTAATGTCTTTACATCTAATCCTAATTTAATACAGTTTTCTAACCCTTCCATTTGTTTTGTACGAATTTTCCCACCATTGTAATCAGGATGATTAAGCCCGAACGTCCATTTAAGATTAGGTATGTCTTTAAATCGTTCTACATACTCCCATTTGGATAGATAAACACCGTTAGTGACTATTATAACATTTCTACGTTTAATGGGCAACGCATGAATAGCCAAAACTAAATCAGCTAGATCTTTACGAACTGTAGGTTCGGCTCCTACTAAACTAACAGGCAAACCATTATCGGGCCAGCTCATGACCTCTGATAACAAATAATCTATACTAGGATCTTTGCTATTGTTGTCAGGCATTTGATAACAATGGGGGCAGTCTAAGTTACATCGATTAGTAATATCTAACCAATAGCTACTTGGTCTGCGTTTTTGGTATTGTTGACTTTTATAAAAATCTGTGTTAATATCAAGTATTGCTTCTTGATATCCATGCTTAGGACAAGTTTTCCCCAACATCATTTGGCCATCTTTTTCAAATCGATGAGCTGGTATGTGGCGATAACATGTTTCGCATAATGAAATAGTTTCTGAAGTATTCATGTGGCAAATATTTATTGATAATTACTATACTATGAAATATTATTACAACAATGTCCCGGGTCAAGGCCCTTGCCGAAACAACTTAATCTATACCAGCCTTATATCCGAGGATGAAAAGGTATTCTGCCAATGGTATCATAACGATACAGAATATCATTCCGGAAAAAACCAAGTAGTCGATCCTTCATTAATGAAAGAAAAGTTTCATAGAGAATTACATTACCTTAGCAACATGGCTTGGCATAACCCCGACATGGTTCCAAAAATTAAAGAAGTAAGCATTCCAGAACAAAAAATCTATCTAGAAATAGATGGCCCTGATTTTTGGGAACGTGCAGGATGTGATCAAACAAACTATGATAATGTGTTACCCGACTGGCAAGATCAAATGATTGAAATAATTAAAGCGCATAAGGAACTTGGCTGGCACAAATACAGTATGCATCCTAGTAGTTATTTTGTAGTTGATGGTAAACTTAAAAGCATTAATTACTTTTTTACATATCATAAAGATGAACCTCATATTAGTATCAAAGAAGTTGAAAGCCATATATATTCGACTAGACAAGATGAAATGCGTAAACACTTAAAAAGTTTAGGAATTAAATGGGACAAACCACAACCGTGGGAAGTTATGGATCAACTATGTTGGGCAAGTTTTAGTAATAACTATCCTCAAGAATTTATCGAGCGTGTTAAATGTATACTATAATTCCTTGGACAGAAGATTTAGATCTTACAGATTTTTACAAAGAAGCTGGACGTAAGGGATTTGTAAACAATGCTAGCCAAGAAGCAATGATCGATTGCTTTCGGAATGAAAAACATTGGCGAGTTTGGATTCTATACTATAACGATCGCGCTGTTGGTAGCGTTGCGGCGCATAGTATGAAAGAAGGATATCGTATCTGTGCTAGGACCTGTGTGCTAACACATTTATTACCTACAAATACATTACGAACACGTAGTCAGATTATTAATCATCAACATGTTACGGCACAATATCTTATGCCAGCCTGTATAGAATGGGCACCGCCCTGGGAAGACTTGTATATTACTAGTCATCCCAGCGAAGTAGGAACACAAAGACTAGTGCATACTATATGGGGTCCAAGTCTAGAAAAAACAGGTGTTCTTACACGAGCATTTGAGAAAGAATATCGTGGACACTTGCAGACATTCTGGCGATTGAACACCGATGAGTTTCTAAAACAATTAAGAAACGTAACCAAACACTATTCTATGTAATAAGCGTTCTTGTATTTTTTCAAAGCCCCAGCGTTTATGTATTCCAAACCATTGATCACCGATAACTACATCACCATCGTCCCAGTCATGATGATAACAATATGCATCTTTTACCAAATGATCATGTAAAGGTTTAGCTATTAGTAAACTTTCTTCTCTAGTCATGCCTTCGTATCGTTCTAATTGATAAAATGAATGATAGATTCCAAACTCGCCTGTAGAGTGATTGATTACTACAGGTTGTGGTAAAGGATCTGCATCAATTTCTAATCCGCCAGCTATAGGTCCCCTGAAATCTGCACTGGCATAATATATTCCTTTGAGGTCTTTAATTTGATCTTTAACAGTTTGATCAAGATCTTTATAGGCCACTACGCTGTTGGTATAACTTGTTCTTGAACCTTTTGTTCCTTTTACACCGTATAGCCATACTAACGGTCCACGTTGTTTACCGTGATTGCTGTTAAGAAGATGTGGCTGATTATTATGCCATTCCATATCATCTACATAACCAGCAGTGCCTGGTTTTCCGTGTTCGTTAAGTTCCCCAGTTACTCTTGTTATATGTCCGTTAGGGTCATTAATTAAATCGGCAGTTTCGTTTATAAATTCATCTTGGCCCGGGGCGTACTCGGTAGTAACATTACCAAATTGGTATGCTACCTTTAATTGATCTTTAATAGTCAATGACTGTTTTTTAAAAACAACCAATGTGCTATTTTTAAGCATGTCAGATATTTGTTTAATATCATTATCAGTTGCTGTTCTCAGATCAAAGTCTTCAAATATAATTGTCCACCCGTTATCATGTATATAATAATTCATAATATTTCCTATTTTTTTGCGATAGCTTCTATGCCATCGGTAATTGCTAGTCTAACCATTGCGTTACTGAATTTCCAGCCATCTATATAAAATTGTTTTCTTGGTCCTACGATTTGTTTAGCTATTCGATAGTAATCGATATCAGTATGAACTTCTAATTGTTCGTTTAAGGTATCAAGGTCCAATTCTTCATTAGTGCGGAGATACCAACATTCGTGTTCGCTATCAAACACAAGATCAAAGTCTTGTTCTTTGACTAGGCCTGTAATATCTTCAAGGACTGAATTTAAGAAATAAGAATATACAGTTTTACCGTTTACTCGACAAAGATCTTGGCGACCAAGAAATCTAAAATTATTATCTTCAACTTCAAATCTGTCACCAGTGAAGTGAACTTTACCTGTATAATCTGTAATCTTTAACAAATTATCTTCTATTGTTGTAACTTCTTTGTAAAACGGTGTAGGTACTCCGTAGGTTCTAACATTCCAGTCTTTGTAATTAGACTGATCTATTTCACAATAAAAAACAGGCCCACCTACTTCTTGACTACCAAAAGTTGGAATGATTGTATATCCAAATTCTCCTGCCACCTTATCTAAATATTTTTGTTTAATAGTGCCAATGTAGTGTATTTTCATATTGTTGTGTGTTTTTTTATTAATATCAATTAATTCTGAAAACCACTCCATAGCATCGAAAAAAACAGCAATTCGATTGATTTTTTCTTCTTGTACTTTTTCAACCATAGCCTTGTGTAATAAATCTTCTCGTTCTCCACCATCCCACCCTATTGGAGCATGAAAATGAGATTTACATCTATTTGATAATGGCAAGAAATACACTCCGAGGATTACTCCGTGTTGTAAGTTTTTATCATGCCAGCATTTTTCATCTTCAGATAAATTATATAATTCTGCATTTGAATTCATTAGATTAAAAAAGAATTCATGCGTGTGTTCAATAATTTTAGGAGTAGCAGTTGTTCCGGAGCTAGTTGTTACCATAATAATATCTGTGGATTTGCACCACATAGGAGATAGAATCTCATCTGGATGATAATTATCTAAAACATTACAATTAAGTTTTTTATGTTCAAATTGTGGCTGATCAAAACCTGGAGGATAAATCATATCCCAGCATACAATATCGGCCGAAAGAAAGTCGGGCATTTTTTCCATAGCCAATTTTGTTTTTGGAAAATCTGTAACAACAAATTTCATTCCAAGTTCAGAGCATGCAAACAACCAAATAGGATAATTGGGCCAATATGTAATACACATCATTACCTTCTGTCCTTTTTTGGCATTAAATTCTTTAATTAAATATGTTTTAGCAAGATCAATTTTTTCAGTTAGTTGTTCTCTAGACATGTGAACAAAAAAAATGTTGTCGTTTTGATCTCTGTTCAAAGCAGTTATTTCAAACTCAGGGTTTAATACGTTCCTCGTGATTACTTTCATTTTATCTCCATTAAATGCTATTCTAATTTATGATTACCTATCTCTAATACAGATACATATACAAGCAAGAATATTTATATAAGGTTTTAAGATGGTAGATAAATTCCGAACTAAAAAACAACGACCAATTGTATTTTGTATTTTGGACATCATCGATAATTGTCAAAGTGGTGAATCTAGAGAAGTGTGCGTAAATTTAACTGACTTCTTAATTAACCGTATTGACCGACGAGACTACGACATTTACATCAGTAAAGACGAAGATGAACTATTAGCCGAAGTGTCCAGAAACGGGTATACTCATGCTGTAGTAGTTTCGGCAGGTACAAGTTTGGGATTATCTGAAAGATTATTTGATGCTATTGAGAATCAGTGTAAAGAGGATTTCTTCATCGCCGGGCATATCTTAGATAGAAAAGAGCATTCTTATTATAAAAAAAATGCTTGTTTTGAATTGCATAAACAATTCTATATTATCAACTTAGATCAATACAGAGAACTAGATTGTCCAGTAGTGGGATATGAAGAATGGACAGAGTATCAACAGATTGCTCCGTTGAGAAGTGAAGAGTATTTGTATAATGATCCAGAAATTCCTGCCTGGATAAAGAAAGGTACAGAGATGCACACGTATTCTGTTAAACTCCATGGTTGGAATATCTTAAATATTGCTTTGGAAAACGATAAAAAATTACTAACCTTGAACCAACAGATTAGAGATAGCAAAAAGTATCTGTACTACGAATACGATCATGTGTTCTTGAGTCAGGTTACACAAGTTAAACAAAACCATTTCTTTGCTATGAACTTTTTTGCTGGCTGGAATTCGGATCAACTTAAAGAAAATTTAGAGTTTAAAGGACCAGTAGAGCAATATGCTACAGTTGGTATCGGATTTAATTGGATTAAGAATTTACAACTTGTAGGCTTTACAGAAGATACTCGAATAATTTTTACAGACATTAATTATAATTGTTTGATGTTTATGAAAAAGATGGTAGAAGAATGGGATGGCACGGACTACGCTGAATTCTACTGGACACACAAGCCAATGTTGCCAAACAATCCGCCATACATTTCAGAAAACTATAAAAATCAAATAGCAGAACAATGGCAAAAATTCCTATCGACAATTGATGATTGGGATATGTTATGGAAACAAATTAAGGGTTTAGACTACGATTATATTCTTATAGACTATACAGCTTCATTCAACTTTGATTGGCTAGAAGCAGGTAAGAACACATTATTAAATCTAAGTGACTTGTATAACCACAGTCCGTTTATCGATTCGACTAGTTTAAAATATCGAATTAGTTGTGAAAACAGTTTGTTACAAAAGTTAAAAAATAAAGATCCTAATATAACAGTTATTATAAATTCAAGAGCGGCTGACGGGTTTTGGAAAATTGAAAACAACCAACGTTTTAATAAAGCCGGAGAGTTTGTCTACACTGACATTAAGGAATTAAAAACGCCTAACTGGCATGTAAGAGATTGGAAACATGTAAGCGAGCGGCCTCTTGGAGTGAATTAATGTATTTAGAGAAGTTTGATATAGATGGAATACATCTGGGAATCTATAAAGATGGTCCAGTTGGTATTGGATTGAGTGGAGGTGCAGATAGTGCTGTTTTATTATACATATTGATGTCTAAGATAAAACATACGATACACATCTACAATATGTGGTCAAGCAGTAGGAAATCTGTGTTTGCTAAAAATGTAGACAACGTTATCAAAACTTGTTCACAATTAACAGGCAATACTAATTATCTAGTACACAAAATCCAAGTTGAACCGGATGAATCGATTGAATTTTATTGTACCATGTTGACCGGTGCCTTAGATAAAAAGGAAGTCGATATTATCTATTTAGGAATAACTAATTTTCCACCAGAAGAAATTTATTTAAAATTTAACCAGCAACTAGAAGAATGGCATAATACTTTTAGAAGCGATAAAGTGCTACATCCTTTGTTTGGTATGACAGTTAAAGAAGGCCAGGCTAATACTTCATATTTAGATGAGAGAACGTATATACCATTTCGTAATCATAATAAAAAAGATATAGCAAACATATTTAAAAAATTTAATTTAGAAAAAACATTATTGCCCGTTACTAGAAGTTGCGAAGATGATAATCATCCAGATTCTCATTGCGGTAAATGTTGGTGGTGTCAAGAACGTATTTGGGCGTTTGGAAATCTTGGAGAATAAATGAAAGAATATTATCAATCAGAAGGACGATACCTCAAGTTAGATATAGATCTTCCTTACAACGAAATGTGTGCCGAAGCGTTTGCTTTGATAGATAAATTTACACCACATAGAGGCGGTGAAGATGATACTAATGGTTGGGAGAGTCTAACTATACATGGATTGGGCTGGGACAAACATGAAAACTACAATGCATATGGTTACAAGAAAGGTAAAGATGCAAGTAACGATATGTTCTGGACTGAGATAGCAGATCTGTGTCCTATAACAACTAAATGGCTTAAGGAAGTATTTCCTTGTCGTAAATATGGTCGTGTTAGATTCATGCTTCTACGTGCCGGCGGAAAAATCGCATTGCATAGTGATAGCAGTATAAAGCTGATTGAAAATATCAATATTGCCCTAAACAATCCTACAGGATGTAAATGGATATGGGGCGATGGGGAAGAGATTATAATGGAGCCCGGTGGTGTATATGCTATGAATCTACACTACCATCATTCTGTTATAAACAATAGTAATGAAGATCGTATGCACATGATCATTGCCAGGCATGACGCTTTAGATGAATGGAAACAACTAGTAGAAGATGCTGCCAATAAACAAGGCGTAACTGGTAACTATATAACAATAGACGAATTGCCTTAATTACGTATGAAGGCAATCATAAATGCCAGGCTTATTCTATCTGATAATTCTGTGTTAGTTTTAACACCATGAGATAACCAACCAGGAAATAAAAGCAACTTGCCTATTTCTGGTTTATGTTCATGTCTTTTTGTAAATTTTTGATAGCATAGAGAAGATACTGCCGGGCTGACGGGAGTCTCAAAAAATATGTCGCCATCGCGTTCATTAGTTTGATAATAGTAACATCCGGCAATATCGTATTCACCGTGAGTATGTATGTGAGTATGCCCGCCAGTTGAATTTTTTACAATCCAAGATTTTATCTTGTACTCTTTTTTTTGAAAGCCAATTTCTATACAGTATTGTTCAAGATGTTTATCGATAGATTCTTCTAAATTGTTCATTTGCATTTTAGAAATTATGTTGTCCTCAACATTTGTAGTTTCAAAAGTCTTACCCCAGCTGTAATAAGTGTCAGAGTCATCGTATTGTACTTTTGGTAAAGCATTGGATATTTCTAGTTGAACTGCATCTTTGTTTTCTAAAAAACAACTGTATATAGGTGTTGGAAATAAATTTTCAATCATACCGGTATACCAATTTTTTCCTTAAACTCATCTGAGAATCTGCCATTAATTCTTAATGTATAAGTAGGACGCTGAATAGGTATACCTCCGTGCCAGTCTCGTTCGTTCCAATAAGCAACTCTAGTATTCATAAAAGTACGTTCTTGTGTTTCGGTATTTAAAATATAAAACGGTCTATCAGTATCAGTTTTAATATGGATAAACTCTGGTACAAAAGGTCTTCCTTTTTCATCAGGAGTCTCGCCGTCCTCTTTAGGGTCGTAATGTTCCCAAGGGATACCGCCAGCATCCACGGATATCAAGTTTGAACTGTATAAACTTTTGAATATTCCAGAAGTTACAAAACTTTGAATCCATTTAAGCAATCCTGGAAAATGGCCGGATACTTCTCCCACGACATTATTTTCTTCGAGTACTGGAAACAACCGATAAAAACAATATGCACCAAATGCATTTTTTAAATAATCGGTGAGTTGATTATAAGTTAATCCTTTTCCGGCTATTTTCATTGGATCATCTTCCGGTAGTGAATTCCACATGCTAACTACTTCGTATAACGGATTCACTTTTATGCCTTGTGCATTCGGATGAATAGTACCTTCTGGGATTTGTTGTATACCATTGACACTTAGATGAAAAGCGGTGGCTATTCCTCTACAGATTTCTGGTCGTAAAGAATCAAACTCTGTTAAGTCAATGTATTTTTCTAAATTTATATATGTTTGTCCGTGTATCATAACTCTATTTATTAGCTATGATTTGAGACCAATTGTATATTAGATTAATTGTCTAATTGTTTCCAAGTAGTACCATTATAACCATAGAAATGGTTGTTGCTACTATCAAATATAATCATTCCGGCAGACGGAGTAGGGTAAGCAACTGAGCTATTATAACTTCCTGTTTGAAATACTGGAGCACTGAAAGTGCCATTATAATTGAATATTGCAATATTCTCCCCGCCGCTATTATTATTCACTACAAGTGCTATGGCAGCCCCAGGATTACTATTAGACATAGTAGCACCGTTATCATACTTTGCAATAATAGATGCAATTTGTTGATAGTTAGAACCCTGATATCCTCCAAACCCCAAAACTGTCGCATAGTCGCCAGCTTGACTATTAACAGGGGCTGTTACAGTACCCCTTGAAGAATATATATTAACTTGTGGACAATTCGGGCCACTTCCGTCAACATTTACACCTTTAAATTGTACAATTTGTTGGCTATTATTTGATACATACAAAGTTCCACTGGTAACAGACAATACATTGTTATTTAAAGATAGACCAGATGTAGCAATCGTAGTTCCTGTGATTGTACCACTGATATTAATATTGCCGGTGCCGTTGATAGTATTACTATTTAAATTTAAATTTGCTCCAAGCCCGCCTGTAAAAGTACCAGTGCCTGATGCAGAAATAGAACCGGTAATACTAATGTTACCGCTACCGGTAATATTGTGGCCGCTTAGAGCTAGATTTCCACCTAATGTAGGATTTGTATCTTGTACAATGGCTGTAATTCCGCCACCTCCGCCACCTCCGCCACCCCCAGTTACATCAAACTTTTGAGTAGTAGCGTTCCATGTCATGCCGGTGCCAGCACTCTGCGCTAATATGTTATTTCCGCCAGCTGTTATACCATCGCCGACGTATAGTTTTTGCGTATCCGTGGTCCAGATGGGTTCGCCTAAATCAAAAGTAATGCCCTGTCTTTGGGCGTCTGTTCCTCGTCTAATGCGTAGCGACATGTACTATCTCCAGTATTCTATAGTATATTTATTCTCTACGCACAGAAGCTATAGCCAAAAAAATAGGGCCCGAAGGCCCTATTAAAGTGCTACTATATTACATAGTAGGACCGTTTCCGTTCTTAAATCCAACATTTCCGCCTTCTGCTTGAATACGTGCTAACACATCTTCAAACAATATAGGAGCAAAGTCCGGAGTTTGTTCAACACAAACGCAATGATATCTTACATCGTTTTCGTCGCTGTAAAGGATTTCTCCTGTTCTAGCATCAATACCCCGAGGCTTCTTAACACGATTACTGTGCAAGTGCCCGTGAATATTAACACCAAAACGACCCAATGAATCTGAGTGTAACGGAATATGGCTAAGGATCATACCGTTCATAACGTGATAGGCTCTAAGTTCTCTAAAGTGAGCACGATAGTCCTCGTCCTTAAAGATATCGTGATTACCACGAATCAAAACCTTGTCGCCGTTAAGTCTGCGCATAATTGCTAACGCTTTACGATTGATGACAACATCACCCAAATGGTAGACCTTGTCAGTGGGCTTTACCCGTTCGTTCCACGCCTTAACCATCGCTTCGTCCATTTCATCTGCATTGTCCCATGGACGAAGTTTTGTAACACCATCGTTACGTGTGAAGCGACATACACCTGTGTGACCAAAGTGCGTGTCGCTAACTAAAAATACACTAGGCATTATACCCTCCAAATTTCTGTAAACCCTTCGTCCTCTGTTGGCATTTCAAAACCATCGATCATGCTACGCATGACATCTTCTGGAATCACTTTGCCAGGACGGCTAGCCAATCTACGTGCCAACTCTTCTGGCTCTGGTGTTGTAAACACTACAGCAATATGCTCATACCTGGGCAAGGTATTAAACTTACGGGCACGGCTTGCAATCGTAGTACTAGTTTGATCCCAAATCAAATCCAAACCGTTTGCTTCACAAATCTTTGCTTGGTTAGCCATTAACTTGACAGCAATAGGCATGTACTCATCAAACACTTCACTATAAGTCTTACCTTGCTTTTTAGCATAATCTTCTACAAACGTATCTGTACAGACTACAGGCATACCCAACATCCATGTTTGATTTTTGATCCAAGTACTTTTACCAGAACCAGGAACCCCGACTAATTGATAACACTTAGGCATTAATGCACCATTTCCTTTGCATCTACTTCACATTCAACTACCCAGTTGTTAAATTGGGTAAACTTGTTTACTTCGACACCTAGCCCAACTGCTTCGTTTACGAAGTGCTGTAATAGAGCATTGTACAATTCATCGGGCATAGTGTCTTTATCAAATTTAATTTTCATCTTGATACACTCAATTCAGCGTCAGGATTTTCCCAACAGGCGTTACGGTATTTGTAGACAAAGTCGCAAAGACTTTCGTAGCTACCCCATCCATTTTCAGGATTAAACTTCTTAAACTTTTCTGGATCACTTAACAAAATGTTCCAACCATCGTCCAACAAGTCTGCAATGTCCTTAGCAAACTTAAAATTAAGTTCTTCAGGACGCCACAAAATAGTGTATAGGTCTATATTAGAACCTATACCTACTTTTACTTCAGCGGCCATCTTACCCAAATTGTGTGTAATGTTTGCGCTATACACACTAGTGGGCTGAGTGACCATCAAATCTACATCTAAACTCATTGCGATCTCCGCTTCATCCAAGTGTAGTCTACACCATCCGGACACTTACCGTCTTTGACGCTGTCAGCACCAAAACAACCTACTATTTCCATACCATTGCCACTGATAGTAACAAAGGCACCCAAACTCTTGGCAAACTCCATAGCTTCGCCCAGTGTTATGAAACTTTCTATTTCAACTTCTTTTTCTAAAATCTTATACATTTCGCTCTTTCTTTCTACGTCTATATGTTTCGTTATTGCAGTAAGGCCAAATTGTGGGTATTACTGCTTCTTCAATTTCGCTAATTTCTTTAGCTGTTAGATGTTCTAAATTCCAAACTAGAACTGGTAGTGTATCAATGTTTACCTTGTGTGTCACTGGAAAGTCTAGCACACCTGGTGCCACTTGCTTCTTGCCAATCTTTACATAGTGACTTGGAATTGAATCCACACCTTCCAATAAGTATTTACAAACACCTTCTTTGAATCCTTCTGGGAACTGCCAACGCGGTTCCACTTTTTTTACTGCGGGTCCATACAATGTAGCCAAATCACAGTCCAATTTTGGACGATGTGTTTGATGGCGATTGATAACTGTATTAGTTGCCGCTTTGCCAAAGTAAAAATTTACTTTGGGATAGATGTAATACAAGCCTCTGTGGTTGCCCACTTCGCCTCTATTAATTGCGCCTTCTGTAGTCGAGTAGGGCTCGACCCAGTCGTAGCCCAACTGCTCAAAAACTGCTTGAATTTTTTCAATCACATCAAACCTACCATTCTAAAATATTCATCGTGACTAACATAAAAATCTGTCTTTGGATCCCAATACTTTCCTTCTTTTGGATCATAGTATAAGATGCGACCTGCAACCAAAAATGGACCTTCAAGTTTAGGCAATGGGCCGTAGCCTTGATACAGGTCTGCTGTCTTGCCTAAAATTTTGAATCCCATTTCTCGCTCCTTTTTTGTTACTATATCTATATTATATACTCAAAAAGAAACCCTGTCAAGCAGGGTTTTAGATGTTGTTTATTTACAACATGGAGCTACGGGAGGGATTTGAACCCCCGGTTTTAGGGATTTGCAATCCCTTGCATTGGGCCGCTCTGCCACCGTAGCATGTTTGGTACCTCGTTGGAGAATTGAACTCCCGTATCCACCGTGTAAGGATGGCGTTCTACCATTAAACTACCGAGGCTTTATACTCTCTCAAATAAGAATTTCTTTTCGTATTCTTTTTATATCTACTACCCTTTCCGCCATTGCCAAACGTTTCGGTTTGAGCGTGACAGTTGGGGCATAACAATCTCAAATTCTTTGGATAGTTATTATCACTATCTCCATCTATGTGATCAACTTGTAATACAAGAGGCTTTTTATTCCAAATAGTTCCTGTTTTACAAATCTTGCATACTTCTCCGTGAGTTTCAACTAAGTACCTTCTTAATGCAGGAGACCCTGCAGGTACTTCGCCTTGCTCTATTCGAGGAATAGTTTCATTTAACCATCTAAATTTTTGTTGACAGGTATTGTTGCAAAATTTATTAGTTTTACTATTTCCCCATTTGTTTACTTCACTACAAAATAAACAATTATACGTTTTATAAGTTCCCGGATATCCTTGTGGCATAACATAGTCCTCCACAAGTATTTAGTCTAGGCCTACCTTTTACTTGTACTGTGCCCTACGATCAATTGCACGATCACGTGGAGTATCAAATTTTACTTTCTTGATATAGTCCGGACCTAGTTCGCCCGTTTGAAATTCTAGTAATGCGCTGACATTGCTATGCAAGTGTTCAAACTTCATACTTTCTTTGTTCTGACGGCGTAGTTCACGACTACGTGCCGCCGCCATAATAACAAGATTAAATCTATTACCACCACTCATTGCTACAATCTTATCGTTATCTAATTCACTTACTCGGCTAATTGGTGCTGGCATATTATGTCCTTAAAATTGTATTATACTGTCTAAACTTATCAATGTCAACTGTATTGCACATCTGCGGCTAAAATAAATCTATATTGGCTACTTTGTGCAATTCCTGGACGATGCCAAATATGGCTAGGATATATCAACCAAGTATAATAACTCGGACGAATATAAAACTTGTCTTCTCCTTCCGGACCATCTAACGCCATTTCAGTTCCGCATGTATCGAAATCCGAAACGTCTTCTGGGATATGCAAATACATAATTCCACTGAGGCCTTGCCCACCGTGTTTATCATGATGATGCCACAAGTTATCTCTATCCGGCTGTGTTTCTTTATTTGTCATAAAACTCCAAGCCATCATATTGCTGACTCTAGCTTCATTACCAAGATATAAAAACACACTGGTTAAAAATGTCATTCGATACTTCAACCAAACAGCTTCCTCTCTTCCAAAAATATTTTCTTCAGTTTGAAAGGGAGGACTGTTTTTAAAATATTTGCCGCTGTCGATTATACTCTTTATAATACCTATAGCAGTTTCGTTTTCAGTAGCTGTGATTAAGCTACTGTAATCGTATTTGCGGCAAATCTTGTTTGAATCTATTATCACGCTGTGCGCAAAATTAAATGATAACCAAATTGTGTTTGAACTGGTTCACTTAGCTGACCTGGCTCTAATGCAAAAGTTGCATCTTCAAATGGCTTAACCATTTGTCCGCGGCCGAATGTACCCAAGGCACCGCCTTTTTGTCCGCTAGGACACTTGCTAGCTTGTTTAGCAATAGTTTCAAAATCTCCGCCATTTAATAATTCATCGTGAATTTTTAATGCTTGATCTTGTGTTTCTACTAAAATATGACTTGCTGTTACTTGACTCATTTACTTTCTTCCTTATAAAAATTGGTCGGAGTACAAGGATTCGAACCTTGGACCCCCTGGTCCCAAACCAGGTGCGCTACCAGACTGCGCTACACTCCGAATATCTCTTATTGCTTAAACGGCATGTAATGCCCAAATCGTAATCGGTTATTAATAGATTCTACAGGCACTATATCAAAAGCCAATGTAATACGAGGTTTAGTTTCATCATTCCACATTGAACTTCTATGCTCGTCATCTTCACTTTTTCCGACTACTAATAATCCTTCTTTACTGGGAACTGTAATAACTTGTTTAGACCCAGGAATTTTATAATAAGTTGCACTGTCGCCTACATTAGCACAATAAAAACCATGCCACACACGACTTTCAGGACGCCAGTGTTTATGCCAATCTACGTATTCTCCACTTCGATATACGTTCATCCAACTTTTGATAACATAAGTTGTATCAGCATCTAACAATGGTGTTACATTTGTTTGTATCAAGTGATATACATCACTAAGTTCTTTAATAGGAAAACTTAATAAATTATAATTTGCATTATGAGCGCTTACTGCATTTCCATACCAAGTTACATCTACAGGAGGAAAAATATTTGTAAGATACTGTTCTATTTCAAGACACTTTTCAGTTAACACTGAATTGTCGATAGTGCTAGTTTCAAATGCGTAAAGATAATTTTCGTAATAAGTTATCATAATTTTATTCTGGAGCGGGATAAGAGAATCGAACTCTTGACCGAAGATTGGAAATCTGCTGTTTTACCATTAAACTAATCCCGCATAAATGTCTAGCTACCTACACCACATAGGCCCTAGACTGAGCTGTTACGCTGTCCACACCATTTATTCTTCTGGCTAGGCAGTGTACCTAACCTGCGATAGTTTGTCGGATCCCTTAAATAGGGACGTCGGGCCAAATCCGCATGTGCCCGGAGGTTTCTATGGTGATCTCCCCACCCCTCTTGTATAACGGGCAGAGGTGCCCGGGGTTCTTTGGTGCCCCTTGTCCGACTCGAACAGACCACCTACTGATTACAAATCAGTTGCTCTACCAGATGAGCTAAAGGGGCAAAAATATTACTTAAATGTTTCTACTACCCTTGCCTTGCCGATTTGCAATTTCTTCTCAAGTATTTTAACACGATTAAGAATTTTTGCCTTCTCTTTTGGCTTACTTGATTTTTCTAGCATTTCTTTTAATTGGGAAAGACTTAGTGGGCCTAGACGAAGTTTACCACTCTTATAAGTTGTTGAACTTTTTGACATAATTATTCTCCAACACTTGTACTAGCAGTACCGGTATCATTTGTTTGATATCCAGTACGTCCACGTGGCGCACTTTTATCTCTTGTAGGAGTTTTGATAACAACTTCACTACATAGCTGTGCATCAATCATCATACGTTTAAATTGATTACGATCTTCTGCTTTAACAAACGTAGCCATTGAACGTTTGGTTTGTTTGCTTAGATTAAAAGTCTTACCTGGTTTCATCATAATGTTTTCTCTTTTTAAATATTGGCGGAGCGACTGGGAGTCGAACCCAGTCAACGCGATTAAGCGTTGTACGGATTAGCAATCCGCTGCCTTACCGTTCGGCCACCGCTCCATGTTCGTTATCTTGTTATCTTACGTATTAATTTATACCAGTAGTATTTAAAACCTCGCCATCCTGGCAAAATTTCCCAATCTATATTAAATCCAATATCTTTTGGCATATTGCCGTATGCCTTGTCTAGTGTTTCTTTTGGTGTTGACATACAGCTCTCCTTAGTAATTGGTGCGAATGGCCGGAATCGAACCGGCATGGAGTTTCCCCCGACAGATTTTAAGTCTGTTGTGTCTACCTATTTCACCACACTCGCAATTAATTTGGCGGGTCGATAGAGACTTGAACTCCAACGAACGGTTTTGGAGACCGCTATGCTGCCATTACATCATCGACCCAATAAAAAACAGGATGCTTATTTTTCAATTACAAGTTGAATTATAAAGTTGCTGGACGCATCCTAAAAACTTGGCGGAAGCGGTGAGATTCGAACTCACGGAGCATTTCTACTCGTCTGTTTTCAAGACAGGTGCAATAAACCGGACTCTGCCACACTTCCATATAGAAACACACTAAGGGCAATGCCATCTTACTATCCCAGTATGTCGGGTGTTGCTTAATGTGTTTTTATATGGTGCCCCAACCGAGACTCGAACTCGGATGCCGAAGCAGTGGCTTCTAAGACCACCGTGTCTACCAATTCCACCATCGGGGCAAAACATTTTTAAATTTTAAAGAACGATTGTTATTGCTAACAAGTGTTTATTATATATTAATAAAATACAATTGTCAACTAATATCTGGCCGGTCTGGAGAGATTCGAACTCCCGACAGCTGGTTTCGAAGACCAGAACTCTTCCACTGAGCTACAGACCGATTGTTTGGTCCGGCTAGCAGGAATCGAACCCACATTCATGAGGTAGAAGCTCATTGTATTATCCATTATACTATAGCCAGTTAAATCTATTATACTATCTCTTGGTGCTCTAGTCAAGAATCGAACTTGAATTTCTACTTTACCAAAGTAGTGTTCTCCCATTTAACTACAAGAGCAAATGAAAAACCCTGTACACAGACAGGGCTTAGAAATTAGGTGTGGGTGTTATAGTACACCCACTAAACTTTATAGAGCGTAACGATCACTCATTACAGTCTTCAACATGATGCCTTCTGGAGTGAATTGATCCAAATCAGCGGCTAGCAAGCTAGTCATGATTGATGGACTAAAACCACTTACCAATGCGACACCACTCTTGTCTGACTTCACAGGCACGTTATCTGAACTGTTTAGGTTCCAGAAAACAATCTGTGGCATGTTGTAACCTGCATCTGCGAACTTACGTTCAATCATTTGCATTGCGCTGTCGTCATACTTGGCGCATTGGTTAAACTGCATGTCTGACAAGATTAGCAACATGGCTGGCATGTCGCTAGCTGGTACATTACCCTTAACTGCAACGCTTAGGATCTTGTCCATAGCGGCATGCAAGTTAGTGCTCATTTCCCAGTTGCTTGACGACATTTGGTCACACTTTTCAACAATGTTACCCTTTAGAGTAACTAGTTGTGGCTTGCTAGAGAAAGTCAAGAATGTATCCTTAAACACACCCTTGTTCTTGTCTGCTAGGTACAAACCTAGTGAAACCGCAACGTCTAGACAACGTACACTTGTGTTCTTACCTGCAGAGCAAGTCATAGAACCTGATACGTCAACTAGAGGTAGGATACTTGCGTCACCTACATAGTTTGGCAAAGCGTCCCATTGTGCAATCACATGGTCAGTCTCTGTCTTGTCTAGCTTGGTATAGCTGTGTGCTACACCCTTCAACACGTCATGTGGGAAGATTGCGTTGGCGTTAACCTTAACAGTCTTATCACCACTTACCAACTTGGCAACATACTCAGCGAACGCTGTAGTATGACGGTTGAATGCCTTCTTGTAGATACGAGATGCTACAGAAGGAACGTGACTGAAGTTGATGTTATCCCAATCTCCTGCACACATTTGGGTTTCAACAACCTTTGTAAGAGCCACAAGACTCTTACGGTATTGCTTTGGAGTCATGCCAAAAAAGGCACGAACTTCAGCGGCAATTTGACCCTTACGAGGAGTCCACTTTGCGGCCAAACCGTTCTTAGCACGTAGAGCATCGCCCAACATGGTATAAGCGGCTGACTTTAGCACTGGTGATTGGAAAACAAAGATATCGTCCCAACGGCCGATTTCAGGAATCTTCTTCAACAGAGCCAAAGCGGCGTCTGGGTCACGCTTTTCTAGATGCACTAGAATGTCGCGGAACAATTGACGTTCACCTGCACCACCACGGACATCTCGTGCCCATTGTGCGATACGTAGTGCTACATCAGAATTTTCTACATAGGCCGCTGTAAAAGCGCCTGTGATGTCCTTACCACGGCTTGCGCCAATGTTATAGAACAAGTCAACTGTAGCCTTGACTGTTGACTTACGTGCCTTCATACCATTAGCGGTACGGGCTTCTTGATTTGCTACTGCTGTTACAAATGCGTTCATGTGTGTCTCCTAACAGAATGTGTTTTCTTTTCGATATGCTTGAAAAATTAAAGTTGCTGTTAACATTCTAAATTTAACAGGATGGGCGGAACGGTAAGAGTTTATCGACTAATCCCCATCCCCAGTATATCGGTTCAAGTTCCATCAGTCTATTCGGATTTTTCTATACCGACTACTATCTTGTTTCTACAAGCACTATCTAGTATTCTACTAGCACTAGCCCTTTAACGTCTTTCGACGATTATTACGGCAGTTCATGTATAGTAAAAGTTGCTGTATCCATCCTAGGAAACAGTATGTTTCGTAGTATGTGTCTATTATAGTACAGTTACAATACCATGTCTATACATTTTGGCAAAACTGACAAAATATATTTTGGTACCAGCGGAGGGGATCGAACCCTCTCAAGAACGCTAATCTGGCGCTAAAAGGCTTATAAGACCTCTCTGACTTCCAAGTCTCGCTGGCATTGTTTGTGGTACCCCCACCCTGATTCGAACAGGGAGAGCTACTCCTTTTGAGAGAGTCGACTTTACCAATTTGTCCATGGGGGTATAAAAGAAAACTCCCCAATCTGGGGAGTGTGTTGTTTGGAGCGGGATAGGAGAATCGAACTCCTGACTAAACCTTGGCAAGGTTTCGTTTGACCATTAAACTAATCCCGCATTAAAATTCTGGTCTTCTAAAGTTAATATTAAAACTTACACTTATGCGATCATCGCTAGTTTTATTTTCAGGAACACCGTGATCTAACCAGCCTGGAAAAAGAATAATTTTTCCATTCTCCGGAGCATAAGATACATCGTTCGGTACATGTTCTAACAAGTATGTTGAAAATTGAGCCACAGGATTCATGAAAGTTATACTGCCATCATGGCCATTTGTCTTATAGTAATATGCGCCGGAAATATCTACACTTCCGTGATTATGTGTATGTGCATATTCTCCCGGACTTGTGTTTGTCATCCAAGACTGAACAATTTTAAATTCTGATACTTTACTCGGCGGACATCCTAATTGTCTAGCATATATTGAAACATGTTTTACTAATTCTTGAGCAAACGCTTTTAAATTATATTCTTCGATTAAATTCTTTGTAAAGGTTGTATCTGAAAGTTTATGTGTATTAGGCAACCATCCTGGGTTGTGTTGAAATCCAATATTTTTTTCTAAATCATCTACTACAGATGCAAAATCATTTTGAATTTGTGTAAATTCAGGATCCTGTATCATACTATGATATATAGGAGTTGGAAACCAACCTTCAATCGACATAATAACCCTTTAAAAATTATTAGTAAAAGATTCACAGAGTTTTGGTTCGCTAATAATAGCAATGGCGACCCGGCACTTACAGTTCCGCTCTTTTGGTCTCGCCTAACGTGGAATGTATGATCAACTGTGTAGCTCCCGGACTGTAAATCCTGCTTCACTCTATCCGTCAATCAGTGTTAGAATTTATAACTCTCCTCAATGAACGCTTCCGGCAATCACTGTAGTCCTTGCGGAACACTATTACACCTTAAATCTTTTACTAATAATTTTATTTATTAGTGCCAGATTGTTCACCGCACAATCATGGCAAAAGCGGGGGTCTGTTGAATTTGTAAGTCGTAGCGTCCCTCATATCGCTACCATTTTCCCTTGTAATAAAGCCGGCAGGGTCAAGATTCGTCACTTGGGATACTAGTCCAGTTTAGCAACCTGTTTGCTTCCGTCCTTCCGGGCGGCCGGGAGTTGAACCCGTTTACCTTCTACTACCTCGGCCCTTCGAAGAAGCTTTATTAGCGTGACATTCTCTTGCTGACACTTACAAAACTTGGTGCAACCTCCAGGAATCGAACCTGGTTCAACGGACCTTCAAACCGCCGCTATGACCACATCAGCTAAAGTTGCATAATTGGTACCCCGTTAGAGAATCGAACTCTCATATCCCACTTGTAAGGAGGGCATTCTACCATTAAATTACCGAGGCATTGTTTGGGGTGTCTTACCGGTATCGATCCGGTACTACCGCTTTCACAGAGCAGGGTGCAGGCCACTACACTAAAGACACCATAAATACTTAATGGACTACAATGATACTTACACTGAATTCTTAAATTTATATAAGCTCAGCGAGCAACCATTCAGTCCGAAAAAATCTTGGACTACTGAAAGAGAGTTTACTCCATCTTTCAATAAGATCAAAAAAGAGTTTGTCGAAACTCCATTGGCGCCTTTGCAAGGAATCGAACCTCGATTACCACGTTCGTAGCATAGTGTATTATCCATTATACGACAAAGGCAAATAAAACAGGATACATTTTATAGCGCACTACCAATTGTGCTATTCACGCCGAAGCGTAAAACAGGATTCGAACCTGTAACCTCTCGATTTGCAGTCGAAAAATTGTTTGCTGTTAGTATCCTAAACTTGGTGCCCAATGAGAGAATCGAACTCCCGCCAACGGATTACAAAACCATTGTACTGCCATTATACTAAAAGGGCGAAAAAAAACAGGATGCATTTTTACGGGTTTGATTAGAAGTCAAATGTATAAAATTTGCAGTTAGCATCCTTAAACTTGGTCTCCGTGCAAGGATTCGAACCTTGACCACTCGCCCCCAAACCGAGTACGCAACCAGATAACGCTTCACAGAGATAAAATTAATTAGGGTGACAATGCGTTAGTGGCCTATATTGTCATTCATCCACTCGCTTCTACGCATACCCTAAACTTGGTGGTAATGGAGAGAATCGAACTCTCTTGGAACACCGTATGAAGGTGGTACATTACCATAATGCTACATTACCATATAGAAACACACTCGGACCGTTTTCATCAAAAGACGGCGGCCTTACCTCATGCAGACTATGTCTTACATCGAATATGTTTTTATATGGTAGGAGCACAGGGACTTGAACCCTGAACCTACCGGTTAAAAGCCGGTTGCTCTAGCCAGTTGAGCTATACTCCCATATTGGTCCACCCGGTCGGATTCGAACCGACACCTCATTGATTAAGAGTCAAGTGCGCTACCGTTAACGCTACAAGTGGGTTGTCGTAATTAATTGATTTAATGTGCCGACTAGGACCAATACGGGATCCGAGTCGACACTAACGTTTAGCACGTTTCATGTCATTCTCCTAAAAATAAAAACTGGCGCCGTGGACGGGAATCGAACCCGCCTAGGTCTCATCGACAGTGAGGTACTCTACCCAGAGAGTTACCACGGCATAATTGGCATCGCGTACGGGATTCGAACCCGTGTCCATAAGTTGAAAGCCTACGTGTCCTGTCCAGTAGACGAACGCGATATTGATTGGCAGGGGTTATTGGATTCGAACCAATGATACTAATTTCAAAGACTAGTGCTTTAGGCCGGACTAAGCTAAACCCCAACAATAAACAGGATGCATTTTCTTTTATACCAAAAAAGTTATAGAAGTTGCTGTTAGCATCCTTAAACTTGGTACCCAGAACAGGAATTGAACCTGTAATAGCCGGTTATCAGCCGACCGTTATACCATTTAACTATCCGGGTAAAAAAATATGGTGGACCGACGGGGGATCGAACCCCGACTAAAGGCTTGCAAAGCCCCTGTGCTCCCATTATCACTATCAGCCCATATTGGTTGCGGGACCTGGAATCGCACCAGGGACTAGAGCTTATGAGACTCTCGAGATACTCCTTCTCCATCCCGCTATAACTTGGCTCCCCAGCGTGGGCTCGAACCACGGACCAATTGATTAACAGTCAACTACTCTACCACTGAGCTACAAGGGAATAACTTGGTACACCTAAGGAGAATCGAACTCCTCTTACTCACGTGAAAGGCGAGTGTCCTAACCGATAGACGATAGGTGCATAAAACTTGGCGGAATAGACGGGACTCGAACCCGCGACCCCATGCGTGACAGGCATGTGCGCTAACCAACTGCGCCACTATTCCAATTGTTTCAAACGACCTTTGAGGCCGCCTTCTTTTAATCTTTTCTTACCTTCTTCACTAACATTTTTTACACCCCAGGTGTCTGTCTGTGTATGACAGTTAGGGCATAGATAACGATAGTTCTCAATTACATCATTGGAATTATTTCCATCGATATGATCAATTTGTAATCTTATCTCTTTACCGTTCCACTCACTTATACCACATACAGAACATTTATATTCTGTATTGCGTTTGAAATAAGTTCTAGCATTAGCCCAAGTGTAATTTCCAGACGAAATTTTTTCTTCAAGCGTATGCGTTATACGGCATTCTTGACTGCAATAATTTCCAGATGTTTGCGATGGCATCCATCTAAATTCTTTACTACAGCATAAACATTTGGCGATTGGCATAGGTTAGTTCTCCTAACTTTATTTATCCAATCTAACCTACTCAAATTTTGGTGGAGCATCTCGGGATCGAACCAAGCGTGTCAAAGACGGCGGATTTACAGTCCACTGCATCACCATTGATGCTTCTGCTCCATGTTTTAATTGTAACACTCTCTCTTGACTATGTCAACAACTATTTCAGGTAGTTTTGAGAAAGTGTGTATTAAAGTGTTCTTTAATATATTTTTACAAATTAAAGAACACTTTAATACGCTACGATTTTTCGCTCCAGAAGAGGAGTTTCATCCCGTAGGCCGCCCATTCGCCCATGTTTTAAGTGCAGGCTAGGATCTCGTTTCCTATACACACTTTTTCGAAAGTCTAAAAACAAAAAACCCCAGGGTTTTTAATCCTAGGGTCCTTGGAGTTTAAGTGTAAACTGTGTTTACAAAATGTCCTCCCGGACCCTACTATTAATCTCTGGTGTGCGATCATATGATAAACTTCCGCCATTAATCGCTGACCAAGAACAGGCTATTACACCTGCCAGTTTGGGCATCGTATTAAATTGCTGATGTTTAAAATTCGATTGCATTTTAAGTTTCTCTTTTTCCTTGTTTGCTAAAAAGCACCATTGCTTTCTAACATGTGTTTATTATAGTGTCTTGTTGGACACTTGTCAACAACTTTTGTAAAATCTTTTTTGTTGTATTTCTACAACATCTTGAAACTACATTGTTTGCTAACTAGTCTCTATTGTATTGCTTTTCAGCAATATAGTCAACCACTTTTGGCTAACTTGTTAAAGTTATTTATGCCTCTTTTGTTTAACTAGTCTCTATTGTATTGTATATATGTCTTTGTGTCAAGACCTATATGGAAATGTGGCAAAAATACAACATCTTTGCCACACACCATATTTTTTTAACCGTTTAGTACTTTTGCTACTGAATTCATAACACTGGCAATACGACCAATGTCACGCAAGTTCTCTACAGTGTAGCCTTCTTGCTTGAGTGTGTCATAGTGTGCCTTAACACAGAAATGACATTTACCGACAATACTTGCGGCAAGACTGAATGCCTCAAAGTTTACCTTTGTAGTTCCGCCATGACTTGCGATAGCGTTCATGCGTAACTGTGCTGGCAGACCTTTTAGCTGTTCATCATCGGCCATTTCAACATATGGATACCATACATTGTTCTGTGCCATGATACTTGCGGCTGTCATTGCCGAGTCAGCAAACTTTGGTGCGTCTGCTAACATAACACTTAAGACTTTTCCGTTACCAGTTGCGGCAAGTGCGGCTACGGCACAACCCATAGCCACATCTGGATCCAATGTACTACGCAAAAGAACAGCGTCAAGATTTAACTTGGTGTCCTTTGCGTAGTCTGGCAACGCTTCTTTGATAGAATCGTTGAATGCCATATTATAGAGTCTCCCCGCCAATAGCACGGTTACATGCACATAGTTCGCCAGTTTGCAATGCGTCAAGAATACGCAATGTTTCTTCTGGGCTACGGCCTACATCCAAGTTGTTAACAGTAACGTGTTGGATAACGTTATCTGGGTCAACGATGAATGTTGCACGAAGTGCCGCACCTGCTGGAGCGTAGAATACGCCCAACTGTTCAATCAAACTCAACTCACCACGCTGTGTGTCTGCAAACTGTGTATGTGTGATTTTCTGTAGGTCTGGGTGTGCTTTTTGCCACGCTGTCTTGCAGAACTCATTGTCTGTGCTACCTGTTAGCAATACTGCATCACGGTCAGCAAAGTCACCTGCTAGTTTGTCGTAGGCTACAATCTCTGTAGGGCAAACGAATGTGAAGTCCTTTGGATAGTAAACGATTACTTTCCACTTGCCTTCAAAACTTTGATCGGTAATTGTAAAGTATGCGTCTTCTGGTTGTCCTGGTTTAACACCAGTAATTGCGAAAGCTTCTAATTTATTTCCAACTGTTTTCATATCATTCTCCTTGTGTGTGTTTGAAAACTATAACTCTCAGTGTTTGTACTGATATGTTATTGTAATAGTATTTAACAATAAGATCAAGCATTTTAATTGATTTTTTCAATAATTATTTCAATAAGCGTAATA
>Ga0208379_1000247_pt1 | contig 25291 bp, 26 predicted proteins | sample CryBogCBE02Aug07_FD_184559 | JGI IMG/M metagenome (GOLD analysis project Ga0208379, IMG submission 184559) | Freshwater microbial communities from Crystal Bog, Wisconsin, USA - CBE02Aug07 (SPAdes) | ecosystem: Environmental > Aquatic > Freshwater > Lake | place: Crystal Bog, Wisconsin, USA... | reverse complement strand
GCAGACAGAAAAATAGTTGATGCCGTGGCTAATCTTTGGGTTGAAATGGGCGGAGATGCAGAAGGAATTTATTGGTTAATTCACGAACTCAAAGAAGCCATTGAAGCCAAACTCAAGGAGAAAAACAATGCCGGTTAAACCACATCCAACAGACCCTGACAAAATGGTTTACGTCAGCAGACGGTACGATTTGCCAACAGGTACGTTCTCATCAGAGGCGGTTGAGAAAATTATGAAGCTCTGTCAGGCTGGCACTACCAACTACAACGATGCCAACAACCTACATGCGGAGTGCTACCGCACCATTGGGCAGTTGCTTACAGAAGTACAGCGTTTAAACACGTGTCTGTTTCAGATGCAGAATGCGGCAATAGACTTGGCAAAGAAAGACTACAAACTCCCCAAAGAATGGGTGGGCTTGACGGATGACGAAATCATAGAAATTCGACGAAAAACCTTTGATGCCGTTGCAACCAACTATGAAGTCTATCGAGCCATTGCCGACAAACTAAGGAGCAAAAATGGATAAACCAACAACGTATCTAAAACGGTTGCAAGAAGAGCTGCGTTTGCTTGTAGACCACAATGAAAACACGCTTGGTTATGTTCGTTTGCTAAATGCACAAGTGGCTGGCAACACTCACCGAATCACGGAGTTGCAACACAAAATCGCCAAAGAGTTGGGGGTAGGGCCATACGACAAGGAGAAAAATACATGAGATACGAACAATCCAAACCACTCGTTGAGGAGCTGATGGATATTGCGGTGTTGTTTCACGCAAGCCCCAGCTTGCTGCGCCAAAAGATTGCCGAGGCTATCAACAAGCACATCCCTGATCTTGATCCCGCTTGCATGGAGCGCGGCTGCCCCTGCATCGACACGTTTTCCAAAGAGGAGAAGAACACATGAGTGAAGGACTGTTTGATGATGTGCCACTAATGAACCGTGAACGAGACAATTCGTGGGAGTCGTTCATAAAGCGCAAAGACGTGAAGGCCATGTTTTCAGAAGAAGGCTTTGGCTTCCCACTTAACCGTGGCTACTACGACCTGTGGTGCATCTGCTGGGCGAAGGCATGGGACAAAGGATTCATGGCAGGGATTAACAAGGAGAAGAACACATGATTGAAATTACATTTGCCGATATGTTTTTGTTGCTGTGGGCTATCCTAGCCACAGTGTTTTGTATTGTTTACCGTGAGCAAGAGACATCGCACAGGCGGTTCATTGGTTTGCTAATCAAGGACAAGAACAGCCGCGATCGCTTCTTTGCAGAGATGGACAAGCGCGTTGAGGAGTTAACAGCTTGAGCTTCTTTTATCAGCGAGGCCGTGTCAAAACCACGGCCAGATGGACTAAGCCAACGCACGACAAGGCGCTGGCTTATTTCCGCTACATAAAAGACAACTCAACCATTCTTGACAGGTATGATGCCTACGTCGTGGGTGCTTTTTTATACGGCATAGAAGACACTTGGGATGTGGACATCAACCTGACTGGATGCTACGAACCGCAGGGGCTTGAGGATGACTTGGACTACTTGCTTGACGTGTCGCTGAACAAGTTCAACTTGTTGGTGGACGTTAAGTGGGTGTCCATGATGTTCCCACCCTTTGAGTATGCAAACTTCTTTGATGAGAGCGAGGTCAGACCTGTTCACGCCATCTTCACGTTCAACATATTCAAAGGCTCCAACGGCAACGTGCGCCCACTCGACGCCAAACTCCTCACACCGCCTGACAAACTCAGTGAAAACATGCAACGCACCATGTATTTCTACTACCAAAAAAAGAAACTACTTGATTTGGTTATGAGTAACCCTGACAAGGCTGTGCCGCAATCCAAACGCATACTAGACTACTTAAAGGAACACAGTGAAAACAGACTTCAAAACGTGGAAGCGGGAGACTCTTGAACAGTTTGCCCGTGAAACGGCAGACGAACTCATTGTCTTGCGGGAACTCAACACAGCACTACATGATGCATGGAAAAAGGAAGTATCAATCAATGCGCAAATCAAATCACGCGGCAATTCGGGCACTGCTACACCAGAACCCTGACGGACTCATGGTCAGCGAGGTAGCTAAAGCATTGGGCGTGAAGAACGATTCAATAAAAGTTGCCTTGCGATCTATGGTCGATACATACATTGATCGTTGGGTTAAATTACGTAGCGCACCGATGGCCGCTGTATGGTGTGCCGTTGAAGTTCCACCTAACTGTCCAAGACCTGATGACACCAGAAGCAAAAGTAAAAGCAAAAGCAAAGAAGCTGCTCACTGAACTGGGCTACTACTTCTTTATGCCCCCCGCCAACGGCTTTGGCCGAGCGGGGATACCAGACATCGTTGGGTGCAAACTTGACGGTCGTCTCTTCGCGCTTGAATGTAAGGCGGGTAAGAACAAACCCACTGCGCTTCAAGAGCGGGAGTTAAAGCGCATCAATGATGCCGGGGGCATAGCCCTCGTGATTAATGAAACCAATGTCGAAAACCTCAAGGAGTTATTAAATGTTAGAAGAATTATCGTCCGAACAATTCAACGCGCTGGTCAACCGGATGAACCATCATCAACAGAAACAGATGAGGGACATCCTGATCCGAGTAGCACTCTGCGCCCAGCCCGATAGCCAGTACCAAGGCGTTGCTGTATTCAACGACAACAACGCAGGGCGCATAGACTTCTTCAGTATCAACGCCGATGAAGAAACTGCGTTCGGTCTTTTGGCTGACGTGCTGGGCACCAAGGTGTTAAGCGGTGTGCTTGCGGCACACGAGGGGCCGATGCAATGACCGCCCCATATGAAACCATCCTGACCATCGACTTTGAGACACGCTGGTCAAGCAAGGACTACACGCTCTCAAAAATGACCACCGAGGAGTACATCCGTGACGAGAGGTTTAAAGCATTTGGGGCGTGTGTCCATGAGCTTGGAAGCGATTCAGACATTAGATGGGTTGGAGGAGCAGACCTACCTGAGTTCTTTTTTGGAATCGACTGGAGACGAACCGCCGTCCTTGCGCATAACGCGCAGTTCGATGTTTCCATACTCTCTTGGCGGTACAACGCCCGACCCGCTTTTATCTTCGACACGCTATCAATGGCGCGAGCTTTACGAGGCGTGGAGGTTGGCAACAGTCTCGCCAGACTTGCGAACGATTTCGGGTTACCTGAGAAGGGGCGAGCGGTGCACAGTACCGACGGTGTGGCCGAACTGGGCGCGGAGTTAGAGCTTGAGCTTGCGGACTACTGCAAGCATGACGTGTATCTGTGCGAGCAAATCTTCGAGCGACTCGTCAAGGGTTACCCAGCATCTGAACTCAGACTGATCGACATGACGCTCAAGATGTATACGCAACCCACGTTGCAGCTTGACCAACTCATGCTACTTAACGCTATCGCAGAGGAGAAAGAAAAACGTGAATCACTCTTACAAAAGCTTGACGTGGATGAAGCTGCGCTTGCGTCGAATCCAAAGTTTGCGGCACTCCTCGAGTCCTTGGGAGCTATACCGCCCTACAAAACCAGCAAGACAACGGGCAAACAAACACTTGCTCTCGCTAAAAACGATGCGCACTTCCAAGCGCTACTCAACGGGGAGCACGAAGAGGTTGCCCTTCTTTGTGAAGCTCGCTTGGCGGTTAAGTCTACGACCGAAAGAACGCGTGCACAACGGTTTTTGGAAATCGCTAAGAGAGGCCGCTTACCAGTACCACTCTCATATTACGGCGCATTGTCGGGCCGTTGGACGGCAAGCAAGGGCAGTGCCATTAACATGCAGAACCTCAAGCGAGGTTCGTTCTTACGCAAAGCGATTATGGCTCCCGAAGGTTATCAACTCGTCGTGGGGGATCTCTCACAGATTGAACCGCGAGTACTCGCGTGGCTTTCGGATTACGAAGAAATGCTCGACATCTTCCGGGGAGGCGGTGACCCTTATGCCGCGTTCGGTGCGCAGATGTTTAACATACCCGGACTTAGTAAGGAATCGCATCCAGACCTACGGCAGTCTGCGAAAAGTGCGCTCTTGGGTTGCGGTTATGGACTCGGTTGGTCGTCGTTTGCGGCGCAATTACTTGTCGGCTTTCTTGGTGCACCGCCCCAAAGGTACACGAAAGACTTTGCGAAGAAGCTAGGCGTTGATACCGAGTACCTTGAGCGGTTCATGGACTGGGAGGACAACCTAGTGAAGATGTCTGAGATACCGCATACCTGCTCTGACCAAGAGCTGCTGGTTCACTGCGTTGCGGCTAAGAAGATCATTGACATCTACCGCTCAACCGCGCACCCCGTGGCATCCTTTTGGGAGATGTGCAGCGGCCTGATCGTCTCGGCGCTGGCTGGTGGGCGCGAGTACAAACATAAGTGTTTGACATTTCGCAAAGGTGAAATAGAATTGCCCAACGGAATGAAGTTGTTGTATCCGAATCTGCGTCAGGAAAAGGACGACCGAGGTAGGAGCCAGTGGGTATACGGGCCAGACGCTACCAAGTTGTACGCAGGTAAGATTACAAACAACGTGACGCAAGCGGTTGCCCGCATTGTGATGACGGATGGGATGCTGCGCGTGGCTAAGAGATACCACATCGCAGGGACGGTACACGACGAGTTGATCGCTGTTGTGCCGAACGCAGAGATTGAAGAAGCTAAGACTTGGGTCTTGGCTCAGATGACTGTGGAGCCACGGTATATGCCGGGGATTCCTCTAGACGCTGACGGTGGCGCGCACCGTAGATATGGGTTAGCTAAAAACTAAGGAGAAGCATGAAAGTAATGACACCACTGCCGAAGCTCATTCGCATAGGCCAACGTAAGTATTCTGTCGAGGTCGTAGAAGCAATGCTTGAGAAGTGCTGGCAAGGTTGTGTGGACTACACAGCCAAGCGCATCAAAGTGGCTCGCAAGAGCAACGTCTCAGGGCGCAGCTTCACCGACCACGAGATTCAGGATACCTTCTGGCACGAGACAACCCACGCCATACTGCACGACATGGGAAGTCCGCTATACCGTAATGAACAATTTGTATCGGCTTTCGCAAGTCGATTATCTAAAGCTATCAAATCAGCGAGGTTCTAATGAAAGTTGTATCGTGGAGTCACTCGGCTCTGAAGGATTACGAAGGATGCCCACGCCGTTACCAAGAGGTGAGGGTTTTGAAGAACTACCCGTTCCAAGAGACCGAGGCTACCCGATACGGAACCGAACTGCACAAGGCCGCAGAAGAGTATGTACGCGATGGAACGCCCCTACCGGGGCAGTTTGAGTTCATTAAGGACACACTCGATGCACTACTAGCCAAGCCCGGACGCAAGCTGTGCGAGTACAAGATGGCGCTGACCCAACGGTTGGAGCCTGTGGACTGGATGGACTCTCGCGTATGGGTGCGCGGCATAGCCGACTTAATCATCGTAGATGACGAGAACCTGACAGCGTGGATCATTGACTACAAGACCGGCAACAACAAGTACCCAGACCGTGAGCAACTTAAACTCATGGCGATGATGGTGTTCAAGCACATGCCGCACATTCGTAAAGTCAAGGCCGCGCTTCTCTTTGTTGTCAAAAACGACATGGTTAAGTACAGTATGTCTATTGATGAAGCCGAACCCGAGTGGTGGGACTACCGCGAACGTGTGGGGCGCATCGAGCAAGCATACGAGTCTGGCGTGTGGAACCCTAAACCATCCCCGCTATGCCCGTGGTGCCCAGTCACAAGCTGTTCAAACCATCCAAAACATTAGGAGCAATCATGCCTAAATCTTCGCCAGCAAAACTAGCGTACAACACCAAGTACGAGTCATCACCCAAAGAAGTCAAGATGCGTGAAGAACGCAACCGCGCCAGAGCCATTGAGATGCGGGCAGGTAAAGTTAAGAAAGGCGATAACAAAGAAGTTGACCACATCAAGATGCTTGATGCGGGCGGCAAGAACGTGAAGAAGAACTTGCGTGTTGTGCCAAGAAGCGTTAACAGAAGTTGGCGCGATGAACACGGCAAGGTTTACGGTAAGAATAAATAAACAAGAGAAGCAAATGCAAGTTGTACATAACAAAGCACTACAGTTCAAAACCAGAAACCCGCACAAGTACAGCATCATCCCTAAGCACCATGTCGAGCCGGTCGATGGGGGATACCAAGTCACAGTCTACTGGGGCTTGGATGAGTGCCGTGTGCTTCAGAATCTGGGCGTCAAGGACGTACCCTCGCCAATAACCCAGCGCTACAACTGGCCCGGCAAGTACAAACCAATGGCGCACCAAAAGGAGACGGCGTCTTTCCTGACACTCAACCGCAAGGCGTTTGTGTTCTCTGAGCCGGGGACAGGCAAGACGCTATCCGCTCTGTGGGCGGCTGACTACCTCATGTCGATTGGCAAGGTGCGGCGTTGTCTGATTCTTTGCCCGCTGTCCATCATGCAGTCGGCGTGGCTCGGTGACTTGAACAACAGCATCATTCACCGCTCTGCCGTAGTCGCGCACCATTCTCAGGCTACCCGCCGCATCGAGATGGTGCAGGAGGACTATGACTTCGTGATCGCCAACTACGATGGGTTGAACTTGATCGCCAACGAGGTGAACGCCGATGGGCGGTTTGACCTCATCATCGTGGACGAAGCCAACGCTTACAAGAACATCACGACAAGGCGGTGGAAGGCGCTCAAGTCCATTATCAAACCCAACACGCACCTGTGGATGATGACAGGCACACCTGCTTCGCAGTCGCCTGTGGATGCCTACGGCCTTGCCAAGCTGGTCAACCCTGAAGGTGTGCCGCAGTTCTTTACAGGCTGGCGCGACAAGGTGATGCAGAAGTTGACGATGTACAAGTGGTCGGCCAAACCAGAAGCCCAGCAACTGGTGCACGAAGCGCTTCAACCTGCGATACGGTTTACCAAAGAGCAGTGCTTGGACTTGCCTCCTGTGCTGACAATGACTCGGGACGTGCCGCTGACCCCACAGCAAGCCAAGTATTACAACTTGCTCAAAGAACGTATGCTGGTGCAAGCGGCTGGCGAGACGATCACCGCGGTCAATGCGGCAGCAGCGGTCAGCAAGTTACTTCAGATCAGTTGTGGCGCTGCCTACACCGAAGACCGTGAAGTTGTGGAGTTCGACTCAGCGCCTCGGCTCAATGTGCTGGAGGAGATTTTGGAAGAGACCAACCGCAAGGTCATCATCTTTGCGCTGTTCCGAAGCACCATCGATACCATCACAACGCACCTCAACAAGAAGGGCTACACCACGGACACCATCCACGGTGACATCACGCCGCCCAAACGAGCCGACATCATCCGCAGGTTCCAGAATGAGAAAGACCCCCACGTATTGGTCATGCAACCGCAAGCTACCGCGCATGGGATTACACTGACCGCCGCCGACACGGTGGTGTTCTATGGCCCGCTCATGAGTGTGGAGCAGTACATCCAGTGTATTGCCCGCGCTGACCGCAAGGGGCAGAACTCAGACAAGGTCACAGTCGTGCACATCGAAGGCTCGCCCATCGAGAAGAAGATGTTCAAGGCTTTGGTTGGCAAGGTAGACGATCACGGTCTACTGACCCAAATGTTCAACACTGAAATTAAATAAAGAAGGAGTTGCTAAATGTGAAAATCCCATGTTAAACTGTCAAACGCTTTACAATTTTAATCAACGTAGGAGAAGCAAATGGATGTAGAAGAGCCAGTGCCGCTAGACAAACTAGCGCACATTTATCGCAAGATAAAAACTCGAATCGAGGCGCTGACTAAAGAGTACGACACGCAAGTGGAAATACTCAAGGCCCAGCAAGACGAAATCAAGTTCGCAATGAAAGACCAGATGAAAAAGATGGGCGTCAAGTCTGTGCGAACTGTAAACGGTACGGTCTCTTTGGTAACAAAGACCCGCTACAACACCCAAGATTGGGATTCATTCAAACGGTTCATCATTGACCATGAGGTTGTAGACTTGCTTGAGAAGCGCATCGCGCAGACCAACATGGCAAACTTCCTCGAAGAGAATCCCACCCTAGTTCCCCCCGGTCTAAGCTCCATAACGGAGTACGACATTTCTGTTAAAAAGGCAACTTTATGAGTAACATCGCAATCTTTAACGGCGCAGCCGTCCCCGCTTTTGCGCGCAACAACGCGCTGTCTGAAACTGCCAAGGCCCTGTTGGGCGGTAGCGTAGGCAACACCACCAAACGCATCAGCATCAAGGGCGGCGTGTTCCGTCTGGTCGCTGGCGGCAAAGAAGTGGCTAGTATCGAAGACCGCCACCTCGATGTGGTGATCGTAAAAGCCGCCCCCAAGGTCAGCCGTATCTTCTACGCTGGAACCTACGACAAGGACGCTGCCGCCGCTGCGCCCGACTGCTGGAGCAATGACGGTGAAAAGCCTGACGCCTCTGCCGCCAACAAGCAGTCTGCTACCTGCATGAGCTGCCCTCAAAACGTGGCTGGTTCGGGTCAGGGTAATAGCCGCGCTTGCCGCTATCAACAGCGCTTGGCTGTCGTTTTGGCTAATGACCCCACTGGCGATGTGCTACAGTTAACTCTGCCAGCAACTTCTATCTTTGGCAAAGAAGAGGGGGACAAGCGTCCGCTCCAAGCGTTCGTTCGCTACTTGGCTGTGCAAAACCCCCCGATCAACCCCGAACAGATTGTTACCCGCATGAAGTTCGACACTCGCGCCGAGGCCCCCAAGCTTCACTTTGCGCCTGTGCGTTGGTTGACCGAGGAAGAGTACGAGTCTGTGAAAGAGCAAAGCGAGTCGGAAGACGCCGCCCGCGCAGTCAACGTGACTGCGGCTCAAGCTGACGGCGTGAAGCCTTTGGCTATTGCAGGCGCCCGTCCTATGGGCGAGTTGCTGAAAGAGGAAGAAGAACGCGCCCCAGCGCCCGCACCCAAGGCCAAGAAAGCCAAGGAAGAACCCGCGGTTGAAGCTGTTGAAGAGACAGCCGAACCCGAAGTGCGCAAGCCTGCGGCAAAAGTAACAGCCGTTCCTGCGGCTAAAGGTAAGCTAGCCGACATTGTGTCGGACTGGGACGACGAGTAAAGTTTAGGGCGGCGCAAGCCGCCCCATTCAACTATGGCCTACTCAGAGAAACTGAAACAACTCGTACGAGATGCACCTCGCACCCCGGGTAGTACGCTCGGTCGGTGGGCTGTGCACTTGGAATTTCCTGTGACAAAACTAGCCTACGCCTTGGGCGTTACGCGCCAGACCGTTTACAACTGGTTTGCCGGAGGCGAGGTCTTTGTCGCTTATCAACAACGCGTTGACCTGATGACATCCATCATGGCAACATCATCAACTGCAAAAGAAGCATGGATCAGAATATGCAAAGTCTACAACCTCAATCCCTCACCAACCAAGAACTCAAAAACTACGCAGACTTGATTGGGGCCGACAAGTTACCCGCCGCATGGGTTACTGAAATCTTACGCCGTACCGAGAAAAACTGGTTTGAATCCAAAGAGAAAGACCCACGTCAGTTAGAACTAGACTTCGCTTAACACGTTCCCAAAGGTAACCTTATGCAACCGCTTGAGTTTCTAGCGGAGGTTTTGCCGCCCCCGGGAAACGGGAAGTACTGCTTCACAGAACTTACCCGAAGAAAAGAGCACGTGTTTGTAGACCAGCTTGAGGAAGCACTCCCCAAGCTGGACTTGTGGAAACGAAACGGTTATGACATTTACTTTGCACTCGGGACTTTTGGAGACGAAGCCACCCGAGTCAAGGACAATGTGCGCCATGTCAAGTGCATAGCCGTAGACGTTGACTGCAACCACCCAAAGGATATCCCCGACCCAGCAACGGGTGAGATATCTAAAAAAGCTTATGCGTCCGCTAAAGCTGCCGCCCATGCCATCATGCAGTTTGCTGATGAAATAGGGTTGTCCGATCTGGGCAACCCTTGGATGGTCGCATCTGGCGGCGGCGTACACGCTTACTGGCCGTTCAAAGAGACGGTGGACATTGACGAGTGGCGTCCTGTGGCCGAGGCGTTCAAGCGCCTGTGCTTTCAAAAGAAGCTCGCCATAGACCCAACCGTAACTGGAGACGCTTCGCGTGTCCTTCGCGTACCTGATACCGTGAACAACGGCGTCAAGGGCAAGAAGAAAGTCCGTGAGCAAACCAGCGTGGTGTTCAAAAACGAGGGCGATCATTTTGACTTTGAGGACATCAAGGCGCTCATCACCAAGCACCTAGTAGGTACAGCCTACGAGGTGAAACCCCCTGCGGGTAAGTCGATTGATCTGCCGGGCCACCGCCCAAGTGCAGACCCGACCGCCATTAAGTTGTTCGAGAACAGCGTCACCAAGTTTGGCAAGATTTACAAGGCCACCAAGGAAGGGCGCGGCTGCGAGCAACTCAGGTACTACGTTGAGAACGCCAGCGATGACGGCATGGAGCCGTTGTGGAGGGCACACCTTAGTATTGCGCAGAAGTGTGAGGACGGCGCTAGAGCCGCAGTATGGCTGAGCGGCTTGCATCCCTACGATGAAGACCGCATGAACCTAAAGCTGTCGGAGATCAAAGGGCCGTATCCCTGCACCAAGTTTGACTCGGAGAACCCCGGTGTGTGTACATCGTGTGTACACTGGGGCAAGATCACCAACCCACTGGCGCTGGGCCGCGAAGTGGCGACCGTCACCGAACCTACAGTTATTGAGGTTCAAGTCGAAGACGGTGAAACAGAACAAATCCTACGCCCCGAGCCACCCAGAGGCTACGCCTATGGTCAGCGCGGCGGCATCTTCCAAGAGAAGGAAGACGAGGACGCCAACGGCAACAAGACAAAACGCCAAGTCATGATTCTGCCGTTTGACCTGTTTCCTGTAGACATTCTGAACATTGACGGTGAACACGTGGTTCACTTGCTGGCTTGCCGCACCTACGGTACGCAGGAGATCATCATGCCCCAAAAGGCTATGGTGAGTAAGGACGAGACTGTGAAGGTACTAGCTGCACAGAACATCCTGTCTGCGTTTGGCTCTGGCAACGACAAGAATTTGGCTGACTACGTTCGTGCGTCTGTGGCTAAGATGAGTGACGAGCGCGTACCAATCCGAGTGCCCCTGCACTACGGCTGGCAGAAAGACGACAGCTTCGTGCACGCTAATATGGTGTACAAGCGCGGCCAAGAGCCGGTTCGCATCCCCATGCCGGGGCTGGAGAACCTGACGAGCAACACGCAGATCACTGGCGATCTGGAGACTTGGGCTAAGTTCATCAAGATGCTGGTGGCTCGCGAAATGTGGGATCACTTGGCGGTCATCTTCATGGGCGCTGGCTCACCGCTGATGCGTTTCACTGGTCTGTACGGCTTGACTATCCACTGCTGCTCAACCGAGTCAGGCACTGGTAAGTCTTTGGCACTAGACGGTGCGGCCTCCATCTGGGGTCACCCTATCCACTACCGCACTGGCTCGGGCACATCTCCTGTGGCAATGCAACAGCGTTTGGGTTTGCTGCACAGCGGCCCATTCATCAGCGATGAAATTACAACCAAGGCTCGGGAAGATTTCGAGTGGTTTCCCGGCATGACCATGACAATCAGCGAAGGGCGTGGCAAAGAACGCATGGAGTCCGGCGCTAACAAAGAGCGTTTGAACCTGTCGATTTGGCAAGCCGTTGCAATCTTTTCATCCAATACCCACGCGGTTGACTACATGACTGGCGCTCGCAAGCACTCTTCGGAAGGTGAACTGCGCCGCTTGCTGGAGTGGGTCATGGACGAGAAGCTTGAGTGGACTGCCGAAGAGGTGGAGATCATCAAGTCAATCCAGAAGAACTACGCCGTGGCCGGAGATGCTTGGGTGCGTTACATGGTCAACAACGTGGATGAACTGGCAAGCTTTGTGCCTGAGACCATCACGCGCATGTATAAGTACTACGGCGCGCCTAACGATGAGCGCTTCTGGATGGCGGGTGTTGCTTGCATGGCGAGCGCGGCTATTCACTTTAGTCGTAAGTATGCGGGTATCGTAGACGTGCCTGTCGAGCCGTTGCTGGAGAGCTGTCGCAAGGTAGTTGAAATCAGCCGCTCAGCAATGAAAGTGGGCAAGCGAGACGCCGAGGACATCCTTAACGGGTTCATCCAAGAGTACTACGGCAAGTTTGTCATTGTGCGCTTTGGTGACAAAGCTGGGCCGTTTGCCACTATGGGAGGCGACACGGCGATTGACCGACATACTACCCGCAACGGGGTGATGGGGCGCATTGAACACGGCGTATCGCCGGGTTACGTTGACCTGTACATCGAGGAGCGCTTACTTAAAACGTATTGCGCCAACCATAGCTTTGGCTATGCCACACTCAAGAAACAACTTGAGGCTAAGTTCATGGTCTCGTATGCACACAAGAAGGACTTGCTGTCTAAAACCAGCGGCCCGCCGATGCGAGTTAATGCCATGAAAATCTCTAGACGAGAGGACGAGCTTGAAAAAGTTACAGGTGCGTTGGCCGTGGGACAAAGTTGAGCGGGGGCAGGGGTTCTTCATCCCCTGCCTCGACCCCGAGCCGTTACGGCTGGAGGGACTCAATCAAGCACTGAACGCCCGCGTATTTAATGCGGGCGCTACCATCGGCATCAAGGACGGCCTTATTGGGGTGCTGTTCTACCGGAAGCCTGTGCCAACAAGGTTTGTGCATAAGCCGTCCGTCGAGCAACCAAATCATTTCTCTTTTGACGGCCTTCCTCCGGAGTTATCTGACCCGTCGCCACCTGCGTCTGAATCGCTTGCATTTCCTTGGTGAACTGACTCATTGAGCTGGTGAAGCGGGACGACATTGACGCCTTATTAAACTCATCGGCGTTTTTGTTTTTGTACGCTTCGGCAGCATCGGAGCGTCCTTTGTTCAGCATATCCGTGTAAGTAGCCTTAACTTGGGCGGCATCGTTCATGACTTTGTATGTCTGCTCAACAATAGCGCCAGCGTCTTGAGGCTGGAACGAACTGCCAATCAAAGGCATCTGTGACAAATTGGGCGCTATTTGCTCTTGCTTTTGTTTGCCAAAGACAATTGACGAAGCCATTTGCGTAATAGCTAGACCCAAGCTGCCTGTGTAGCCTTGAATCAAATGGTCAATCTTAATTGGCGAAACATTTAGCTCTTGGCCCAGTGCATCTGCAAAGCCTGAAGTTGTAGGGCGGCTACGGTAGCCAGCTTGCAATGATTGCTCATGACGAGATTCGAGGTCGCGGCCAGTGTAGAACGACTTGCCCATACCAACTTCGATACCCGGGCGCAGTGCTTGAGGGATACCGTAGGTGTCGCCGCCGGGAATCATCTTTTGAACCACTTGCTTGAGACCTTCAGCCGCTTCGTCGTTGTTACCGTGCATGGCGCTGACCAGCATCTCGGGTACGGCTTTGAAAAGCATACCGGCTTCAAACGGGATTGGTACACGCAGAGGTTCGCTGATGCCAAATGTATCCAGCGGGAGGAACCAGTTGTTGAACTTCTGGTCGGGTGTTGCGTTTTTGTACGCTTCCTTGTCTTGCATCATGGTGGCATACAGCATGGTGGCTCCGGCCACCAACATACCGCGCTGAATAATCTTCTCGCGGATCTTCAACTTTTCGTTCATAGGCATCGTGCCGCGGAGGGATTGAACCAACGTGTTGATGCCTTGAATTTGCGAGTTGATGAAAGGATTCAGCGTGTTGAGTACGTGGATACTTGGCGAGATGCCGCGACGTGTAAAGTTCATGGACTCCAGCGCCATGTAGCTGGCTTCCATATCGGACAGGCCTTGCTTCTTGTAGCTCTCGTAGCGAATCTGGCGTGTCAGCGCATCGGCTTTGGCGTGCAGCACGTGGGCTTTAGCCATCAGAGTTTCCCATCCGGGCTTACCGGTTTGCACTTCGCGCAGGATGTTAGCCATGTCGTCAGGCAAGCCTTGGAACACTTCACCGCCGGAGATGCCGCGTTTTTCCATCAGGTTATCCCCAACAGTACGCAACGCTTTGCCCACAGTGTCTAGGTTTGAGCCAGAGGTCATGGCCGAGGAGATCGTATCCTTGAACAAAATACGCGCCGCAGAAATAGGATTAGCCACAAACATCTGACGCAGCAGTCGGCTAGGCATACCCATTAAGTGCAGCAAAGAACTGGTCTGAACGGGGATACCTTCCATACCCTTGACAAGCAAGTCGGCTGGAACGTCTTTGCTGTCTTGAACAAGTGCGTGGTAGTCTTCGCCGTCACGCTTAAAGTTAAAGAGGTTGGTTCCCTTGCCAGAACCTTTGCCGATCTTAGCCATGCCAATTTCTTGTAGGTTGAAGGCGGCAGACTGCGCAGCTTGGTTACGCAAACCCATCTCCAGCAACATATTGGCATTACGCACAGCGGCGGTATTGAAGTCCAAGATGCGTTGGTTGCCGCCCACAAGTTCATGCAAGTAGGGTTGTGCTTTGATATTACCGATGCGGCCGATCTCTTCGCCGCCCATCATGAGGCTGACTTCACCGTTCTTTTCGCGGTAGTAAGGAACGTAGTCTTTGTTTGCCAGCATCTTGGCGGCAAGCTCTTTGGATAGGTAGCCTGTCTGCACAGCGAAGTTAACCATGTTGGTATTGAACTTCTGATACTCTGCATGTGCGTCTTTAAAAATCTGCTCAAGCCCGGGCTTGTTGCGGATGTCTTGCATGGCGTCGTTCAATTCACGCTGCGTCAGATCCTCATACTGGAGCTTGGCAAGGCCAACGCTCTCAGCACGTTTAGCTACGCTGTACAAGGAAAACAGCGCATCGGTTTGTCGTCCGCCGCCAGTAATGTCGTTGGCTTTAGACAGCAGTTTGTTGACGTTGACAAGGCTAGCACCGGGCTTGGCTTGATACAAGAATTCTTTTTTGCCGTCCGCACGGGTAAACTCTTTGCGCTCCAGTGAGCCGTGAGCCAAGACAGCACCAAGCAAGTTCGAGCGCTGGGCAGACATACGCAGGAAGTACATCATCTGTGTACCGGCCAACGAATCCATCAAACGCGAAGCCCGCACCAGAGGCGCAAACTGGTCGACCATTTTGGTCATAAACTCAAGACCGCCGCGGCCTAGTGCATCCCGGTCATAGCGCTCGGTCAAAGGCTTTTGGGTGGCAATCGTTTTGTTGGCAACAGCTGCGGCGCGTTCTAAGCCGGGCGCGTATTTAGTTTCTCCACGGAACACAGACGCAGATTCTCCGGCGCGATAGGCCACAGAGTCAGCACGCATCTTGTCCACATAATGGTCGGCAGCAGCCAACGCATCGCGTGGGTTAAACCCAAAGAACTTCATGATGGAGTTCATGATTCGGCGCAGCATTGACTGGCCTTGCCACTCTAGGCCATTTAGTTTTTTGCGCAAGCCTTGGTTAGATGTAAGTTCAGCGGCAAACTCTTTAAGGTTCTTGGCGGCGTATTCGCCGGTCAGTATGCCGTCAGCTTGCAGCTTGTTATATAAGCCTTCAAGTTCATTACGAGCATAGCGTTGATACGTGCTTAAGTCTTTGGCGGGAGTATCCAGCAAACGCGCAGTAGCGGCGTGGGTGGCTTCGTGAACAAGGTCTTCCTCATTCATGCCATCAATATGGAATTTAATCGTATTGGTGCTGGGTTCGTACAGCGCAGGAACACTCTTGCCTTCGTGCTTAAGATTAGAAACAATTTTGACGTTGGTCTCTTTGTTATGCTCCAACAGCATCCGCGCTTTTTCACGAATTAAAGGATTAGCGCTGGTTGTTGCCAAGTCTTCCAACACGCCAGTCAAGTCGCCTTTGGCAAGGCGGTTTTGATTGTCTTCGCTTAGATCTGTACGAGTTTCTTCTCGGTACGTAGTGGGCAAACCTTTTTCTTCTGGGGGTGTATAGCCCGGCAAAGTTGTTTTCAGTTTTCGTGGTGCATTAACTGCTTTGCGGGTAACTTGCTCTGTGCGCTTGCTTGCAGGTTTTAATGGCCCAGATTCTTGCAACGCTTGGTTGTAGTCAGCCATGCGTTGCTTAACAGTTTCTTTGTACTCTGGTGTGGTTTTACCTAGCTTAATGGCTAACTCCAGCAGGTCTTTACCGGCATCTTCCTTGTACTGTTTAACAGCGGTATCGTCTGCACCATAGCGGTCAGTAAGCGCTTTGAGTCTACGATCAACTTCAGCAAAAGCTTGTTTGTACCCTTCTTCTTGGGTGCCCAATTCAAAAGCCATGTTTATGACGTCTTGGGTACGTTCGACTTCGTACTTAGTCTCGCCCGCATTCATGCGCTGTGCACGTTTGGCTGGGCGTGACATCTCGGGTTTTTGATTTGCCCGTTCAAGCGCATCGTAATAACTCTTGATCGCTTCGGTAATTTCTTCTTTTTTATCTGGCGCTGTTTTCTCTAACACTTCGGGCGCTAATGGATCAGGAGCAAATGCCAACTCGTCGTGTTCTTTTTTCAGCTTAGCCATTTCTTTTCTGGCTTCAGCTTGTTCTTTTGGTCCAAGTTCTTTTAGGCTTGCCTTGATTTCGTCATACTGTGCTTTTATGTCGCGCAGTTTATTAGTCCGAGCTTGTTTGGCTTCAGCAATAATTTCTTTAACGTCTCTGTTTTTCTTCTCTATTTCGGTGGGAATACCCACGTCTTCTACCGTATACAAACTGCGCATCAATCCAGCAATTTTTTCACGGGCTGGGGCTACGTAAGTGTTAACAATACGGTCGTATTCTTTCTTAAGCGTATCCAGTTTGCGCTGGGTATACGATCTTTGACTTGGCGTTGGTTCGCCTTGTTCTAAAGAACGCGAAAGAGACTCGTGTTCAGTCGCTAAATCTTCTAACTTGGTATATAAAGAGCGTTTAGCGTTGCCTTGTGGATTATTAATCTGCGCCTTAATGCGCTCGATCTCATCCATAACCATTTGGTAGTCATACGCTTGTTCACCTTGCTCGTCCCAAATACGTTGTTTGTATTCATTGGGGTGCGTACCAGCGCGCAGCATGCGTTTATTGTCTTCATCTTCTATCACTGCACGGGTAACGCGTTTGCCCTCCAGATTGCCCAAAGTCTCCATTAACCTTTGTTGTTCAATCTTGGCGCGAGTAGCCGGATCCAAATTTTGGTAATCCGTGTTTCGCATATTCTCTGGAGTAAACAAATCCAGAGTGTTCAGATCGAGACCAGTGCGGCGTTCCTCTGGGCTGGTGGTAGTTGCCGCCAGTCCTTGTGCTTTGCTAAGCGCTTCATCTATTTGGCGCTTCTGTTCGATCAACGGATCCTGTGCACGGGGACCTTGCACAGTTTTAATTAAATTCTTAAGATCGCTAGAGCGTTGTTGCAATGCCCTAGCTTGCTGTCCATAGTCGGCGTTGAGGTCAACTTCGGTAGCTTGTGGCTGTTGCGGTTGTTGCGGTTCTTTAGTTATAGGCGCTTCTTCAGGCGAGAACAGCTCAAACTGGTTGGGCACCGTGCGGTTTTTAATGTTCTCAATGTCCTGCGTATACTGCGCTTCAGCCGCAGCCTGCTGCTCGCGGGCGGCTTGCTCTTCTTCCTCAACCGTATTTAGGCGTTGTTGATTAGCCTCACGCGTTGCACTCTTTGCTTCGATCAGCGGAACTTTTTGAATAATTGGTACAGGTTCTTGTACAAGTTTTTGTGGTTTGCCAAGATCAAGCGTTTGCTGCGTGCCGCCCACTTCTTGCAAGTCCAGAATCTTTTGGGCATGCTTGGCTGCAGCCTTCATGTCTCCTTGCTCTTTGGCTTTGTCCAGCGCCTTTTGTGCTTCGGCCAATTGAACTTCTGGAGCTTTTTCTTGTTTAACAGATGCTTCTTTAGCCTTTTCCAACGCAGCTTCAACTTGGTCATGCTGCGCGGCCAATTGCAAAATCTGACGTGGGTCAGTTGTCTGTGTGGCTTGCGCCTTCAAATCGTCTAGTTGCTGGGTAAGCAACTTGGCTTGGCGGTTGTAGTCTAAAGAAGGTTCGAAAGGTTCTTCAGATTCTTTAGGACGTACTGGTGGAGGCGCTTCGGTTGCCGCTGTTTCCATGCCCGGCAGTTCGCCTTGTGGCCCAGCAGAAAATGGTGAAGGTGCTTGTTCAGCGGTGGCTTCGGTAGCCAACTGTGCGGCTTCTTGTTCTTTAGCTGCTTTCTCAGCAGCTTCAAGGCGGGCACGTTCTACAGCTTCACGCGCTGCGCCCCGGCCAAGATAGCCGTCATATGCACCGACAGGAGAGGCCAAAATAGCCGCCAGCATGGCGTTGCCGTAGTCATGGAACGCATCTTCGTCTACTAGGGATTTCCCTAATTGCGCACGTTGCAACGCAGTTTGAGTCACCATCAACGGAACGCCCGTAACGGTAGCATGCGCTGTACCCGCGGCAACGGCTTGCCCAAGAGTTCGGTTAGCTACTTTTTCTGCGCCTTCTTCCGCCCCGCGCTTCAGCAAGTTCTTGACGCCTTCACCAAACAAAGCTCCGGCAACAGTCTTACCTAGCGTTAATGGCTGAACAGCATCCAGCACAGCTTCGGGAGCGGCGTATGCCAGCGCCTTGCCTGTGTGCACATCCACAGGTTCGCCTTTTTGCATCTGCTCGGCAGCTTGCGCTTTGATGTTGGAGCCGTAGTGTTCCGCAAATGCAAGCGCCAAAGGAGCGCCAATAGCGCCAATAGTAGTACCAAGGCCGGGAGAAACCGCAGTACCAGCTATAGCCCCCAGCCTAGATGCAGCGCCGTACTCACCCAACACAGGTAGCATACCGCCCACTACGGACGGAATATCCCCAATACCTGCCATGATGGCAGACCCAACGCCGCCACCCGGTTTCTTGTAGGCTTCTTCGATGTCTTTCAGAATGTCTGTAGAAGCGGCGTGGGTTTTGTCATACGCTTCTTGTTCTTTGACTGCACTCTCTGCCGCCCTGTTTGCGCCAAAAATAGAACCGGCAGCAGTTCCTAAATTGGATAAGCTCTCAGAGAAGCCACGTCCCAACTCACTTCCGAATGTAGAAGGAGCAGGTGCAGGGGGTGGAGGGGGCGGCTTGATACCGAACGCATCGGGGAAAGCCTTCATAGCCGTTTGTACGGCTGTTGGATAATCCATGCCTTCCGGCGCTTGATAATAGGTTCCGTCTGGCAGTCGTACGTATGGCATGGATTTGCTCTTCAGTTAGGGTTCACCTGCGCTACGGGCGATGATCTGTCAGCGCGTTGCCTATATTATGGCGTAGTTCTTACTTGAGCGCCACCGGGGAGTGCGGAAACAAACCCACCTCCCATACCCATTCCTCCTATCCCACTATACATCTGACGGAACATAGCGTCTTGTGCCACTAAGTCCCGGGCACGTGCATCAATTTGTGCAGGAGTTCCTCCGGATAATTCTTTTTGCGCTGTGGTGACAAACTGTGCATAGTTCGGGTGGTTGTGCGCTTGGGCCATAATTTCGGCACGACTAAGGCTGGTTTTAGCACGTTCGGCCCAGATTTCTTTTTGCGTATCAGCAGACAGTTTTTGACCTGCATATCCATACTGACCAGCAATTACTGTACCTGCCAAGTGCGCAGCGTTTTGTCCTTGGGCAGTTGTCATGGCCGCGGCGTCGCGGTTTTGACTCATCAAATACTCCAAGTTTCGTTTTTGTGCGTTCTCTTGGTTGTCCACAGCCTTGCTGAACAGACCCATGTTCATGGCGTTCTTGGCGTTGTCCAAGCTGATGCGGGACTCGGCCAACTTCATTTGTGTTTGTTGTGCCTGATCCATCGCGTCGCCGTAGGATTTAATGCCTTTTCCAGCGCCCTCGGCAATAGCCATGAACGGATTACCGGATTTAATCATACCCAAGCCACCCTCAATAATGGACAGTGCTTGTTTACGATCGAGCAGTTCCTGCGCTTTTGCATCCATTTTGTCCAAGCGCTCAAACGCTTTGCTGTTGTCAGGATCAATGCCCATAGCGAGCGCTTGTTTCTTGAGCTCTTGGACGTTTTCGCCAAGACTCATTGTGTGTTCAGTTTCTGGGTTAGGTGCTTGCTGTTTAAGCATAGCCAAGTTATCCGCCACGGACTGGGGTTTTGAAAGCCCAAACTGCTGCATGATGTTCTGTGCATTTGGTAAACCAGCAATACCTGCGTTGGCGTTAGGTGTTGCTGCGGGGGTAGCAGCCGGTGTAGCTGCCGGAGACGCAGTCGGTGCACCGGCGGTGGGGGCCGGTGCGGGCGTTGGTTTTGCGTTGGGGTCGTATGTACTATTAAACCCTGTAGGAATTTGAGTTGGCCCAGAACCGCTCTGCATAGGCATTGTTAATGTGCTGGGGATTCCCGTATTTAAATCCGTTGGATTGGTTCCAGCAGCTGGGGTAACAGCGGCATTAACGCCGTATTTGTTGCGTGTGTTAGCGCTAAACAACGGGCTAAAGATTTCAGATACAGAGTAGGGGCCACCAACATAGCTGTCCTCGCGCCCAGCAAAACTAGGAATCCGACCACCGCCAGCGTAGCCAATAATGCCGCCTTTGGCATTGGCTAAATTTTCAAGATTCTTAGCGGGCAAAACACCAATGCCTTGTTCTTCCGGCAAACCCAAAGAATTGGTTTGGGGCATTTGGGGGGCTTGCATGGGCTGCGCTCTTTGAGGCATGCCCTGCGGTTGAGGCGCGATACCTGCCACAGCTTGTTGAGCAACAGAACCTTGAGGCGGTTGCGGAGCTTGCGCAGATTTCTTAGCGTTGGCGATCTGAGAGGCCATGCCGACGATGATGCCGCCGTTTGGGTTGTTCATGTGTTGCTGCGCAAATTGCTGCAACTGGGGCAACGACATGCCCATCATCATTTCCCGAAGACCAGAAATGTCTTGCTGCGTAACACCGGGGCTAGGCTGGGCATTGCCCATAGCGGGGTTTTGTGTATCCATGATTCGTCCTTACGCTATTTTTGAAACAGCCAGCGCGGCCAAACCGCCTTGCTTCATGCCGACAACTACGCCACCACCTTTTTTGCCTGTGAGTTTGCTCGCACCAATAGCGGCCGTACCTAAACCAGCGGCAATTGAAATAGGTGATGGGTTGGAGTATATGCTTGTGTTCTGACCGCCCGTGGGCAAACCATTCACCGCGTTCAAGAAGAAGCTGGCGTTTTGGTACGGCAACTGCATCTGGTTGAGGTAGTTTTGGTAAGCCGTAGTATCCAAGTTTTGTTGGTACTGTTGCTGTTGAGCGCCCAATTGGTTCTGCAAGTTAATGTTGCCGACCTGCTGTTGGTACTGGGTGTTGCCCAAGTTACCCAAGTTGGCCGCAGATGTATTGGCTCCGCTGTAGCCGCTTTGTGCGCCAGCCACGCCTTGGAGACCTGCTTGTGCGCCAGAGATACCCTGTGCGGTTCCAGCCAGTTGTTGACCAACACCCTGCAGTCCAGCTTGTGCGCCAGAGATGCCTTGTGCGGTTCCGGTGAGGCCCGTGTTGTAGCCAGACATGCCGAGCTGTCCAGCATTGACAGCCTGCCCTGCGCCTTGCAGACCTTGTGCGTTACCGCTAAGACCTGCGTTGTAGCCGGACATGCCAAGCTGACCTGCGTTGATGCCTTGGCCCACGCCAGACAGACCTGTTTGATAAGCTTGGTTGGCTGCGTTCAGTCCGGCCAGACCAGACTGCGCACCCTGCATACCGAGGCCGTACATAGAGCCCGCTTGACCAACTCCAGACAAAGCGCCTTGTTGACCTTGAAGCGCAGTGTTAGCACCCGACAAACCTAACTGACCACCGCCAAGCCCCGCGCCCGCAAGCCCCGATTGAGCCCCAGACAAACCTTGCATACCTGCCGTAGTTCCAAACTGCATGTTTTGCAAAGCTTGGTTGTAGGCGGTGTTGTAGCCTTGACCGATCAAATTGGACATAGCCAACTGGTTAGACTGGTTCTGCAGGGCATCTTCAACTCCTGCACGACTACCACCAAATGCGCCGGACTGAGTAGCCTTGGCTTGGTTGACAGCTTGTTGTTGACCTTGTTGCTGAGCCAGCAAAGCCATCTGCGGAGCCAAAGACTGCTGCAGATAGGGGTTCATGTACGCGCTAACAGCGCCGGGGTTGGTCGCTTGGTTGGCGTAGTTTTGCCCAGCTTGCGCTTGCTGCGCGGCATAGTTTTGCGACTGGTTACTGATTCCTTGGCCCAAACCCTGAGCTTGTTGTTGGGCTTGCATACCAATGTTGGATGCACCTTGACCGTAGCCCAGAGCCGTGTTGGAGAGTTGCGCAGCCTGAGCGCCGTAGTTTGCGCCTTGGTTACCGTATCCTTGGGCTTGGTTGGCTAAGCCAGCAGCTTGAGCGCCGTAACCATAAGCTTGGTTGGCAGCTTGTCCAGCCACGTTCTGACCGTAGTTTGTCGCTTGCTGACCAATATTAGCGCCTTGGGCTCCGTAGCCGTAAGCTGCGTTAGCCGCTTGCCCAGCCATGTTTTGGCCGTAGTTTGTTGCTTGCTGACCGATATTAGCGCCTTGGGCTCCGTAGTTGGCCCCCATTTGGCCGTACATACCGCCGCCTTGAGTGCCAATGTTAGCGCCCTGAGCGCCGTAGTTTGCGCCCATTTGCCCGTAATTCATGGCGTTACCGGCAGATCCCATCATGCCTTGACCAGAAAGCGCGGCCATTGTGCTGGCTGTGCCAACTTGAGGAGCTACGCCCATGTTACCGGCGGCGTTGAACGATTGGTTTTGTAAATCACTGAAGCCCGCTACTTGGCCGTTGGGTAGTGCTTGACCGCTTTGGTATGGGGTATACCCTTGGCTTGTCAGTGCGGATACTTGACCAAGCAACTGTTGGCCGTACTGGGCAGCATAGGGAGCCAGCACACCGCTGGTTGTTTGCATGGAAGAAGGCGTGGAAGAACCGCCGCCGCCGCCACCGTAGATACGACCGCCCACCTTAACTCGTGTAGCGCTATCGCCAAGCGGTTCGCCAAAAGCTTCTAGTTGTCGGCGGGAGTAACTCATATTAAATCCTAGTCTCCACGATCACGTGGCGTTCAGTAAATCCGTATCGCTTCCACAGCCTAGCAATCGCTTCGCGAGCTGCGCCTTGAATCTTTGTAGCTCCGTGTGTTTTCAAAATACCCGCCATTTGCGCAAAAGTTTCTTGGTTGCTAATTAGTCTGCCACCAATAAACGTAATAAACGCAACGCGGTGATTTGGGTAGTTTTGAAAAAACACAGTTGCTGCACCGTGGATTTTATTCTCATCATCGCTCGCCACCAAGAGCAACCACTGCCCTGAACCAACTAAAAGTCGAATTTGATCTAGCGTGTAGTCATCCCCGCCATGCTCATTAGCAGATGCGATAAAACCCTCAACCGAGGGCCATACCTGTTGTACGAACTCTAATGGGACGTGTTGAATCTTCATGCTGGCAAGTGGCTGGCTGCTTTGGTGTCGTCAGCATAGGCGTGTTTACCGCCTACGGTCTTCTTGCGTCCGGCTTGGATACGGTCAATCATAGAGTACAACTGCTTAGCGCCAGCGTTGGTGGAACCGTTACCCAACTCAGATACGATACGAGCGGGGACTACAAACTCACCTTCGGCCAAACGCGCTGGCTGGTGCCGACCAATCTGTGCGGGGATGCTATCCGATACGCCATCACCGGGGCCGCGAAGCAGCTGCCCGCCATCAGAATAGCTGCCCAAGTTTGAGATACCGCCGGTTGCCATACGAGTCAAGCGCTCAACGCCGCGCAAGCCTGCGATAGTACCGTGCATGGTGTCGCCGCGAGGAAAGCCTGTAGCCAAACCGCCGCCAGCCAAAGGCTGCGAAGTGGGGATCGTGGAAGGTTGATTTGTGCCAGCTTGGTAAGTAGGCAGCGCAGTAAAGTACTGATTGAAATAGGATTTGGATGCGTCGCCGGGAGCGCCGGGAGCAGCAGTGGGGGTGCGCGTAAATGTGTAGGGGCGCACGGTGTTTTGCAGTTTAGTAATTTCGTTATTGGGCGCTGCTGCAGAAGTATCCGCAACGATAGGCGCAAGCGTTGCCCCTGCTTTAAACATCTGGTTGTATCCGGGCGTGCTGAACGGGCCTGTGCTTCCCAGAGTGTCCATGAATGTAGAGCCGCCACCATTACCCAAGCTAGCCAGACCTTTACCCATGCTGCCGAGAGAAGGCGTGGCCGTACCGGGCAGCGCTTCTGAAATCACAGAAGGCGTGGTAGTAATACCAGAGCTGGCAACTGTTTGGGCTACGGACGGAGCAGCGCTAGGGAGGCCTTGCGCAGCACGGAAAACATCCCCAGCATTTTGCAAACCAGATTCCGCCGCAGTCGTGGCGGTAGTAGGAATCCCCTGCGCGGCGCGGAAAACATCCCCAGCATTTTGTAACCCAGCGCTTGCGCCAGCAGGAGCGCCCACAGTGGGGGCCGCAGAAATACCCGTGACAGCGGGAGTAGTTGATCCAGCAGCACCAAGAGCGCTGCCCAGTTCCGCGCCACCATACGCACCCAGTCCGGCCATGAGGCCTTTCTTCAGACTGCCGGTTGCCAAAGCATCTGCGCCACCAACAGCCAACCCAGCGCCAGTAGAAGTGCCCAAGAAACCTGCCGCACTTTCTCCAAGGAACGGAGCCAATTCAGGCGCAAAAGCCATCAATCCAATACCGGCCACAGCGGGAAGAATCGAGTCTAGGAAATTGGCTTCAATCAAACCTGTGCGTGGGTTTTGGGGAAGCTGCATGCCGTGTTGAGCGGCCAAGGCTTGAAGGCCCGCCACTTCTTTGGTAGACATGTGTACCAGTTGAGTATCATTACCGCGCCCTTGTGCGGCGATTTGTTGGGCAATTGCTTGTAAGCTCATGGTTTGATCTTTAGTACGTTGCTGGCAGAAGTGTCGTAGTAAACGTCCCCACTGCGTAGGTTAGACAAATCCGCCTGCGTTGGCAAGCTGGAAACGAATTTATTTGGGTTGCTTGGGTCGGGGTGGGCAAACGTTAAACCCGACTTCACGCTGGTTTTCCCTATGTTTGAGGACGAAGCCACCATAGGGCCACCATTATCCAACTGAGTGAAATACAGGCGCAACTGGCTGACCAAGTTGTTCATCCATGCTTGGTCGTATTCTGCGGGAGCACTTTGTAAGCGCGGGGCGATTACGTTTGCATTTGCCATTATGCTCTCCGTCCATCTGGTCTAACGTCCATCCGAGGAATACCAACCTGCCACTGCGTGCCCAGCGTGTTGGAGCCAAACACCGCCGCAATCTGACGACCGCGCACCCGAATATTGATCTGTTGGGTGAACTGTTGTGTGCCGTAGAAAGGTGCAGATGTGTAGTCTTGGGTGCTGGCAACCGTTGGGTAAATAGTGGTGCTGTAAGCAGCGCCGGGGTTTT
>Ga0208379_1000245_pt1 | contig 25455 bp, 20 predicted proteins | sample CryBogCBE02Aug07_FD_184559 | JGI IMG/M metagenome (GOLD analysis project Ga0208379, IMG submission 184559) | Freshwater microbial communities from Crystal Bog, Wisconsin, USA - CBE02Aug07 (SPAdes) | ecosystem: Environmental > Aquatic > Freshwater > Lake | place: Crystal Bog, Wisconsin, USA... | reverse complement strand
TGCCGACGCCCGATGCGTTCGCGCCCGGACACATGACCAGGGTCCCGTTGACCAAGAGAGACCCGCCGACGTACCCGGACCCGGACCCAGGGGCCCCGTTCGAAAACGTGAGTGCGACCGGATCGAAAAGTCCTATGTTCGAAGCGCCGTTCGGAAAGAAAATGACGTTTCCGGTCGGGCCCAGAGTCCCTCCGGACCAGGACCCGAGTCCGTCCGCCGTCGCTTGGACGTTCGACCAGGTCCCTGTACCCGGACTAAAAGTCACGACGTTTCCGGACATGTAAGGCACGAAAACGACGTTCCCGAGCGGGTCCAGAACAGCACCCAAGAACGAGTCTTGGCCCACGCCTCTCACAGGCCCCCAGGTCGTCGTCGCGCCCGTGATCGAGTCCAGACCGAACACGGTCCCTGAAACGCCCGGACTCGTGATGATTTGGCCGGTCGGTGTGAGCGTCCCGCCGTGAATCTGTCCGGCTCCGAACCCCGGTCCTTGGACCGAAAAGGTCTGCGTGACCGGATTGTATTGTCCGGGCGAACTCGCGGTCGCGTACGGAAAAAATATGACGTTCCCAGAAGGCACGAGAGACCCGCCATCAAAACCGGGAAAGCTTAGACCCGTCGGAACGAGAGTCGTCTGGAGCGTCGCGGGACAAAAGACGCCCACGGCCGTAGACGTCCAAGGGACCAAAATGACGTTTCCGGTCGGGTCCAGAACGCCCCCACGGAACCCCGTGACTTGGTCCGGCCCCAGAGTCAAGAGCCCTGTCAGAGGGTTCCACACGCCCACGTTGTTCGCCGTCGCCGGAACCAGAACAACCTGACCCGAGGGACACAGAACGGAGCCCCAGTACCCTCCAGACACGGGCGCGCTCGCCACTTGGGTCGAAAAAGCGCCGCTGGCCCGTGTAAGATTCGAGCTCGCGCGGATCCATGCCTGAATTTGCGCAGCGTTCGATACACTCGGGACCAAGTGCGGCGACCTCCGGGCCAGATCATCCGTGTACGTGAGTTGGCCTTGGGCCACGAGCCCGCCTGTCACCACGGAAGACCCGAACGAGACGTTTCCCGTGACCGTGATGTTCGCCCCGGGCGTCGCGCCCAGACCCAGAGACAGAACGGAGAGCCCTCCAACATTCAAAGTCTGGGCATTTGCCGAACCTCCTGTGACTTGAACGTTCTGTGTAGTCACGGTATTCGAGACTTGGACGTTCCCGGCCAAGGTCCATGCGCCCGTGACGAGCGTCTGGACGTTCGCCCGAACGACGTTCGCGGCCGAGGCGTAAATCACGGGCACGGATACGGAATTCGAGACTTGGACGTTTCCAGAGACCCAGACGTTCGGAAGACCGTTGGAAGTTCCGAGGCCCGCGTTCAAAAGGCCGGACAGAACGGACACGTTTGCGACCTGATTCACGTTCAGGACCGTGTACACGTTCGGGACTTGGAGAGAATTACTCACTTGTACATTTCCGGAGACGTTGAGAGTCCCCCCCGGCCCGCCCACCTGACCCGCCACGAGACTCGTCACGTTCAAGGTCACTGAATTCAAAGAATTTGTAAAAATATTTTGGACCTGAAAAAGGTTCGAGACTTGGACGTTGCCCGCGACGTTGAGGGTCGCGGGACCCGGTCCTCCTTGGAGACTTACGAGATTCTGGGTCCCGAAACTCACGTTCACGTTCATGAGACTCGACAGGACGTTCGATCCGCCCAAAGTATTACTCGCTAAAAAGTTGCCCGTGACGTTGAGCGTTGCGGGACCGGGCAGACCCCCGAGACCCAAGGGACCAGGTACGCTCAAGAGATTCGCCTGTGAAACGTTCATGGACCCGGGCCCGAACACGAGGTTCGAAGTCACGATCGCATTCGTGACGAGGGCCCAACCGGCGACTACGAAAGGGGCCGATGGGCTCGTGACCGTACCTGTCACGACGTTCGCCAGGGCCGTGTACATGTTCGCCACGAGGTTCCCGACCCCGAGTCCGTTACTCACGTAGACGTTTCCTCGAACGTAGAGGGACGTTCCCGAAGCGCTCGCGACATTCAAGGCCAGGGGGCTCGTCACGGACAAGACGTTCAGAGTCCCCGTGTTCACGAGGCTCGTCAGGATGCCCCCTGTAGAAAAGGCATTCGAGACCGTGACGTTTCCCAGGACGTTCAGAGTCGCGCCCCGAGCGCTCGCTACGTTTATAGCGAGTCCGGCCCCGAAACTCAAGACGTTCATAGCTGTGGTCACGTTCGCGTTAGATACAACCAAGGTCCCGAAAGGGCCCGAGGGCGCGCCGAGCACTTGCGTACACAAAACGTTCGGAGTCCACGTGGTACCAAGGACCGCGAGTCCTTGTTGCATGACCGTGTTTCCGGTCGTGAGGACATCACCATAGTACCACGTACTACTCATTTACTACTAGTTGGTCCAGTTTTTTTTCCTTTGTTTTTATTATAAATGTTTGACGTCCAGAAGAAATTCATACCCTTTCTCGTCTTTTTCCTCATCGCCAATCCGCGTATGTTCATGTTGACCGGCCGGATCTTCGGTCCCCGGATCGCCGACCCCATGACGGGCCGCCCGACCCAGGTGGGCGTGCTCGTCCATGCCCTCGTGTACGTCCTGTTGGCCCATTTGCTCTGGACGCTCATTTACTAGAATTTGTTAAAGTAAGGGGCCAAGACGCGCTCCTGTGAATATACAGGAGTCGTGGTCGTCAGGACAGCCACATTCGTTGAAAGGGCCGGACACAGAACCACACGCCCATCAGACACGAGCGAACCACCTGCGTACCCTCCAGAAGAGCCTTGGGGCCCTATGTTCGAAAATGTAAACGTGACGGGATTGACCACCGCGACGTTTGCGTTTGTTCCGGGCACGCACGCCACGGACCCGCTCGGCAAGAGCACGCCTCCTACGTACCCTCCCGCGCCCATGAAGACGTTTGTCGTCGGCCAGGGTGGTACGCCATACGGATTGACCACGAGGGCGTTCGCCTGGGTCGGTCCGGGAACACATACGACGTTCCCATCGGGCGCAAGAGTCCCTCCGACGAATCCGCCCCAGACGGTCGTGTTCGCGACGGTCAGAGCGCTCGGGCTATATACACTAAGGTTCGAGCCGAGGTTCGGTACGAGGAACACGTTTCCGGTCGGTAAGAGGACACCACCAAAGTACCCGGGGGACGAGACCCATGCTTGGACCATGTTCGAAAAGAGACCCGTGGACCCGTTAAAGGAGGAGACGTTCAGACTGTTCCATGGGATCATCGTGACGTTGGATGCGCCGTCGAGCACGGCTCCGCGGAAGGCCCCGGCCGGACACCAGTGTTGGTACCCGTTCGAATAGGCCCCGGTCCATGGATTGAACAGACCTACGTTCGAGTTGTTAAAAGGTACACACACGACGTTACCGCTCGGAGCCAAGACGCCACCGCTGAAACTGGCCGTGATGCGTCCCCCCGAGGGAACAACCTCTGTAAAGAGTTCTGTGACGACATTAAAAATTCCTATATTTGAAGCTGAATTGGACACGAAAACAACACGCTGGTCCGGGAGCACCACAGAGCCCGAATAGGCCCATGCGCCCCTTGGCCCGTTTGTCACGTTCGAGAATGTCGGGCGCGTACTCGGGGCCCAAAAGGACGATTGTTGTTTCGTGACGTTTGCCGTGGCGCTGAGCCATCCGATCACGGTCGCTGAGTTTGCCACGCTCGGGACGATGTGTGGAGCCCGGCGCGTCAGGTCTTCCGAGTACGTCACGGTATTGGCCCCGACCAAGGGCCCGTACAGACCCGTCGTGGCTCCTATCGTACCCACGTTGATAAAAGGGATATTCAAAGTATCAAAATTAAAATTTAAATTTGTTGCGTTGGATGTGAACCCACCCGAGACGATGTTCGGCGCATACAGGTTCACAGTGACGTTGGCGTATTGGGTCTGAATATTTGCAGAAATACTTGCGAGGTTCGCGATGCTTAGGACGTTCAGGGTCTGCACATTCGCCACGGACGCCACGAGGTTGGTCGTGAGGCTCTGTAAGTTCGAAATCCCGATGACGTTTAGGGTCGTGACATTCGCCACAGAGGCTATGAGGTTGGTGGTGAGGCTCTGGAGGTTCGCCACGCCCAAGACGTTCAGGGTCTGCACATTTGCCTGGGTGGCCACGAGGTTGGTCGTGAGGGAGGCCAGGTTCGCGATGCTTAGGACGTTCAGGGTCGTGACGTTGGCGAAAGGGGCTATGAGGTTGGTCGTGAGGCTCTGAAGATTTGTGACTTGCAAGACGTTTAGGGTCGTGACGTTAGCCACGGGCGCAAAGAGGTTGGTGGTGAGGGAGGCCAGGTTCGAAATCCCTAGGACGTTTAGGGTCGTGACGTTAGCCACGGGCGCAAAGAGGTTGGTCGTGAGGCTCTGGAGGTTCGAAATCCCTAGGACGTTTAGGGTCGTGACGTTGGCCTGAGTCGCAAAGAGGTTGGTGGTCAGGCTCTGCAAGTTCGAAACCCCTAGGACGTTCAGGGTCTGCACATTCGCCACGGACGCCACGAGGTTGGTGGTCAGGCTCTGCAAGTTCGAAACCCCTAGGACGTTCAGGGTCTGCACGTTGGCAAAAGGGGCTATGAGGTTGGTCGTGAGGGAGGCCAGGTTCGCGATGCTTAGGACATTCAGGGTCGTGACGTTCGCCACGGGCGCAAAGAGGTTGGTCGTGAGGGAGGCCAGGTTCGCGATGCTTAGGACGTTTAGGGTCGTGACGTTCGCCACGGGCGCAAAGAGGTTGGTCGTGAGGGAGGCCAGGTTCGCGATGCTTAGGACGTTCAGGGTCGTGACGTTCGCCACGGGCACGATAAGGCTCGATACGTAGGCCGTTCCTGTAATGTTCAGAGTCGTGACGTTGGCCACGGACGCCATGAGGTTGGTTGTGAGGGACCCCAAATTGGAAATTTGCAGGACATTCAGGGTCGTGACGTTCGCCACGGAGGCTACGAGGTTACTAGTGAGACTCTGGAGGTTCGAAATCCCGAGGACGTTTAGGGTTCCTACATTCACCTGGGGACTGAAAATGGTACTTGTGATATTCAGAGTCTGAACGTTGGCCTGAGTCGCAAAGAGGTTGGTGGTGAGGGAGGCCAGGTTCGAAATCCCGATGACGTTCAGGGTCGTGACGTTGGCCACGGGCGCAAAGAGGTTGGTGGTGAGGGAGGCCAGGTTCGAAATCCCGATGACGTTTAGGGTCGTGACGTTGGCCACGGGCGCAAAGAGGTTGGTGGTCAGGCTCTGCAAGTTCGAAATCCCCAAGACGTTCAGGGTCTGGACGTTCGCCACGGGCACCAAGAGAACGGGGGCCGAGAGGGCGTTACTGGCCCAGATGTTTCCCTGAACATGAAGATTGGCCGAAGGTGTTGTGGTTCCTATACCGACCTGAGCTCCGGGACGAATAGTCATGTTTGGTGAATTTGAAGGTCCGCCCGAGTACATGGTCAGATTGTCCCCCGGACCTACAGACAAGCGCCCGTTCCCATCCACGTAATCAAGGACAGTACCATCCGTGTACATGGCTCCGAATGCACCTGTTGCATAGAACCCGTTTGCCGAAGTACTCGTGTTGCTCACGTACACATTCCCTTGGACCGTAACTCCCGTAACAACAAGACTCGTACCGAGTGCAACGACATTTGTTGTAAAGATGTTCGAGACGTTCAAAGTCTGAATATTCGCCTGAGTCGCTATGAGGTTTGTGGTCAGACTCTGGAGGTTCGAAATCCCCAAGACGTTCAGGGTCTGTACGTTCGCCACGGATGCCACGAGGTTTGTGGTCAGGGAGGACAAATTGGAAATCCCCAAGACGTTCAGGGTCGTGACGTTAGCCACGGACGCCGTGAGGTTGGTCGTGAGGGCGGACAAATTGGAAATACCCAAGACGTTCAGGGTCTGGACGTTCGCCACGGGCGCAGTGAGGTTGGTCGTGAGGCTCTGAAGATTCGTGACTTGCAGGACGTTGAGGGTCTGCACATTCGCCACGGGCGCAAAGAGGTTGGTGGTCAGGGAAGACAAATTGGAAATTTGACTCACATTCAGGGTTCCCACGTTGGCCTGGGGCGCAAAGAGGTTTGTGCCTGCCACGAGACTCGTCACGTTCAGGATCGAAGGCAGGTCGGAATTCACGAGGGCCCGGAACGCAGGTGGGCCCGGGGACACGCCCGTCGGACCGGCAAAGACCTGGTTCTGAGGAGCACCCGTTGCCGTTCCCGTCCCGCCTGACGAGACGGTCAAAGGGGTTCCGAGCGTCAGCTGGTCTATAGAGGCGCCCTGTACAACAGACAAGGCGTACCCATCCGAACGTGCTTGGTGAATCGCCACGTTTCCGTTCGGGTCAACGACCATGGCGAGCGTCGTATGGTCCCAAATCTCGAGAGAATTGTGTGTATGGGCCAGAGTCTCGTTCTGGTTCACATACAGGGCTGTTGCCGACCCCTGATTCACGATAGAGAGCGCGTTCGAGACTTGCGTATTGGTAGCTGTGACTGTAAAGTTCCCCGTGACTGTAAAGTTATTTACGACCAAATTTGAAAAGGATGCATTACTCGTGCTCGTCACGGGGCCATAGTGAATCGTCGGACCGTTGACCACGAGTCCACTGAGCGTACTTGTTCCAGCGACGTTCAAGTCACCGGCTACGTTACTGTAGCCCATCTGGTAAAAGCGGAGATTTGTTTCGGCGTCTTTAACAGATGAGTGGCTTCCTTGCAACACACACGAGCGCAGGCCAGGCCCAGGACCTGAGCCCGAGCCCTGTGACTCTTACGGGGCTCACGTCGAGCGCCACGGGTCCCAACACACAAGAGGGTTCGGTGGCACTCAGCGGCACGGGCTCTCAATTCTCCGCCTCAAAATTTCAATTCAACTGGTGGACTGGTGGATTCACGTTCGAGGCCTGGGTCAATTATACAAATTTCACAAATACGGTCGGCCTGAGTCCGGCCGTCAACAGTTTCGGAAACATGCAGACTGGTGGGAGTATAGACGCATGGTCCGTGGGACCCACGACGACCGGCCAATTGACGTTCTACTACTACTCTTCAGGGCCACGCACGTTCACGTCGAGCGCAAGCATGACGGCCGGGGCCTGGACACACATCTGCGCACAGCACGATGGGACGAATCTGTACCTGTACATAAACGGGACGAGTGTCACAGGCCCCCAGGCCGTTTCTGGACTCGCGACCATCACGAGCAGTTACTTCTCGATCGGACAGTACGCCGGACCGACGTATCCCGGCCCTACGTTCCAAACAGGAGACGTACGGATCGTCACGGGAGCGACCGTGTACCCCGTAGGCGGTTTCACAGTCCCTTCAGCTCCGCTCGGTCTGGCCTTGTCAGGAACCACCGTGTTTCTCCTTCAGGTGCCCCTCGTGTCCGGGACTTCTTTCATGAGTAAGACGGGGGCCGGCCAAGCAAATATGTGGCACTCTTAGAGAAGATGATTACTTTTCGAAGCAGTACAGGAACGGGCCAGGCGGTTTTTCGCGCTTCGGGAACGGGCCAGCAGACGACTTTTGGATCTTCGGTCCCGATGAGTCTGTACGCCTTTACGACCTTTGTGTTTTCGAACGCGAGTGCGACCGGAAACGTCGGCCCGACGTATGCCCAAGTCAAGACGGCTTACTCGGCAACGTCCTGGACGCAGAACCCTTCGTACCTGAACGTCGTGACCCAAGGGTACCAACTCTGGACCGTCCCTGCGACGGGCTCATACACGATCCAGGTGGCGGGAGCGGCCGGTGGAAACTATGGGACGTACTCGAAAGGGGCCGGAAACGTTATAAGCACGACCGTCTCTTTGACCCAGGGGGACCAGGTCAATATTTGCGTCGGACAAAAAGGAACAAACAGAACGGCTATCGGGGCCGGAGGCGGCGGAGGCTCTTTCGTCGTCTGGGCAGCGAACAGTACGCCGATCATCATAGCGGGCGGAGGTGGCGGGACATCAACAGGGTACCCGACGTACGGTCCTGGTATCGATGCCGTCTCTGGAACGTCAGGAACGACAGACGGCGCGAATCAGGGGACGGGCGGCACGGGTGGATACGGAGGCACGACAGCAACGGATGGCTCTGTGTCCACATACGGCCATGGCGGGTCAGGAGCTGGTCTCTTGGGCAACGGAGGATATCTGACCAGTGGAGTCGCCTCTTATCATGGAAAAGGAGGTCTTTCGTTCGCGAACGGCCTCGTTGGTGGCGCGGCAGGCGGATACGGATCCACGTACCAAGGAGGTGACGGCGGGTTCGGAGGCGGAGGAGGCTCTGGCGGGTCGACGGACTCGCGCTCATGTTCAGGCGGCGGAGGCGGGTACTCGGGTGGGGCCGGAGGGAACGTTTCGTCCGCAACGGACGGTGGTGGCGGCGGCGGGTCCTACGCTCTGTACTCGTTTAGCGTCGTAGGAAAGTGCACAAGCAACGGCTACGTCCGAATCACGAAGAACTAAACTGGTCCAGAACAGACCGAATGGCATCTCGAAACGCCCTCTTCACATTCTCGAGCCCTCTATAGTCTGCGAGGCGGGCCAAGAGCGCGCTACACAAGTCTTGTGCATTTTGTTCCTCCTGGTGACTCGTGTTCCAGAGGTACATTTGCTGGTCAGGTGTCAAAGAGTCCCAGGATTGTTCGGCCCGGACCCATAGGTCGTCTGGGTCCGCGTCAGGTGTCCAGTGGGTCTTGACCCATCCACACATGTGTTTGTACACGGGTCTTGAAAACAGAGTCTCTCCATCAGGCTTTGTTCTCGTCCATGCGTGTACAATCTCATGATTTTCATCCAAAATATGGAGCTCACCATCAATCTCGTCGAGGTGTACCATTGTCTATAAATGGTTTCAAGGTTTTAAAAGGCTGGGGATCACGAGCCCGGGTACTTCGTACCCGCCCTCGGTCTCAAAGGTCCTCATTCCACGTCAAGGCTGCTGAAACCACCACGTTTGATGTGTTAAACGCCGAGTTGACGTTCGCCGTGAAACATAGAACGTCTCCCGGGTACGCGACCGACTCGAACTGTTCGAAATCGATAAAGGTCGAACCACCACACGGAACAGTCACCGTGAAACCGGTTGAACCTCCTGTGATTCCCGTTAAAGGGGTCGTGTTCGAACTCACGGTAGATTGTCCGTAAATGTTCGAGCCGTCCGTATCGCTCTGATTCGTTCCGTTATATGGTGTCCAGAGTGCCGGTCCGTTTGTCGGGTTTCGGATCTGACGGAACACAACATTGGCCGGGGCCGGGCTAAAGTACGGGTCGGGATTGGTTCCTGCACCTGCTCGTCCTGCCGCCGTGACCGAGAAACCTCTCAAGTGGATCTGACTCCGGTTCGGTATGACGTTCTGAATGTTTGTTCCAAAATACGTCGAGTTCTTGATCGCCAGAACCATAGTCTCTGTATTGAGAGCTAAATTAGCCGACGGTGAGTTTGCGAGAGCTCCACGGGGCCCGCAAAAGTTCCTGATTCCTTCCAAAAAGTGACCACCGGACGCGCCGTTCAGAGTCACGGTGTTAGAACTCGAGGCGTTGTTCGAGTACCAAGAGATTTGCATGGTCGGGTTCTGAAAGTTTGGAGAGGCCGAGTAATTTACGGCTGGAATTTGGTGAACGAATATGAATCGACCGGTCGCTGGGTTCTCCACGTACAGGTTTATGTCCCCAATACTCTGGAACTGGACCTGGTACTGGTTCAGGACCTGTGGGTTCAGAGTCATACCTGACTTGGTTCCACCCAAGAGCGTGTCGTTGTTCCATAGAGACTGAGGGATCCAGGTATCCGTCCCCATCGCGCCGTTCCGCCACAAGATACTGAATGTCGAAGGACTCGCGGCGTTTCCGTACCCGAACCCTATAAAATCTATGAAGGTCGTCGTGTTTGCGACGGCAAAGCCAGCACCACACAGTTGTTGGGTTCCAGTCGCAGGCTGAGCGAACGAGGCGGTCACGCGGGTCATAGCCCCTTGACCCGACCGGTACTTGACAAACTTCTTGGCGGTCAAGGTACACGAGGAAGCACCCGACGCGCCGTTGGATGTACACTTCAAAAGACCACCCGAGGCTGTGACCGTCGCGTTCGAGCCTTGGACGTTACTGGTCGTCACGAGCGTACTAATTCCATAAACGAAATCGACTTGGGCCAAAGGGTAAGGCTGAATGACGCTCATTTCGTTAAAGGCCGAACGCGGGTCGTTGATACACACGTTCAGAGACTGATTGCCGTTACTCGCTAGAACCTCCGTGGTGGGGTTGGTTCCCTGAGTAACTCCAGTCAGGTTTGGGATGTAGGTCATCTCTAGTAAAGGAAAACTTTAGTTTTCCGTCGCGGCTCCGCCGCTCCTCGCAGAACTTATTTTCCGGTGCGTTAGCACCGCCTGAATGAAACTTTGATCAATTTCAAAACAAAAATGGGATCACGAGCCCGGGCGCTCCGCGCCCGCCCTCGGTCTCTAGACCACGCTCCATTTCGCCCCCGTCCAATACAGGGATACAGCTCCGTAGTTTATGACCATGACGAGTGATGTTTGTCCATCGATCAAGTTTCCAGAGTAAGGCACTATCGTGATGTGGTTCACAGCGGCGTTTCCAGATTCATCTTTGATGACGTACTGTTTACCGGCTGTGAGCGTTGCTCCGTTGGGCAAGGTGACCGTGAGCGGACCCGCAGAACACCCTATATAGTAATCCGTGATTTGGGCGCCATAGTTTGTTCCTTGACCCGTGACCGTGTTTCCGAGCGTACTCAAGACCACAGTCTGTGAGGCGGCGGCAACACCTCCGAGGGGTGCTATGGATATCCATGACCCGCCATTGACGTTGGACGTTGGTTGTAAAGAAATACCATCGACGCTAAAAGCATCGACGTAATAGTACAAAGAGGTTGAAGCGACGTAAAACTGTGCTTCGAGGATAGCTGTTGGGTTTTGACTTATAAAAGGGACTAAAGAGTACAGATACGTCTGGTCGGTCCGAGTTCCGTAATCCGAGACGTTCGAGCCTATTCCGATACCTAGGATGTTATTGAAATTTGTAAGGAAATTGGAGGCCAATGTATACACGCCCGTCTGGTTGAACTGGAAACACCCGTTTGCTGAGGTTCTGATGTATGTGCTTGTACCCTGTTGCGTAAAGGCCGTCATCTGAATCTTGTTTGTCAAGGCTCCGGCCCCGGGTATACTCCCTGTGAAACTTGAAGGAGTATAGGGCGCTCCGAGACTAAAAAAGAGTGAACCACCCACGCCAAGTTCCCCGAGACTCGAGTAGACGTTCCCTGAGACCACCACGTTCCCTTGAACGTATGTGTTCCCCTGGTTTACGGGTATGATATTTCCCAAAACGCTTAGGTTCCCCGTGGTTTCAAGGGACGAGACGTTCAAGGTCTGAACATTTGCGCAAGATGCAAAGAGGTTGGTTGTCAGGCTCGCCAGGTTCACCACTTGCAGGACGTTTAGGGTCTGTATGTTCGCCGTAGTGGCCGTGAGGTTGGTCGTGAGGGAGGAGAGATTCGCGATGCTTAGGACGTTTAGGGTCTGTACGTTCGCCGTAGCGGCCGTGAGGTTTGTGGTCAGGCTCACCAGGTTCGAGATGCTTAGGACGTTCAGAGTCCCGACGTTCGCCACAGAGGCCTGAATACTCGAGGCCGTCAGGTTTGTGGTCAAGGAGGCCAGGTTCGAAACCTGAAGCACGTTCAGAGTCCCCACGTTCGCCACGGAGGTCTGAACACTCGAAGCCGTCAGGTTTGTGGTCAGGCTCACCAGGTTCGAAACCTGAAGCACGTTCAAAGTCCCGACGTTGGCCACAGAGGCTGTCAGGTTTGTGGTCAGGGAGGCCAGATTCGCGATGCTTAGGACGTTTAGGGTCCCCGCGTTTGCCACGGAGGTCTGAACACTCGAAGCCGTCAGGTTTGTGGTCAGGCTCGCCAGGTTCGAAACCTGAAGCACGTTCAAAGTCCCGACGTTGGCCACGGAGGCTGTCAGGTTTGTGGTCAGGGAGGCCAGATTCGCGATGCTTAGGACGTTCAGAGTCGTGACGTTGGCCACGGAGGTCTGAACACTCGAGGCCGTCAGGTTGGTCGTCAGGCTCGCCAGGTTCGCGATGCTTAGGACGTTTAGGGTCCCCACGTTCGCTGTAGTGGCCGTCAGGTTGGTCGTGAGGGAGGAGAGGTTCGCGATGCTTAGGACGTTCAGGGTCCCGACGTTCGCCTGAGTCGCCACGAGGTTGGTGGTCAGGGAGGCTAGATTCGAGACCTGCCCCACGTTGAGGACTCCTACGTTCGCTGTAGTGGCCGTGAGGTTGGTGGTCAGGGAGACGAGGTTCGCGATTTGGAGGACGTTCAGAGTCGTGACGTTGGCTGTAGTTGCCGTCAGGTTGGTGGTCAGGGAGGCTAGATTCGCGATTTGGAGGACGTTTAGGGTCCCCACGTTGGCTGTGGTGGCCGTCAGGTTGGTCGTGAGGGAGGAGAGATTCGCGATGCTTAGGACGTTTAGGGTCCCCACGTTCGCCGTAGTGGCCGTCAGGTTGGTCGTGAGGGAGGCCAGGTTCGAGATGCTTAGGACGTTCAGAGTCGTGACGTTCGCCACAGGCACTACGAGCGAAGACACGTTGGCCGTCGTGGTCACATTCAGATACGGAACTATAAAGGTATCGAAAAAGAATGTTGTATTTGTGGAATTGGCCGTAAAAGATCCAGGGACTTGCATGGTCGAAGTGTTTGACGTTCCACTCACGTTCAGACCAGTGAGTGTCCCCAGAGAGGTCACGTTCGGCTGGGCCGGCTGACTCACCACGAGAGCCACGTTCGCACTCGCAACGTTCCCCACAAGGTTCGAAGAGTTCAGGTTCGAGAGCCCCGAGGCGTTCGAGGCTACGAGAAACCCCTGTATATTCAGGCCCGTGAGTGTCCCCAGAGAGGTCACGTTCGGCTGGGCCGGTTGACTCACCACGAGAGCCACGTTGGCGTTCGCCACGTTCCCGACCAGGTTCGACGAGTTCAGGTTCGAGAGCCCCGAGGCGTTCCCTATATAGAGACTCGCGACGAGCCTCGTCACGTTCGCTGATAGACTCGTGAGATACGGGATATTCGCCTGATTTGCAAAAAGTAAAGGACTCGTGAGATTCGCGATGTTTGCGAGATTCGCCGTGAGGTTCGAAAAATAGGTCGAGCCCCAGACTTCGAGGTTCGCCGTCGGACTGCTCGTACCTATACCCACGTGGAGACTGGGCGCAAAGACGGCGGCGTACGAGACGGTCGGTGCCGCCCCGGGACCTATGGAGACTGTATAATTCAGGGATGCTGAGTACGGACCTGAGTTGGCTCCAAGAGCCGTGTTGTATTGACCGCCCGTGATGCCTTGTCCGGCCCCGGCCCCCAGAGCCGTGTTGTACCCACCAGTATCGTTCTGGAGCGTTTGCCAACCGACGCCAACATCGTACCCTCCAGTTGGACTGGCGCTCTGCATGGCCTCGGCACCCAAAGCCGTATTGTACCCAGGACCCTGGTCGTTATACATGGCGTAGTACCCCACGGCCACGTCATTCCCCCCGCCAGGGCTCGAGCTCTGCATAGAGTACGTCCCAAGAGCCGTGTTGTACCCGGCGCCCACGTCACTTTGCATACTTGAAAACCCTAGGGCAACATCTTGGCCCTGACCGGGCGAAGCGTTCAACATGGCGTTCACACCCAGGGCCGTATTGAATCCAGGACCCGTATCATTCTGAAGGGCCCTAGCACCGACGGCCGTATCTGACCCGACGGAGGGCCGGGCCGACTGCATAGCCTGGTACCCCACGGCCGTGTCCAGGGTCCCCGAGTCGTTCTGAAGTGCCCCTGTACCGACGACAGTATCGGTCACCGTCCCGGCGCCTCCGAGACCTACTGTCAGACCATGGATCGACGCATCGAATACAGACACGAAACGCGTCACGACGGCATTCGTCGCCGCGAGGTTCGAGATGGTCCCTAGACTCGTGATGTTCGGCTGGGCCGGAGAAATCACTGATTGGGCCGTCCCTACAGTCGACACGTTCCCTCCGTTGATGTTACTCAGAGTATTTCCAAAGATGAGCGTACTCGAAACGAGTCCGAAAAAAAGGTTACTGGCATTCAAGTTCCCGAGCGTGTTGCCTAGGGGCATGGCGTTCAAGCCCGCCACGTTGCTCGCCTGAATGTTACTCAGTGTGTTGCCCTGGATGAGTGCTGAAGAGACGAGCCCAAAGGACAGATTGCTCGCGTTGAGGTTTCCAAGGGTATTGCTCAAGGGCGCAGCGTTCAGGCCCACGATGTTGCTCGCCAGGATATTGCTTAGGGTGTTGCCCTGGATGAGCCCGGGAGGCACGAGCCCAAAGGACAGATTGCTCGCGTTGAGGTTCCCGAGCGTGTTCCCCAAGGGTGCGGCGTTCAGACCGACGATGTTGCTCGCCAGGATGTTGCTTAGGGTATTGCCCTGGATGAGACCCGGAGACACGAGACCAAAAAGGAGGTTACTAGCACTCAAGTTCCCGAGGGTATTTCCAAAGATCAGAGACGAATTCACAAGTCCGAAAAGGAGGTTACTGGCACTCAAGTTACCGAGCGTGTTCCCCAAGGGCGCGGCGTTCAGGCCTACGATGTTGCTCGCCTGAATATTGCTTAGGGTGTTGCCAAAGATCAAAGCACTCGAGACGAGCCCCGTGGTGAGGTTGGACGCGTTCAGGTTGCTCAGAGCGTTCCCTTGTATGAGTTCGGGGGACACGAGCCCGAAAGCCAGGTTGCTGGCACTCAAGTTCCCGATGGTGTTCCCCAAAGGCGCAGCGTTCAGACCTACGATGTTGCTAGCCAGGATATTGCTTAGGGCATTTCCCTGGATCAGAGACGGACTCACGATCCCGAAGGCCAGGTTACTCGCACTCAAGTTCCCGAGCGTGTTACCCGTCACAGAGACGTACCCGGAGATGTTGCTCGCCTGTATGTTGCTTAGGGTATTGCCCTGGATCAGAGCACTGGAGACGATCCCGAAGGCCAGGTTACTCGCGTTGAGGTTCCCGAGCGTGTTGCCTGCTTGAACCACGTACCCGGAGATGTTTGAGGCCTGAATATTACTTAGCGTGTTTCCTTGGATCAGAGCACTGGAGACGATCCCGAAGGCCAGGTTACTCGCACTCAGGTTACTCAGAGCGTTCCCTTGTATGAGTCCCGGGGACACGAGCCCGAAGGCCAAGTTGGACGCGTTCAAGTTGCTCAACGTGTTCGGATAAAACCCCGAGACGTTCGCCAATTGAATGTTTGACAGAGTGTTTCCCAGAACGAGTCCGGAGGACACGAGGCCCGTGGTGAGGTTCGACGCGTTCAGGCCTGTGAGACCCGCGCCGTTTCCAAAAAAGGCCAGGCCCGTGACATTTGCAAGGTTCGACGTGCCTAGAACGTTCAGGGTCTGCGAGCCAAACACCACGGCCGAGTTTGCAAAGAGGCTCGTCACGTTCAAGGTGTCCATGTTGGCCGTCCCAAGGACGTACAAGTTGGACCCGGGTGGGGGACTGACCAAAGTTCCTATAGAGACCCCGTTCGAGTACGCGACATTTCCCGCGTTGCTTGTCCACTGGGACGAGGTCACGGCGACGTTCGCAGCTGCAGACACTCGTCCGTACTGGTCCACGGTCACCTGAGACACGTTCGCGCCCGAGCCCCATGTCCCTTGGGCCGTGTTCAGAATCGGCAAATTCGTAGGGAGGATGGCCCCTTGGAACGCGAGACTCGTGACGTTCAGACTCGTCAGGTTCGCCGACCCACTCAGGTTCGCGGCGTTCAGGTTGGCGAGACCCGAGCCGTTCCCGTAGTACGCGCCCGAGACCACCGTGCCCGCGTTGACCGTTCCAGACACGTTCAGAGTCACGTAACTGATATTACTGATGATAGATCCCGCGACGTACAAGTTTCCTGTAAAGGTTCCGTCCCCTGAGATGATATTTCCACATAGGACGTTCCCGTTTGTACTCAGGACGTTTGATGCGATGGTGACGTTGGCCGGCGCCGAGGCCGCCACCACAATCGGTGCCGACCCGTTGGCGATGCTATCACACATCTTCTACTACTGATGAAAGAGTTTTCTTTTCAGGTATCGGCCTCAATCTCGAGCGTAAAAGACCAGTCGAGACCGTTATTATTAAGCACGTTTCCGAACCTGTCCAGGACCGTGATATTCAGGCGGTCCAGACGCACACCCCTGTCCGTCACGGGGACGAGCTGCTTGAACTGATTGAGTTCGGCCCACTGAAGTACAGAGCCGTTCGGAACGTTCACAGGCACCTTGAACGTAATCTGACTCGGCTCAAGCGAAGACTGTCCGAGGTTTTCGATCCATATGTTTATGTACGGGTCGAAATTTGTCAAAAAACAATTTTTTGCTGCGATCGACGTCCCGGACTGACCGTTTGTAAATCCCAGAAAGGAAAGGAGGCTCTGGGGCGCGACGTTCATGGTGGCCGACCCGTAGACGCCCGTGTTGAAAGTCATGAGATTCGTCGCGAGTGCGTTGCTGAACGTTCCGACGCTTGCGCCCGCGGCGGCGTTCAGGGCGCTGATGAGTGCAGGGACCGTCTGGTAATTCCCGGGAGTGACCGTGTACGTGTTTGATGTGATGGTCAAGGTGTTGTAGGGTGCCCGGATACTGTAATAGCCTATGGGCACTTGGGCATTCTTCAGAGTCACGGACCGGATCCGCCTGTGACGGTTTCCGAGAATGACAGTACACTGAAAAGGATTTCCATTCACTTTATAGACCGACGGCTGACCGTACGTGGTCGTGCCGTTGAACGTGGTCGTGCCCGTGACGTTTGACGCCGAGGCTGTATCCACATGAATCTGATACAGGTGGCTCATCGCTACTACTAAGTCCGAACAAATAAAATAGCCAAGAGACCTGCGCCCAAGAGGGCCGCGGCCAATTGCACGTTGGGTCCGGCGTCCCATGGAACGGGCGGGGGCAAGTCATTCAGGATACTTTTTTCAATTTTCACATCTTTTGTAAAAATCCTGAGGATGAAACCCGTTCCCGTGGTGTCGTTCAGACCAGAGACGGTCTGACCCTGATTGTTGACCCAATTCACGGTCAGTTGGCTCAGGCGATCTATACGTGAAGGGTACGTCACGTCCACCTTGTAATCTGCAGATTCCTTGAAGACTTTTATGGTTCCAGGCGCCACGTCAAGAGGTATCTGTGCAAACGAGTACAGGGCCGTGTTCCCCGTGACCCCCGCCTGATTACTCAGCTGCCGAGCATCCTGGTGAAAAGGCGTCCTGAGTTCGGCCACGTCGAGGAACACGAATGTGTTACTCAGGCCCGATGTATTGATAAAGGCAGAGACCAGCTCGACCCGGGATACGTTCCGGATCGGGTTGGTCAAGAAGAGAGTATACGAATTAGAATTCGGATACAGGCTCGCGTTCCTGTAGGCCGAGTCTACATAGACGATGTGGCTCGTCATCTACTTCAAATCAACATAAGTTTTTGGTGTCCAACGCGAACTTTTGTATCTATGAAAATCTGGTGGCCCGCAGCCTGAAGAGCCCGACAGAACGCCACGTCCTCGGAGTTCATGTCGACCAGGGGGCCCGCTGAGGAGCTGATTCGCTGCAAGTCACTCCAGAACCACGGGTACTTGAGGTCCTCGACGACGCCCTTGCGAATCATCATCCAGCCCATGCCTGTATACGCGACGGGGAGGTAGTGAGACTCGTTAGAGTCGAGCGCCGCGAGCTCCTCAGGCTTCATAAACTGAAAGGTTCCATTCTTGGCAAAAAAGTCCTCGTTCCACTCCTTGACGGTCGCCAAGTGCTGGAGGTCCTCCATCATGTACAGACCGGCCGTCACGTCGTGTGGGCTCTCGAGCAAGGCGAAAAAGTCCTCAGGCCTGAACACCATGTCAGAGTCGATCCACATCATGACGTCATAGTCGACCTGACCCTGGAACGGCTTCTGGTCCGGGCCCTTGAGCACGTCACCTCCGAGACACTTGGCCCGTGCGAAATGGACTACAGACGAGTACTGTTGACTGATCATGCACTGATGACCCTTGGCTGATGCCTGCATCAAGAGATCCGACCAGGCCAGGAGAAACTCGCGCGAGTACTGGCGCCCGGGCATGCAGAAGACAATTTTGACCATCTTGTGCCTGAAAAGACCCTGGTGTTTTTAAGCCTCCAGAAGAGATCCACCGATACCCTTCTCGATTTTGTAGTCGCGCTGCTGGGCCTGGACCCACGCGCCATCACCGCACAGACCGCCCGGAGTCAGACCGACCGTGTAGTACGATGCACGAGCAGAAGGGCCCGGAACGCAGTTCAGGTCCGACTTGAAATCGAACAGGGACTTGGGGCCAACCTTGGTACCGACGGTCGTCAGGTCGGACGGGGCCAGGACAAAGGTACTGGGCCGGGACATCAAGGTCCAGACGATGAACAGGAGCAGAGCCACGATAATGAAGTGCATGATCATCTTGGGCTTGATAGGCATCATTTTACTTTTGGCCAACTTTTTTTTTGGGCCCTGCGTTAAAGACACGCCTTTCCTTTCTCAAAAAGGTTTAGAAAATGCTGAAGATTGATACGGCCGAACAGCCCCAAGTACTGAACCTGGACGCGGATGAAGAGGCTCTTATGGATGAAATTTCTCTGGCCGTTCCCGAAAAGCGCAAGGCGCGCATCGTGAGGACCTTGCCCAAGTTTTCGGCCCGGGCCGCCTCGGCACCTCCCCCTGAAGATGTTGGCCTGGGGGATTTTATCAATCCTGACAAGAGATTCGGTGATGGACCTCCTCTTCCCCCTCAGGGTGAACAGTGGGAGGAGGACGGGGACGACGGAGAGGAGGGCCCGGCGTACCCTTCTGCAGCGCCTCAGGTGCCCTCTTCTGGATACAAGACGATTGAGGATGAGAAGGCCGACCTTTTGAACAAGATTGCACGTCTCATCAAGAAGGGTATTCAGGGGAACGGTCGTCTGAACTCGTACAGCGACATCGAGGAGATCCGGACCGAGTACAAGCGCATGACGTACAGCATCGACGTGGACCGATCCATCAAGTTCCAGCGCCGCATGCTTATCGCGACCGTCACGGGCCTCGAGTTCCTGAACAAGAAATTCGATCCGTTCGACCTCCAACTCGATGGCTGGTCCGAGAATATGATGGAGTCCGTGGATGATTACGATGGCGTCTTTGAGGAACTCCACAACAAGTACAAGAACAAGATTGAGGTGGCTCCAGAGGTCAAGCTCTTGATGATGGTCGGTGGTTCCGCCATGATGTTCCACTTGACCAACTCCATGTTCAAGTCGGCCGTGAACGTGACGCAGGTCATGCAGCAAAACCCGGGCCTCGCACAGGATATGGTCGCGGCTGTACAGAGAGCCCAGGCCGAGTCGGGCGCGCGTCAGAGTCCGTTCCAGGTCCCGACGACAGCCGGTCCGCCCCAACAGGGTCTACGGGGCGAGATGCGTGGACCGGGCATAGATTTCGGTTCCTTGATGGGTATGATGGCGCCTCCACCAGGGCCGGCAGCGCCCCAAGTCGAGGAACTCTCGGACATCGTGAGTGACGCGGGCGACGAAGTGAAGGACGTTTCGGTCTCCTCGGCCCCCAAGAAGAGCAGGGGCCGAGGAAAGAAGAAAGAAATTTCTATTTGAGTAATAACAGGAAATGAATCTGAGCCCCGCGCCCTTCGGCGGGCCAGGTGAGGCCGACGTCATACTCAGGGCCCCTGTTCAACAGGCCCCGGCCCAAAAAATGATGGTGGGTCCAGATCGGACCGAGTGTAATTATCTCGTTATGTTTTTCGTGCTTGGTGTGTTTTTGCTGGCGCTGATGGATTCGATGTAGGCCTCACAAAAGGCACTTGCCTTTCACGACGGTACCCGCCTCCTCCTCTTCCGCGGCCCCTTCTATGCAGACTCCAAGCGAACGGTACGTCGCGAGCCTTCTGCGCCACATCGAATAAAGTACTGACCATGAATCGACCACGTCCCAAATCACCGGACGTGAAGCACCTCGCATGATGCGACCTATAGCCTGCTTCACGTCAGAGTGCGGAGTCACAAGGAAAATAGTATCGAGCGTCGGGATGTCCAGACCCTCTTGGGCCAGACTAAACGTCCCTATGACGATCCGGGCCCGGGCCGACTCGTCGAGCGCCTCCTGTTTCATACCTCCAAGGTACAGGGCCGAAGAGCCCTTGAGACCCTTGTGAAGCAGGGCCGCATGTTCTCTCCGGTCCGTCAGCACGAGTATGTGACGCCCTGTGCTCTTTTTGATAATGTCCAAAAGGAGCTCGTTCCTTTCGGGGATCCGAGTCAGTACATTCACGAGTTCGGCAAAATTTAATTTTCCAAAATTCGTCACGGGCGGAGCTTCACGGAACACGGGACACGTGAAGGGTACCCGGCGGACCACGACTTGTTCTTGGGCCGTTCTTTGGAGTCTGAAAAACTCGGGGCCGAGAAACCAATACAGAACGCGCGTCAGGCCATCCTTGCGTTCAGGAGTCGCCGTGAGACCGAGCGTGTACTGGGGCCGGAACAAAAACATGGACTGTGAGAATGCCTCGGCCGCTATGTGGTGCGCTTCGTCGACCACGAGGAGACCCACGGAATCGAACGCGCCCGGGGGCCACGGGCGTACGCACAAGGTCTGAATCATGGCCAGGACAAAGTTCTTCCCTTCGACATCAAAGACGTCCTGCTGGACCCGGCCGATGGTGGCACCCGGGCAAAACTGCTGAATACGCTCGATCCACTGGTCCGCCAAGAACCCTTTGTGGACCACGATCATGGTCCGGCGCCCGAGCCGGGCCGCAAGGGCCAAGGCGCAGACCGTATTGTGGGTCACCGTGAAATCACCCAAGAGAAATCTGCGATTTCCATCAATTTCAAATCCAAAATACTCGCCCGGACCTATAGACTCGAGCCTGATTCCCGTCACGAGGACATTCTTTTTGTGAGTTCTCGGCTCGGCCACTTTACGCAATACTTTACAAGGAACTTCCTCGACTCCCTTTCCTGAAATTGAACACCTGAAATACGTTCCTTTCTTTGGTCCTCCTGGGGCATTCGTGCAGATTTTCGTGCATTTTTTCTTGTAACACGCAAATCCGAGAGATCTGCACAGAAACAAGATATCATCCAAAAGTCTTTCATTTTTTTGAGTAATTTCCCAGCCGGATCCTCCAGGGACTACAGAACCATCAGAATCTATGAGCCCGGCCAGAACCTGCAACTGGACCCAACGCGAATTACACTTGTACACGTGAGGAATGTGTTTATTCTGTACAAGATCAAGATCTCGAAGCGTCTTGAAAAAAAAGTTGGGCCTCTTGGCGTCCATGATTCGATAATCGTACTTGCTCGTGTAATTCAAGTGTAGTCCGTATCGTCCCAAATTTCTATGGAAATAATGAAGGACCGGAGATTCTTGACTTGTTATGACTGCGGACCGGGATGAACCGTCTCCGAGCCAGTATCCCAGCATGTATGGATCGAGAGGAACTTCTCGCTCTGGAAAGGTGACGGGTGCGCGCCATCCCTTGAGATCTGCCCGCCGGCCCGTCGACAATTTCAAAAAGTCCTTGACGCACACGTCCACAATTTGACCATTCTTTTCCTTTTTCTTTGTGCTCGTCTTGAGTGAAAGAATATGAGATTCGTTCACCACATATGGGTCTCCCTTGACGGGGACGACTCTGTACAACTCCTCGCGGCCAGTACATGTTGATAGGACTCGGCGCGGTGTCGAGTCATCACCCATGAGGAGTTCCCCGGGGATGATATCTTGGACCATCTTGATCGTCCCGTCGAACATCAACACAGGAGTGTCCTTTCCAAGACACTTGCCTAGCCCTACGTCCAAAGAAAGAACGCCTCCTCCCACGGTTCTAAAAGCCTCGAGGCCTTTTGTGACCGCCTCGACTTGGTGTGGTCGTAAATCGCCGCGAAAGTCAACGTGAATAGGAGCCCCAAGGACGCCCTGGGTGGGCGGACCGGCGAGGCCGCAGTGCCGTGGTACGAGTATCCGGCCCTTCTCGGAACCTTCACGCCATATACGAAACGACGGTGACTGTATACCCAACGCATTCTCGATTGGTCTAACTGTGAGGGCCTTTTTTATTTCGGAACTTGACTGAACTTCCATAGGAACAAAGGACGCGAAGCTCTTTAGGCCAGAGGCTTTATGGAGGCCAGAATCCAGTGTGTCTGTCCTTCCCAGACCTTTTGGACGAGTTCGACATCGCACGTCTCACCTGCCCCGAGATCTTGGATGGGCCGGATCCCCTCGATCTTCACGGACCGAGGGACCCTGTTGTACCTCCATGGGATCTTCACTATACGAAAAAGCCCTTGGCCCATGTCGAACTCGATGTACTTGCGTCCTCCCCAGTCATACATCGGTTTCGAAATTTTCACAAACATTATTTTTAAAAAGTTTTTTCTTTTTTAAACTCTAGGATGATCCGGACCGTCGCATCATCGTTCCTGTTCATGGTCCCGGCAAATTTGTTTTTTCTTAGAGGTGAAATATTCCGGGCCAACCTGTGTCTTTTGGCTATGGGTCTATCCGTGGCGAACCATTCACACGTAGGTCACGCCGACCCGTGGCGCCGCGAGCTCTTCATGCGTCTAGACACGTTGTACATGCCCCTTTTTGCCGTGTACATGGGCTGGACGCTCCGTTTCGTCCCGAGACTCTTGGCCGTCTTGGCCACAGGTATGGCCTATTTATGGTTCGGTCCCTTGAGTGATGGAGGAGTGACGCGTGTCCATCACTATTCGGAACTTCAAAAAGATCTCCACGTTCTTTTTCATTTTTGTTCCATATTGGGATTTACGGCCCTGTATCATATTCAGGTACTGTCCCTGATGAGTTCCTCGAGTGAGGTATAGTACCGGGCCAGGTCCTTACGGAACCGGGCATCTTGGGGCAGTCCGTTCTTGATGATATAGGCCAGGTTCGCCTTGCTGTACTTGGTCCTCTTCTGATTCTCCGTGGGTTTACGAGGCGTGACTTTCTTTTTCTTCGTGGAGGTCCCCTCCGTCTCACGGGCCGCCGGTCTGCCCAAGAAACTCAGGGCTTGCATGACCGTGTCTGAAAGATCATCCTTTTTCTTGTGACGTTCGAAGAATTCTATCCATTCGGGATTCGTCTCTTTGATGAAAGCCCGGGCCCTCTCGATAGAGGCCGCCTTGCGCGCCGCGTACTTGGCTTTGCCCGGTCCGGCCACGTCCGGGACCTTGAAGCGCGCGTCCCAGATGATGACTTGGCGCGTCGGATCCTTTGCAAGCAAGTACGCATGAAGCAAGTGCTCGACGGACTTCATACCCTTGTTCCGATCGGGCTGTTTCTCGATGATGACCTGGCGCGACTCGAGAATCCAGGGCTTTCTGTCGAGGTGCTTGACGAGACTGAGAAAGAGACCGTCCGAGTGGTTCGGAGGCACGCCATCCACGTCCCAGTTCTTAATTTTCTTCGTCTTGGGATCGATCATACACATGGCGAGATTCTTTATTCCCACGTCAATACTTAAAAGCATCCTATTATTTTCAGACAAGGATTTCTTTAAAATGGCCGAGAATCCGCTCCACTGTTGGTGGTGTTGTCACCCGTGGGAAGGTCCGGACGTGCACTTGCCTTTTTCATACGATCCGAAATTGAAGCGTTTCGAGACCGAGGGTCACTTTTGTTCCTTCGAGTGTGCCAAGGCGTACGCCCTCGACCGGGCCGGGCCCAGGTACGGTGAAGTCCTCGAGTTCCTGGCTCTCATGCGTAAACACGCGCTCGGGAAATACGTGCCTCTGTGGCCCGCGCCCAAACGCCAAGCGCTCCAGATTTTCGGAGGAACCTTGAGTATTTCAGAATTTCGACAAAGGGCGAGTACGGCCCCATGGGTCCAGAGTCCGGTCGAGATTCACAGACATCACACCATCTCTGAACTCGCCAAACAGACGGCCGAGGCGAGTGGCGCGGACGGGGACGGGGACCTGAAACTCAAGAGGACGAAACCCTTGAAACGTGCCGAGTCAAAACTCGAGTCAGCCCTGAAACTGAAAAAAAAGGATGTGTGTACGTGAGGGCTTTCGGACCTCCACGGTCATTCACTTTTTCGAAGAATGGCGGCTGCCGAGACGCTCCGGAACCACGTACGGACCTCTCTGGCGCGGCTGGTCCCGGACCGCCCGTACGCCCGCAACATCGAAAAGTCCGTGTGGGAATGGGCCGTGGCCGAGACGAAACGCCACGGGGAACCACACGCCTTCGAGAATCGTATTTTCCGGTCGCGTTACAAGCACAAGGCCCTGACGCTCATCAAGGAGCTCACGCGGGGCGAGTGGATCACGTGTTCTCTGGCCCCTGACGCGTCGGGCCACGTCCGTGTTGCGCTCGGTACGCAACCCCAGCTTATCCATAGAATCCTTTCCAAGGAGATCAAGTCCACGGATCTGGTACACATGAGCCCCCAGGCGCTCTGGCCCGAGGGTCCTACGGCAGCGGCCGTCCTTCGCGCGAAAGAGAGGGACCTCCAGAAGGAGCGCGCCAAGGCGAGTGAAGAGAACTACACAGGTCTCTTCAAGTGCGGGAAGTGCAAGTCGAAGAAGACGACATTCTATTTGCTTCAAACTCGGTCTGCAGACGAGCCAATGACTGCGTTCATCACGTGCCTAGGTTGTGGAAACAGGTGGAAGAGCTGATCGCCCCTGCCTTTCCGACCCCTCAGACTTTTTTCTCGTGTAATAGTACCAACTCTCATGGCTCGCGGTCGTCCCTCCATCCCCCATAACCCGACGAAGTTCATGAACTCCAAGAAGCGCGTCATTTTCATGACGGCCGAAGGCAAGTACGTTGCCAAGTCTGAGGACGGCAAGAAGGTCTATGGACCCAAGGCTCACTATGTCAAGAGCCCAGGCGGTACCGTGCGTCACGTGAAGGAGTCTGACGCTCGCGTGCCGACCGCCCTGCGCACCAAGGCCAAGCGCGCTCCCCGGTCCAACCGCGGCAAGGCCCGTGCGCCCTATGCCGGCGTGCGTGCCGGTGCCCTGATGGCTCTGTTCAGCCCCAAGCCCAAGCGCGCCGTTGGTCGCCCGCGTAAGCACCTCGTGAGCCCTGGTGCGCGCATGGGTCTGGCCGGCATGAAGATCGTGCCGCGCCGCGGTCGCCCGGCCAAGGCCAAGGAGGGTATGGGCATGGGCGTCAACGCTCGCCTGCGCAGTGCCACCCCCATGTAAATTAATTTTCGTGAAAAATAGTAAAAATGGAAGCCACGAATTTCATGAATTTTAAGCGCCGGGTCATTTACCGTACGGCCCAGGGCAAGTACGTCGTCAAGACGGAGACGGGAACTTTGGCCTATAACCCCAAGGCTAAGTTCTACAAGAACCCAGCCGGGTCGACCGTTGCTACAAAGTACGTCAAGAATAAGGTCCCCAG
>Ga0208379_1000242_pt1 | contig 25691 bp, 42 predicted proteins | sample CryBogCBE02Aug07_FD_184559 | JGI IMG/M metagenome (GOLD analysis project Ga0208379, IMG submission 184559) | Freshwater microbial communities from Crystal Bog, Wisconsin, USA - CBE02Aug07 (SPAdes) | ecosystem: Environmental > Aquatic > Freshwater > Lake | place: Crystal Bog, Wisconsin, USA... | reverse complement strand
AGCGTAAGTCTTTAATAAGGATACGACGATACCAGCCATTCCATTCTTTCTTGGTAGCTGATTTCATCATAGTTTCAATCATAGTCCTTGCTGTATTACCGGTGACATTGCGAGTAATGAAACCAGTAAGAGCGAGAGTAAAACTGTCCCAAGGTAGGCCAGGCCCATTTTCATCTGTCTTCTCCGGTATTTGTTTAAGTCCAAAAGTAATCATTGGATCAAGAGCTAGACGACATCCTTCAAAGAATTCTTTATTACCCATTTCAGCCTGCGCCAAAATGATAGCTTCTTTGTTTAATCGGCTAGGGTGATCTTCTAAAGAACTTATAACGCTGTAGCATGGATCGCTCATTCTAACTCCAATAATTAACTGTATAAGTTTATATTATACAGAGTAATTATCAATAAGTCAAATGGTTTGAAGTCTTAAATGGTTTGCCTAAATAGGCATTATCCAATTGGCGCATAATCAAATTTTTCATTCTGCGTATGATTGGATGTCTGTGGTCAAAATGGAAAGCCTTGACATAGCTATACCACCAACTATTTTTATATTTAGTTGAATTAGTATTCAAAAAATTCCCAATAGCAATTATATCATAACCAAATTTATCTATCATTTCGCAGGCAATGTTAAAGGCAAATGCACCCATTTCATCCCTGTCTCCTAGATAAGTTTGCTCTTGTCTAATTTTAGAATTTTCTACCGTGCTTTGATAACCAGGCAAACTCTTAAAATTTCTAGCACGAAATTGGCGCATGTGTATCATTTCATGTAGCATAATGTCAGCGAAACGAACAGCCATTCTTTTGAAACGATATTGGGTAATAGAAATTCTTGTATCATCTTCATGGAAATGCAGATTCAATTCTATCGCTTTTCTACTGGCGCTATCGTAGTCACTGTAGTACATACCGCCCATATAGACATAACCACGTTTGTTATCGATACCGATGTGTTTGACTACTTTGATTGGAAGTACCGATTTTATAGTAGTACTGATGATTTTAGTGATTTGAGTAGGAGTCAATGACTTGCCCACTATACTCTTATTCAAAGAGTAAAAGTATGAATACAGCGTAGCACGGTCCATTTGGGACCAGTTAAAATAGGCCACAGCACACTCCTGGTTATTACTATTTATCGTGTACTGGGCTTATCAGTTATATGCGCACTTTATTGCCTAAACCACTGGACATTAGGCATTGTTTTATTAATAACTACGTTAAGATAAGCAAATAAAAATGCACTAAATAGTACGATTTTTGGCTCATGTATAAAAAGCATTATGATGAATCCGATAAATGCACCAATTATTCCTCCAGATACAGCATTTAGAATCTGATGAGATAATGGTGTTTCTTCTTCAGTTTCTATACGAATAGCACCACAGGCACCGCAAATATGCGCTCCTTGTGGTACATGATAAGCACACCACCCACATCGTTCGTTTAGTCCTGCTGGCATCGTTATTTCTCCTTACGGGCGTTTTTCAATCACTTTATCAGCTAGTCCGTATTCTACAGCTTCTGCCGCACTTAGAAATGTATCAAATTTCATAGATTCGTACAGCTGATCATATGTCTTTCCAGCGGTATTATGCTTGACATACAGTTCAGTTAAACGTTGATTAATACGCTTGGATTCTTCAAAACTACGTTTTGCATCTTCAAACTCTAGTTCCTGTACATGAACGCTACCACGTGTGCCCGGAGTACCTGAACTTACACGATGAATCATTGTGCGGGATTCCGGAAGCACGAATCGTTTACCTGGTGCACCTGCTTGGGCGAGGAAACTGCCCATTGAGCAAGCCTGCCCCATGACGTAGGTGGCGACATCGGGTCTAATAAATTGCATGGTATCGTAAATAGCAAGGCCAGCAGTAACGGACCCCCCAGGGCTATTAATAAACAAGTTAATGTCTTCATTACCTTGACTCTCCAAAAAGAGCAACTGAGCGACCAGCAAGCTCGATGTATGCTCGTTAACATCCGTGTCTAGCATTACAACACGGTCCTTGAGCAAGCGACTATAAATGTCATAAGCTCTTTCGCCCTTAGGCTCACTTTCAATTACCATTGGTACTAAATTAGGCATTACATCTCCATTGTTAAATTAAATTCTTTGTCGTGTTGACTAAGATAAAAACTAGCCAATTTAAACATAGTACGTGCATGTTCGACGTCCACGGGCACAATAATACGTTCGCCTTCACGAAGTTGTCGTAATTCTTCTGCGTCCTGTAGTGATTGACGCTCCATGGCTTCATAGTCCTGCGCCATTTCCATAAGTTCAATTTCGTTATACTGCATTTGACATATCGTAAGTTTGAGCAAAAATATCTTTCTTAACTACTCCAAAGTCTCCAGGACCATGTCGTACAATATAATCTTCGCCTGGATTGTATTGTAACTTCTCACCCCAACTAGTGTCAACGCTTCCGGCATGATCAGCAAGTTTAGCAGTTTTCATAATCTTTTTAGGAGTACAAACACCATGCCCATGGTCGTCTTTGAGTTCATGAAACTTATGTGGGGGGATAGGATATTGCTCACCTTTAGGGCCTGTGAGAATATAATAGCCTTTCTTATAATTCACAGGACCTTCTAGGGTCTGTATCTGGCCATCACTGTGTGCAATTTCATATTTCTCTTTGGCAGGTTTTTTATAAGTTTCAAAACCACCGTGATTGAACCAAGCATCATTGATACCTTCCATTGCTTCTACGATGTTAATAAATTGTTTAATCATTTTGCTAATTTTATGTTTACATAGACTAGGATGGCATTGACTAATGCCCACAACTCATCGCCCTTGGTGTAACAGTCAATTGCCGCCAGCGCACACCACCCTGCGATAAAAAACGAAATTGCGTATTGATTACGCTGGTACCATTCAAGCATTATCTGTTTCCTCGTTAATGCCTTCATATTGGGCAAGTTGCTTTTTAAATGTTTCTAGTTGCTCAATCAAATTAGTAACACCGCCATGGTTCATAGTAATGGCACTATATCCCATTTTGAACTCTAACCTATTATCACTGTTCATTCCTAACGTGTAATAGGTCACAGTAGGCTTTTTAGGTTCAGGAATATAACCGCCACCATCACCTCCACCGTGTTCAGGCTCTTTAGGAAATGGAACTACATTACTGGGTTTCTTTTTAAACATATCAAACATATGATTCTCTTTCATATTAAGCCAGCGAGCCAGCGGATTACACATTAAGGGTAAAGCCACCATAACAAGCCATACCAACTCTACAAGCATAGTATAGTCTCTATAAGGGCTAAGAGCAACTAATACGGTTATACTAAGATAAAGAACACCGCTCCAGAAGAGCCAGTGTCCTCCGGAGCGAGCAAACAGTTTCATATTACTGTAATGCGATTGGACTTACAATAACACGAGGCTCAACGTAAATCGGTTTAGCCTTTCCGTCTTTGTGATCCACGCACAAAATCCAAGTACCTTCAGCCGATGCTGGGCTGTACAATCCATTTGGATCAGCTTGCGGCAATGTCACATAACCATGAGTACCATCACCACCAACTCGCATTGGGTTGGTATACTGTGTAGCATAAGGCAAACCGTAGCCAACTGAGTCACACAACTTGGTCAATTGGTTATTCATGCCAACCAAATAGGTTGTAGTAGGTACACTACGATCACGCAATTCGAGAATATCTTTGAACATACGCTTTTCAGCAAAGTTAGTGATTGCTGGCATACCAACTGACTGTACGGCCTGTAGGCTCAGCTCTTCTTGTTTACGGCGCTCGATCTGAGTTGAGCTTTCTGTTTGTGGTCCACATGCTGTAAGAGCGGCCACAAAGGGCAATACCAAAAGAAACTTGTTCATTTTATTTTCCTGCTTTCAAATCGTTATAAAAGTTACGAAGGTTGGGAGGCATTTTATCCTCAGGGTATACACTAAAACGGTGTAACACTATAGCACGGAGAGCATCTTTATGATCTTTGTCCGCATTGATATAATCCATTTGGAGATTTTCTAAGTCACGGATCATACCATCATTGTACTGTTCACTTTGTTTGAATACTTCATTGTCAACAGCACGATACTTGGGAGCAAAATAGCTGTAGGCAAAATAGCTACCAAACATACATACTATAACGAACGCAATCCAACCTACTACGATAGCTGAGATTTCTTTAAACATATAAGTCCTTAGTTAGATTTAACTGCTGGAAGCTCATCAAAAGCTTCTTTAGAGCGTTGTGCTTCTTGTGCTTCACGCTTACGGTTGTCAATGTACTTGCGTTGTACATTAGCATCACCGGTAGGTAACGCCATCAATACATAGGCAGTGAATGTGTTGCCAGTGCGAACAATCTTTGGATTTTTACCAACTTTGTCGCCTGCGTATTCAATGCCTGCAATTGAAACGTTATTACAGTTAGTGCGAGTTACACGTTCAATACGACTAGTCTTACTTGAACCTGTTGCAAAGTCCTTAGTCTGACTGGTAACTTCGCCATCTGCACTGTAACAGATTTTGGCCTTGGCCGCAGTTTGTGCCGCAGTAATAGCCATTTCAGGTGTGTCAGCTTGACCCATACCTGCTGAGTAGATTGCACTAGAGCTGACTGGAACATTAGTGTACCAATCTGGCATAGCATCAATCATTTTATCTTTGGCTGATTCTTCATACTTACGTTCGTTCTCAGCTCTCTTTTGATATACATCAGTTGTACCACAAGCCGCTAGCATAGCAACTATAGGAACTAGCAATAAAATCTTTTTCATTTTGAACCACCCATCTTTTCTTTTGTCCATTCTGCGGACGATTGAATATCCTTACCAACACCTGCTACGGTTGAACAAGCGGTAAGGGCTAACAGCGATAAAACAATTACTACCGATTTCATTTTGCCAACTCCTGACTCTGTGTCTTAACTGTATCTACTCCATGATCTAAAATACGTGCAATGCCGGAAAAACCAACAGTAGCTAGTACTAGTCCAAAGATAGTGCCTGCGATAAATGCCTTCATAATATGTGCCTCTGTGATGTTGTTGAACATGTTAGTATTATAGCAAACTTCTTTTCCATTGTCAAGTTACCATTTGTCCACAACTTGCCAAAATTCGGAATCTTTATCAATCTTACAAATAACACCATGCAACACTTCCAAACGATTACGTATCATTACTCGTTCTCGAAAGAGTCTGCATTTTGAATACTTGTAGGTAAAGTAAGCTGGTTTGACATCTGTAACCTTTTCCAATTCGTTTTCAAAAACTTGGTCACCAATGTGTACAGATTTTTTGATAGGAATTTCGGCTTGCCCGTCGCTACAGACAACAACTGTACTGGTGCTGACAACCGTATCACCTTCTGTTGCAGTACTCATACGGCTAGTGCATCCAGCCCATGCAATTTGACTGGCAAATAACAAACTCAAAAGTAAAATCTTATTTTTCATTTTGAGCTCCACAGTTAAGCTCAAACCACCAATAGGTAGTTTTGAGTCTTATGTTCCATGCTCGATCTGCATCGCTCATAGTTTCAGGATCTCTATCTAGATTTCGATTTTTGATTATAGACAAGAGCTGTGCTTGTTGTTCTTTTTTTCGAGCGCAATCGACTCTGTAATGAACTAGGTCGTCAAAAGTTGCGACTTCGTTAAGTTCTTTAGCGGAACCAGAGTCACAACCTGCTAGAACAACTGCAAAAAGTATAGCTAGATACTTCATGTTTTACTTTCAGTAATTTACAATACTGTTAGTATAACATAGTTAACGATACTTGTCATCCAATTCGACACTCGAAAGTCCTGCTATCATTTGGAACTTTTCAAAAGCCATTTTAGCGGCAGGATTTTTGGCTAGCTCACTATTTGGTAAAACCGCTTCCAACCAAATTTCTGGACGACGACTTGGGTGTGCGCCAAATTGGCGAGGTTGGTGTAGCTTACCAGTTTCTAGTAATTCAATACTGACGCTACGAAAACGATCCTCATCGCCGTCTGGATATGCCGCCCATTCTGGATTACTCAATCCGTAAGGATCATGGTATCCGCCCCAAATGCTGGCCCATTGTTTATCATCTCGCGGATCGAAATCTGTACGGCTAATAACAACTAGTACGTCATCGATATCCACAACACCATCAACTATGTCTCGAACACAGCGGCTATAACTCAAACCAATTTTCATTTTGAATCTTTCAAAGTGTAATACTTACTTGTTTAATACTGTCCCAGCGAAAACTTTTCCAATGTTTAGACTCTAAGTCGTATACAGGCATAACATCTTCGTTAATCTTACGTTCCTTTTTATTTTCTGTAAGATCTGGTTCTTTAAAAAGAATATAGGTTGGATTAGTGGTACACTTCATAACACGTTCGGTTCCGTCCTTTTTGGTAAAAGTAACGTAAACTTCACTGGTACGAAGCATACCCTTAAGCCATTTTTTAAATAGAGCTAACTCTTTATCCGTTAGTTGCATTGGCAAGTCTTTCTCTTAATTCGAGATTCTCCGCTTCTAATTTTTCAATATGGTCGGCAATTCTATTCATAAACTCCTGGGTGTTAAGTCCAGTAGTTCTTAACATATCGCTAACCTTCATGCTTTCTGCTTCATCTGCCATTTATATCTCCAATAAAATATCAGGGTTCCAGCCACTTTCTTCACTGTAGCCGTCATTTTCGTAACCGCGTGGGTTACATACTACTCTTGTACTACCAATTATGTAATCAAAAGGATGATGGGTATGACCATGTGTCCATAACACAACTTGTGGATGATCCAAGATAAACTCACTCAAATCACTGTGGTAACCGCCATTCATCAATGTGTCATTACCGTACATCGGATGCATACTTTGGAAACTAGGACTATGATGTCCAACTACTACACACTTCTTGTCTTTGTTCTCACTGAGCACATGGCGGAAGTATTGTAGCGTCTTATCGTGTCTGTGAGCAACATCTAACGCACTCATAGGAGCATAGCTTCTGTAATCGTTGCGAATGATACGGAAGTCGTTCATCATACCTTCAATGGCATGCATGGTTAGAGGATCACGTTTGTTCATGTTGGTCCAAAGTGTACCACCCACAAACACTACATCGTCGATGACTTTAGTGTCCTGTTCCAACATATAGATGTTAGGGAACTTGGCACATTCCTCACGCATGTAATCAATACTAGCATAAAACTTGCCGTGGTAGAATTCGTGATTACCCATGATGTAGACTACATGTGGGAACTGAAAACTACAACGTTTGAGAAAGTCTCTGTAGGCCTGTGCCTTACGCTGTCTACGGCCAAGACTATCCAAGTTGATTGTGGAGTACATACCATAGTCCATCTCAGGATGGTCGTGGAGATCCTGAGCGACCATAATGTCACCACCGAGGATCAGTACATCGTAGTTCTGATCATTTTGAATGTTAATGTCACTGAACTCTAAGTGGAGATCACTGACTAGTTTGATTCTCATTTATTCCTCAATTGAATCGTCGTCTATTACTTTATAGTCTACTGGAAAATTTGGTAAATTGTTTTCTTTCAACCAATTGTCTGCATCTTCTTTAGTATACTGGCCTTTTTCAACTTTGTCAATGAATTCACGTAACATTTTATTCATCCAATCATTGAATGTCATATTTTCTGCGTGAGCTTGTTTGAACGCAAACATGAGTAAATCTTCTGGTAAATCCAAAGGAAGTAGTACATCTGTACTATAATCCTCTCCTGCTCGAATAGCTAGACATTTTTGGATAAAATCGTCATCGACTTCCAAATCTACGTACTCAATATCGTCCCAAGCTTCATTTAAGTTAACTCCGCGGGCAATTGATTCTTTACGATGCTTTTCAACAAACTTTGGATTAATCATACGATAAGCACGATTGTTGGTATAGTCGCATACACTAACTTCATATACCTTTTGACTTTTAGTGCTAAACACAATATTAAAACTCCAGCCACCCCTGTTGTGAAGTCCATTCCAACTAGACAATTGATAGGCATTAGGTCCAAAACAATTCCAACCATATGTATCACCTTCGGTGATTTTATAGTCAACTAGTTCCATCCATTCTTTAATTGTAATCATTTTATTCTTCCAATCCATTTTGTTTCATATACTCTGCACGTTTCTGTTCACGTTCATTACGGTGAGTTTCACATAGTGTGCTGATCCAACCGTTACCACCACGTTCTCCAGGTGCGCCACATTCTTCACAAAGCATCATGCTCATCTGTTCTGCCATAGCAATAATGCCTTGTGTGTATTCATCACCGCCCTGTACATAGAATCGCAAGCCTCCAAACTTTTCTTTAACTTGTTCTGCTGTTACTTGCGGTACATCCTTCTTCCAATCTAAGTGGCTTTGGATAAGGCGGCAGGCTTGATTAAGCAAATCAAACCAACCTTTGCCTACAGCAATACCGCCATACTTGCCGCTAAAAATTTTAGGGTATACTTGCGGGAAGTAATTCTGCATCTCTTCATCTGTTATTTTCATTTTATTTCATCCGAGGTTTCTGGAAAGTGGCTAATAATCAAATCTAGTGCTTCGATAGTACGCATATTAGTTACTATATCTTCTGGATGTAACCAATAGCCATCTGGGTTAGATTCTGTTCTAGGATTCTTCTTCCATTGTTTGAGTTCTTTCTTAAGATAGGCACGATAGTCTTTTAGATTAAGGCTAGTAATGCGATCAGCAGTTTCGCCATCGATCCACTGGTAAGGTTTATGTTTAGCCTTGCTCATTTCTCAATTCCTTCCACACGCTTGCCTTCTTTGAGTGTACGCATCAATTGACGATTGCGTTCTTTTTGTTCTGCTGTGTTACGTTTCTTTTCATCGCTAAGTTTCAGCATCATATCGTATTCACGTGCCCAACGCAGGCCAGCAAGCCAAGTTTCTAAACCTTCTACACTACCTACATATAGTTCAGCATCTCTATTATAGATAGGAAGAGCATCAGGATCTTTTGGCTTAAGACTTAGTGCATTGTGATCATCATTCCAATCGCTGTGTTTACTTTTGGCAAATTTGAATCCAAGTTTATCTACTTGTTCTTCAAGTCGTCGAATTCGTTCGATTGTATTCCAGCCTGCCATATCGATCTTTCTTAATTTTTAATATGCTGTAGTGTACTATCATCTAGCCAAGCTGTCAATACCCAAAAGGACATTTGCGCTCTTGTTTATCCAATTTGTCAGATATTTCTTTATCCTTACGCCATTTATTATTGCGTAGCCCTTCACCGATATGCGGATAGTCCAAAGGTATAGTTTCCTTACGTCCAAACTCTTCCTTGTCTACCAAATGGCATTTGTATTCAACTTTTTTGTCAGTTAGCGGAATAAGATGTACCATCGGTGTGCCAGCAAAAATTGTAAAGGGTTCAGCATTTCGTTTGATAAAAATATTTAGGTTTGTCTGAGACTGCGTATCAAAATAAGTCACAGCTGGCGGAATCAAAAAGTTTTCAATACTGTTGTTCAAATTCCAAAAAGCACCCTGCCATAAAAACTCCAGACCTTTTGGTGCTGTCAGCGCCCATACGCCACTAAATTTAACCTGTACATAATTTTCTAAAATACCTGGATACTGTTCACGTAGATGTTGCCCCATGGTGTTTAGCATCCACGGATCCGGAGTTCCAATACGACTTTGCCCATGTAAGGCACGTACTGGGTCCGCCACAAAGTCCATCCAAAATGGAATAATTGCTCCATGTTTATATAAACTATTAATACCTGTACAATGTTTAATTGTTGCTAAAGGCACAGTAACATTAGTAGCCGGATCCTGCCATTCGATTTTACTATCTAAATTTCTAATGGAGTTTGGAAAGTATACACTGGCTTTTCTGATTTTGTATAACTCGTAAGCAGACTGACTGTAGGTAAAACAGTCTACTGTAATCGTTTTCTTTTTAAAAATGAAAAACACTATTGAGCCGCCTTTACGTAGTTGAGTCTGGTTTCGTCATTGCCATGTTTCCAATGTTTAGAATTATCTTTTACCTTGGCTTTTACAACTACACAAGGTCCACGTTTTAATTCAATTTGGCTCATCCAACTAGCCATTTTATTGTTTATAATAGCACAAACGTTGTAACCTTCAAAGTTTTTTGACTTAACAACTTCGATGATTTCACAGTCTAAGTCTGCCAAACGGTCGCCAGGACTTCCTAAAAACCCTTCATCGACTTTGCGAGCGGCCTTTTTAACTTCGTTGTGTACAGCATCTCTGGCCTGTACACTAGGCAAACAAGCTACCCAACCGAATTCATTTTCTTTTACTGTATCACTGCCAAGGATCGAATTGACTTTGGTAAGGAATTCGTTCTCGCCGTCAATAGCCGCAAACACCAATCGTTTGTAATACTTTCGAATTTCTTCTGCACGAGCAACATCTTCAGGTTCTACCTTTAACGCTTTTGTATCAGGGATAACCATCTTGTCATCCAATGTATAAAGCATTAGAGTTTTGTTAGCCTGTTTGGTGTACATATAAACTCCATCGTCGGCGTAAACAGCTTCGGGTACTTTAAGATACTCGCCATTGATTCGTTGTGCCGCACAAGCCAATTCTAATACTTGCTGTGTAGGATACGCTTTCATCTTGCTCGCTCTGTGTGTTAATATACAAGTATTTTACATGAAAATGAAACGCTTGTCAACTGTTTCCAAATGGTGGTAAATCTTTTTGGCTAGCTTTTTGGTTATTTCACACATGCCAAAATTACCAATATATGCTCGCAGAGTTGGGCTAGTGTAAACTGCTCCTGTACGCATCTTACTCATAATACTAATTCTACTCAAATTACGTTTGGCCCTGGCCGGTTCCAGTGTGCGTAGCAGTTCAATGGCAATACTAAATGCATAAGCATCCAGTTCGTCCTGACTGGCTAGATATTCTGAATAAGGAGTTATATCAACGTGTTCTACATACTCGTTGTGATCTCTACGCATACTTTGATACTGGTGACGAAACTCATGTACAGTAGCATCAAATATTTCTGTTAGGAATGATTTTATTTGGTGGGCACCAAATTCTTCTGTGCCCGTCAAGTGATGATGTACAATGATTTCAATAGCTGTTTCCATATTGAAATCATTTTCGCTATCATAGTATGCCATAACATACCACTTGTCTGGATCTAGGTCTTTATCTTTCCTAGTTTTAATTGCAATATCAAATTCGTGATCTTTAAACGTCTTGCGAGTAAGTTTTATTAGTTGTTTGAAATTGGTTAGTTCAGGACTAGATTCTTGAACACTTTTACAAACATTATATACACGTTCAAGAATGACATTCATATTACAACCTATATGTTACACGACCCTTTGTTAGATCGTAAGTGCTTACTTCAATCCTAACACTATCACCTAAAATGATTTTAATCTTGTTCTGTTTTAGTCTACCGCCTAGATAACACAACAAAACGTGCTCCATGTTATCTACTTTTACTCTGTATGTATTAGCAGGCAACACTTCAGTTACCACGCCAGTCATTTCAATTAAATCGTCTTTGCTCATACCTTACTAATAACCATCTTTCCATCTTCGACTAGTATATTTAAAGTATCGCCTTCTTTCCAGCCTTGTTTCTCACAAATTTCTGGAGGTATCTTCATGATGACATTGTCTGGATCTCCGGGGATATCTTCAAATAGTTCTTCTACTGTAAAAGTCGTTTTAGTCATTTTTTTCCAATTAACATAAATCTTTTGTACAACGGCAAATCCATCTCGCCTGAATACATTATATTACTTAATCCGCAAGTACTAGCAAATTCATCTAGCGAATCTACTGGCCTTACATGTTCTTCTATATAATAATTATTACTTTGTAATACAATTAAACTTGTTTTTGGCAAACTAGCCAACCATTCATTGTACTGTACTTGTGTAATATGTTCACAGCTTGTGTTAATTATAACATCGGCTGTGCTAGTTGTTCTACACATATCGGCAGTAACAGCCTGAAAGCGGCCTTCGATTTCTTCCTTTTTATTCATCAATACTGCAACATGTTTGCAAAGCGGATCAAGATCCAAACTGGTTATATGTTTGATAGGAATAGTACTTTGAAATAATAGACTAGCCAACACTCCAACCCAACCACCATGTATGTCTACAGTAATAGGATCGTCAGTTACACTAGTTTGCAAACTCAAAGAATCGATCAACCATTCTTTGCTACGTAGTTGCCCACTCCAAAATGCATCCATGGTACGCATTGGATTATTGCTTTCACGGATGGCCTGCATCCAATGATGTATATGTTCTAAATCAACTTTCATCTTCTTCCCACGGAACAGGAAACCAACCCAAACGGTTAAGATCCTTTTCTACTTCTTCAGTAATTGTACCTTCTGGTACGTACTTATGTTCGGTCATGTATTTGTCGCCTTCTTTTTCATCGTAAGTAGCAAGTCCGCCCATGCCCGAACAATACCAATCCATATAGTCACCATGGCCTTGAAATTCAGCAATTAGTCCGCCAGAACTGCGCCAGCTACGACTCCATAAGTCTTGTTTAGGGTCTTGACGGATAGCAGGAAACGTTTCTCTAGGGCACCAACGCATGTTGCAAAATGCCGCATAGAGATTCTGAGCATAATCATCACGGGTACGAATCTTGTTTAAGATTTCATCGTCACGCCAAATGTCTTGTTCTAAATCTCTCAATGCCAACTACCTTGAAAACAATGCTGTACTTCATGTCCAATGGTATCTCTATCAACCATACGCTTAGTTATGATAGTACAGCTACTACCGTTCCAAAATGAACAGGCCTCTACGGCTTGTCCATTATCTTTATAACCTCTACGAACTCGTTCTGCCGAACAAGTTTTAGTAGGATTTTCTACAATTTTCCATGTTATGTTACTAGCACTAGTAAAATTCTTATCAGCATCGAATTTTTCAAATGGATCACGCCAATCGGCATGAGCTAGACTGGATACAAACAATAAAATTAAAAGTGCCTTTTTCATAATTGCCTTAGTGTGCCTGTGTTAAAATTGGTGCAGTCGGGAAGATTCGAACTTCCAAAGTCACTCAATGAGCTAGACCCGTTCCCTCCGTTCAGCTGGGGGTCAGCTTACTAGGAGGAGGTTTACCAGTTACACTCACGACTGCCATTATAGTATAACATCAAACGTAAATATTGTCAATGATATATTCTACGATACCCTTAACCAAAATAAAATCTTTTGGACAACAGACAATGTTGGATCGTCCATTATTTAACATAAGTTGGATTTTGGGGAGATTTTGTAACTATAAATGTTCATATTGTTGGCCCTATGCTAGGAGCGACCAGCCCGATCACCAAAGTTTAGAAGTATATAAGTCTACAGTAGATGAGATAAAACGTCAAGCTCGTTTGAATGGATTTACTGATTTTCATTGGAGTTTTAGTGGCGGAGAACCTACAGCATACAAACAACTTTTAGATCTTATCAAACATTTGGATGATGGAGTACTTACTCCTTACCAAACTGTACATATGACTACTAATTTGAGTCCTGGAAGCAAATGGTGGGGTACCTGGTGTACAGCTACAGAAATGCTACAACGCAGAAGTATTACGGCTAGCTATCATGAGGAGTTTGCACGAGAGCAAGAATTTGGTGATAAGTGTTTACAACTAATGTATGAGTTAGTTCATGTTACTGTTAATCAAGTTATGGTGCCAGAAAGATTTTATCAAACGCTAGAACGTTGTAACCGTCTACGTGCCCGAGGAATTAATGTAACCCTTAAACCGCAGAGTAATGATACAGCTACTGACATTGTAAGCGGATATACTCCAGAGATGATTAAGATCATGCAAGATGATTTTGAACAACAGGAAGGATATCAGATTAGACTTACAGACGGCGAACAAAATTATTATATAGATCAAGCAGAAAGATTCAATGCTCTAGGATTTAATAGTTTTACCGATTGGACTTGTAATGCAGGGTATCAAAGTGTTATAATAAAAGGTACGGAGGTAAAACGTGCTTATAGCTGTCACGAAGACCCTTTGGGCACAATAGAAAAATTTACTTTGTTTTCCGCACCGAAAAAATGTATCACTGAAAGGTGCGTAAGTAGTGCAGATAGTAAGATACCAAAATGTATAGATTAACAGACATAAAAGATATCCATATAGAAATAACTAGCAAGTGCCAGGCACGTTGCCCTATGTGTCCACGACGTATCAATGGAGGTATGCTGAATCCTTTATTTACGTTAGGCGAAATTGATATATATACATTTAAAAAATGGTTTAGTATAGAGTTTGTAAAACAACTAGATAAGATTCTATTATGTGGCAACTTAGGGGATCCTATCATTGCACAAGATTGTTTAGAAATAATAGAATATCTAAGAACAACTAATACTAATGTAGAATTAGTCATGCATACTAATGGCAGTGCAAGAACCATAGAATGGTGGCAACGTCTTGCACAATATAATGTTAAAGTAATATTTGGAATCGATGGCCTGGCAGATACTCACGCATTATATCGTGTGGGCACAGATTATGATAAGATAATAGAAAATGCAACTGCATTTATTAACATGGGCGGTAATGCAGAATGGCACATGCTGGCTTTTGAACACAATGAGCATCAAATAGAAAAGTGTAAATCTATTAGCGAACAAATCGGATTTAAAAGATTTCAGCTCAAACATACTTCGAGATTTACTAGCGATCGTTGGCACGTATTAGACGATTCCGGACGCACTACTCATATACTACGACCAACTGCTACTAGCCTTGGGATGGTATCGCAAGTACAAGAATCTGTAATCAATCCCTCTAGTATATCTTGTAAAGCAAAACAATACAAACAATTTTATGTGGCGGCAGACGGAACTATTAGTCCTTGCTGTTGGTTAGATTTTAGTTGGATATTGCCTAAACAAGATAGCCGAATAGACTATATGGATACCGTGGGTATATTTCCTAATTTGAATAAAAATACATTAGAGGATATTTTTTCTAGTGATTATTTTGACCAAATTGAACAGACGTGGAATACCAAACCTTTGGTAGAATGTTCTCGCCAATGCGGAAATTTTGATAAGTGCGGAGAACAATTTGTTTAAATCTACAGAACTAAAAAAGGTACATATTGAAATTTCTAATAGGTGCCAAGCTAGTTGTCCTATGTGCCCACGGAATATTCATAGTGGATTAGAAAATCCAATGTTAAAAGAAAATGATTGGAGTTACAATGACTTTGTCACTATCTTCCCGCAGGAAATTCTTACTAATCTAGCAACTATTACTTTCTGCGGAACTTTTGGCGATCCTATGCTGAACAACGATTTGATAGACATGTGTCGTTATGTTAAAGATACAGCTCCTCACACGGATATACGTATACATACTAACGGAAGTGCTAGACCTGAAGCATGGTGGCAACGACTAGCTCAATCGCTACCTGCTAAACACCAAGTGGTGTTTGCCTTAGACGGATTAGAAGATACACAATCACTATACAGAATAGGAACAGATTTTAATAAAATTATCAAAAATGCCAAAGCATTTATAGATGCTGGCGGCTACGCTACATGGATGTTTATTAGATTTAAACATAACGAGCATCAAGTTGAGCAAGCAGAAACTTTAGCAAAACAAATAGGATTTAAAGAGTTCACACTTAAAAATACAAGACGATTTGATAACAAAGAATTCTCAGTATTAGATCGAGAAGGTAAAGTTTCTCATGTACTAGAACAACCATCCGATAATGTTATACGTTTTGTAAATCGTAAAGACATAGAAAATTATGCATCTTGGCCTAACGCAGATAGCATCAACTGTTTTGCATTAAATACTAATGAAGTTTATATCGATGCTCATTATACAGTATTACCTTGTTGTATTATAGGTGCATTTTTATATACCAATTACAATGACAGTATGTTTGTAAAATATGGGCTGTATGATGAAAATACATCAATGAATTCAATGGGCAGACATATACAGCAGGAAGTATTTGACATTGTCGAAGAACTAGGAGGATTTGAATCCATAGATTCTAGAAAAAAAGGACTGGCGAATATTTTAGATTCAGATTTGTGGCAAACTATTTGGCAAGAAAAGTGGGAACAAAAAACATCAACTACTTGCATTGTCATGTGTAGCCAAGACACTCCTTACATAACACTACAAGAACAAAGAACTGTTCAAAAGAAACTATAATGTATACATATAATGACCTGGTAGGATTACACGTTGAACTGACTAGCAACTGTCAAGCCAGTTGCCCTATGTGTGCCCGTAATCATCACGGCGGATTAGAAAATCCACTACTACAAGTCAACGATATAGATTTAGAATCTTTTAAACAATTTGTGCCTCCGGAATTTTTAAAACAATTACATACTGTTACTATGTGCGGAAATTTTGGAGATCCAATCCTTAACAAAGATTTAATCTCAATAGTTGAGTATATCGCGACAACAAGCCCAGAAACTAGAATAGATGTACATACTAACGGTAGTGCTAGAAATATACAATGGTGGGAATCATTAGCTAGGGCTATGCCAAAGAATCATTTAGTACAGTTCGGTATCGATGGGCTAGAGGATACTCATGCACTGTATCGAGTAGGAACTGACTATAACAAGATTATAGAAAACGCCACTGCTTTTATTGCCCAAGGCGGACTTGCTCGTTGGAATTTTATCACCTTTAAACATAACGAACATCAATTAGAAACTGCAAGAAATCTTGCTAAAGATTTAGGGTTTGACAGTTTTTACGAAAAACAAACAAGCAGATTTATTGGTAATCCTTGGTTTGATGTACTAGATAAGAATGGTAATGTTACACACAAATTAGAAGGTCCAACAGAACAAAAACTCATATTCATTGATCGTAAGACGGTGGAAAATTATCGAGAAGTTATTGCTAGTGCTAAAATAGATTGCGAAGTTGAACGTACTAAAAGTGTTTATCTAGATGCATTAGGTTATCTATGGCCCTGCTGTTTTGTAGGTGCGACTCCTTATCTACACGCTACTGAAGAACAACTAGTCTACGATTTTAGAAATGACAGCCAAGCCAGTTTGCAACGTGTACTGGAACAGTTTGGCGGCATGGAAACTTTTAACCTACGTACAAATACTATTAAAGACATTATCGACAGTGAAGCATGGCAAACAGTTTGGGACAGCAGTTTTGAAGAAAACAAACTACATGTGTGTGCTAGAACATGCGGCAAGTTCCCAGAACCGGTTATCAGTCAATGCAGAGATCAATTTTTAGATCTAAAGGAATTTAATGAGTAAGACTTTTTGGCTACAGCCGGTAGACACACAATTAGGAACTTGGCAACAGCAAATTACGGACCTAACTGGCAGTGCTAGTTTTTGTGTGCTACCATGGATTCATTTAGCTACTCGGCCTAACGGTGACATGCGCATCTGCTGTGTCGCCAATGCAAGCGGTGCAGACTCTGGAGACTATACTGTAGGACTAGTAAAGAAAGAGGATGGCACACCTGCTAACTTTGCGCACGATTTACCAACTCAGGCTTTTAATAACGATTATATGAAATCGGTACGCAAAACAATGTTGGCTGGAGAAGTTCCTGCTAGTTGTTTAAAGTGCTACGAAGAAGAACAACAAGGCATCGCTAGTAAACGTATTTGGGAAACGGGTACTTGGCATTTGAATGAAAAAATTGATATTAAAGAATTAATCGAAGAAACAGAACTAGATGGAACAGTTCCTTATAAATTACAATACTTAGATCTACGTCTAGGCCATACTTGCAATCTAAAGTGTATTATGTGTAGTCCGCACGATTCAAGTATGTGGGTACCCGAACACAAAAAAGTATTTCCGATATTCACTAGCCCATTAATCAAAAAACAAATGAGCTGGCAAGCAGACGACTTTAATAATAAGTGGCATGAAAATCCAGAATTTTGGAATGAAGTATATGATCAAATTCCAAACATTAAACAACTTTATTTTGCTGGCGGAGAACCTTTACTAATCAAAGAGCATCGAGTGTTCCTAGAAGAGATTATTGCTAGGGGATATGCAGACAAAATTAGTCTGCGTTATAACACTAACGGTATATTGGTCAATGATGAAATTATTGAAATATGGAGTAAATTCCGCAAAGTGAAAGTTGGTGTTAGCCTAGATGGCATAGGACCAAGAGGAGAGTATATACGCTATCCGCTTGACTGGAAAACTGTTGAAGATAATTTAATTAAATTAGACAATGCTCCGGATAACATTCAGACCAATATTGCCTGTGCTGTACAAATTCTAAACATTAAACACATTCCAGATTTTATCAAATGGAAAGTTCGCATGAACTTTAAAAAAATTAACTTTGATAAAAATGCCGCAGGCCAAACCATGGGAGGAGGACTAGTGGGTGTACACTTACTATGGATACCTACTTGGTTAAGTTTACGTGTATTGCCTAAAGAGGATAAACTAGAAGTACGTGAATTGTTTATTGCTCTGCAGGAATGGCTATGGAAGAACTACACGCAGGATAAAGAATTTTGGGAAACTAACCCGTATGGTTGGAAACGATGGGAAGGTATACTAGACTGGATGGATGCAGAAGACCACACTAATCTGTTACCAGATTTTTCTGATTATATTAAGACAATGGATTCTAGTCGTCATACTGAATTTTGTACGGTGTTCCCTGAACTTTCTCACTTACTTTTGTAAGCGGAATGTCTGCCGCGCAGGTACAGAAATTACGGTCACAAGTTACGGGTTCGCTAGGTGCAACGAAGCTAGCTTCATAAATGTTGCCTAGACTACCACCGACTCTACAAGTCGCTCTGTGTACATCTCCGTCCCAATTTATCATTAGGCTTTCTATACCTGCGTTGCAAGTCCAACCTTTAAATTTATTCTGATGATTCTTGATCATGTCGTTGGCATGATATAATAATTGAGAATGTTTGTTATCTAGCCACACTACTGTATTTGCCTCTACTGTAGATTCTAATTCTTTTAACAATTCTAAATCATTTAAATTGTAACGCATATCATCGAACAAATCATGATCACCTTGTGTCCAGCGTATACGTCTTACAGTATTAGGGATATGCCCTAGTAAGCATTTAGCACGTAGCTCTACGACAGCAGGCATGTGATCATGATGTGCCATAATTTGTGCTATGGCTTTTATACCGGTAATTTTATGTATGCTTTCAACAGTATTGAATACACGTTTCCAGTCATATTCTAAATGTATACTAAACACATATTGATCAACAGGTAGACCAGCATAAAACTCGTAAGGGCGGGTACCGTTAGTTGTTACATTAATCCAACTTATGCCTACATGTTTAGCGTACTTAACTAATTCATCAAATTTAGGATGTACACAGGGTTCGCCTCCTGTAAAACTTAAACGCACAGGTTTACCTAACGTCATTAGTTTATCCACAGTGCGCTTTAATATTTCTATATCTGTATGCGCACTAGTATTATCATGTATTTCACTAGGGCAATAACTACAGTCGTAGTTACAACGTTTACCAAGATTCCATTCTATCTTTATACTTCCTTGATGCGGATATCTACTGGTTACTTTAATCATACTGTTATTCCTGTATGAGCTAATAATGTTTCTAAATACATATCACTGTCAAAGAATTTTATATTTTTAACTTGTGCATCTCTACCAATTGTTAAGTTCCAATCCAATTTACATTTATGATTAGGCACGTACCAATCGCTTGTGTTAGGATTAAAATTTAAAAATTCATCTGTAATAATCAACTTGCCTAAATAATAACGTCCTAATGCTAATTTGTTTAAGTTATCAAACGGCACTTCTTTCCCATTTGCCCACTTATAAAAATCACGCTCTGTGTTTTTACTGCAAGGTTGTTCTACATGGAAAAACATACACGTTTCTGGACTTATAGTAGTTTGTATATTCAAGTCGTCTAAGCTGTCATCATTTCGAGCAATATCAACCCAGTCTTTTCCAATTGTGGCGTAGCCTAACAACAAGTCTCCCCAATGCTCGTCTGTAGCAAGCCAAAGTTTATGTTCTTCTTTTAAAGGAACATATTTGGGTTCTGGATTCATTGTAAAGTACATGGTGCTATTATATTCAGAAAATTTATCTGTAAGCAAACCTTCTGCAATATGTATGAATTTGTTTATTTCTTCCCAAGCACCGGGTTCTTGATGTATTACAAATTTTTTGTGTAGTTCATTTAATTTTTGTTGATCAGCAGGAGGAACAAACATCTCGCCTACATCTAAACATAATCCCACTAGTACTTGTTCTACATCCTTTAAACTTACCTTAGACATAGGATGCATTTTATACACACTTGCAAATTTATGGAATGTCTGCCATTGATGTTGAACTGGGTTATCGTTTAAATGGTAATATAATTCAACCGTGCGCCCTTGAGTAGCTAAAGTTACTTGTGCTGTGTTACGACCTTGAGAATTATAAAATATATCTTTCATATGTATTGTTTAAATTCTGGTGTAACTTCTGTAAAACTTTGATTACGAGTAGCGTCTAAATTTTGATTAAATTCCACACAGTCCTGCCATAAATGATTTTGATCATGCTGGAGGAAATTTATGTTGTCTTGTATTTGTCCTAATGTGTATTTTAAAATTTCAGGATGCTTTTTAACCATCCGAAAATCTTTTACACGATAGCTTATTTCCTGCAAACGCTGTATTGCTAGTGCTTTTAATTTGAGAGGAAGAACTTGTGCAGATAGTACTTCTGGATAAGTTACACGATGGCTATGGAAAATAATTTCTAAATCGTCTAAGAAATGTTCTATAATTTTATCTAGTACAAGTATATTACTAATTTGCACAGTACAGGCACCTACTACACGTCTAACATTTTTTATTGTTTGTATTTCTTTAATGTTACGTACAACTTCTTGCCAATCGCCGTTGCCGCGAATGTAATTGTAAACATCGTTAATGCCGTCAAGGCTGACGTTAACGGCAATTGATTTAAAATGAGGCCAATAGTCATGAACCGTTCTTCCTTTACTAATTCCTAGTGTTGTACCATTTGTAGCATACTTCAACTCTATGTTATCCCCATAGGGTTTCAGCATATCCAGTATTTTGTAATGCTGTGGATCCATTAGAGGTTCGCCGCCGGCAAATTCTACACGTCTAAAGTAGGGCAATAGTTTTTCAAAACTAGCCCACCAGTTAGGATTATCTTCGAATTTATCCAAATACGGTTTACGTTTTAAGTTGTGTTCTTCAACTAAATGAAATAAAATGTTATCTGTTTTCTTGTAATACTTTTCTACTACATTCCAATCATTCCAACTAGTACTGTCCATTGGGTGGCACATACGACATTTAAGGTTACATAAATTGTTTAATTTTAATTCAATGCTAGGAATCTCAAATGGCATTGTGTAATCGTCTTGTAACGCATCTAGCGCAGTTGGATATAGCGTGATACGGGCTTCGGGTATTGCGCCCGCTATATGACGTTGTCGCAAAGATTCGACACCCTGATCTTCTAATTTAAAACAAGGTTCACACTCGGGAGGACGTATATTAGTAAGTACTGACTTACGTATACGTTTCATAGTATCGCCGTTCCAAATTTCTTCAACAGAATTATCTTGTATAAATCCAACAGGATGACTGCGACAACAAACTTGTATAGCGCCGTCCTCTCTAGTTGCTAGCCCTGTAAACGGGTGCATACAAAATGTTTTACTTGTTTTGTTCAATTGCCCACTCCCGTTCTTTACACCAAAAACATTCACCGCATGTAGGAACTAGTTGTCCTGGTTTGTATGTAGTATAATCTATTCCTTCAAACTCGCCTTCACAACTACGTGTTAGTTCAAATAGTTCCATGATACCAAGTAACTTGTATTGTTCTACTACCCATGCTTTATCGACAAATCGAAAAGGATGACTAGCAACGCGACCCATATGAATCATGTACTCTAAATGCTCAGTGTCGGCATTGCGCTCAACATCTCTTTCTCTCATGCCGTTAAAAATTCCTAATCTTGGATTATGTGTAACTGCATTATAGTAGGCTTGTATGTTGTACTTGTAGCAAACAAATTCAGCGTAGGCTCGCTGTTGTATATTATCACCGCTTACCTTTTTGCCATATTCATCTGTTAGATTAGGGCCAATGTTTCCATACTCAATATCGGGGGCTATAAAATTAGAGTGTCTAATCATCTTTGTTTTTGGAAATTTCACAGACAACCAATTAAAAACTCTCTTACTATCTTCTTGTTGCCACGGACGAGTCTTCCACATTCGAGTGTGACTAATAATGTGTATTAGCATATTGTCTGGTGATAGTCGGCAAATTAAATAAGCTAACAAGGCACTGTCTGCTCCGCCGCTCAGGCTTACAGCAACACTATTCCAATCTTTATTAAGTGGAATACGAACACCGTTTATGTTATGAAATGTTTGCATTTTCTAAATATCTTATCAACGGACTTACACCAACAGGACGATTTCCGTCTAGGGCTAGATAAATGCTCTTAGTAGGAGTCAAGTTAAAATCTTGACATACTTTGTAATAGCGTTCGCCGTGTTTAGCCCACAAATAATCTGCTGGAAGATTACGCAAAAAATGCAAACCAATCATAACAGGTGCTCTTAGATTCATACGAAACTCATTTTGTATTGTAACACTATCTGTTGTAGTTTGTCTAGTCCACCTTAATCCAATCCTATTCCAACCCAACCCTAGGCCTTTACTCAAACTAATGCCTACAGATTTGATTGATGGATGAGATACATCAAAGTGAATTCCGCGACAGCAAGTAAGCCAAGCGCCGTCCACATGTACACTAATACCTTTGTCTCTCGCTTCATCTAATATCTCCGTCATGTTAGTATGCACATCGCCTGTACTAGGAAATGGCATAGCAATAATTAGTGGTAAATCTTTACGCAAGTATCCGGGAACGCTGTAAACCAAATTTGGATCTAATCTAATATGATACCTGTAATCGCCTTTTAGCGTTTGTACAAGACTTTGCATATAGATGTTATCGATAAATTGTGTACAACCGTTTATAATATCAACTCGATCAAAACTATCAAACCCTGTTACACTATTAAGTGTGCTGGAAAACAACCAAGCAGTCATTTCTTTTTTAAAATTGGTATATACTGTATCGCTGATGTTTTTATCCAAATTACCGTTCAATACATCCTGTATTAGTTTTTCAATGTTATTATCGACTAATGGCTGCGGGCGTTCGATTTCTAAAAAATCAGCAGAGTATGAGGTGGCTATTTTTGTACGTTCCATGAAATATTTATAGTATAATAGTAGCGTATAAATATTTCATGATTACTAAACAAATGTGGAAATGCCCTGAAGGCCTAATAGAACAAGCACTAAAAGAATGCCCAGTAACCAGAGAAGGAACTGTGCTCAATGAACCAACAGGTGACTTTTTCTATGACGATTGGCAAATTAAAGACTTGTACAAAGACACATTATGGGAAGATGTGTTAGACACCTTGCCGTACAATATTGGACAGGCCCGTATTATCAAAATGGAGCCTGGAGAAAGCTATATGGCTCACGCCGATATAGACAATCGTTGGCATTTAAATTTAACAGGTGAGCAAGCATACTTGATTGATTTAGACAATAAAGTCATGCACGAATGTGTTCGAGATAATCGATGGGCATACATGGACGCTAGTCGTATACATGCGGCTACTAACTATGGATCAATTCCAAGATTACAATTAGTAGTTCGGGAACCCTTGTGGTGCAGTAGACAGCCGGTCGATTTAATTAGTATTACAGTTGAGCCGGCCTACGAACAGCATGACATTAGATATAAGTTTGACAAAATCTTTAGCCCATTTTTAAATCGTGCTAATCAAAAATATAAGTTAGCAAATTTTGTACTTGGTACAGCTTGTTTAAAATTTAAATTAGAACAAGAATTACTAGAAGAATTTAAAAAACTTATAACACCGGAATTTAAAGTTAGTTATGATACCGTTCTATAAAATTAATCCCGATAATAATTCTTTGATAGAAACTAACTTAATTTATACACCGTATGTAAATGGAAATAGACTGCGCATGGTGTTTGATCATACAAGTGCATATCAAACAACAGATTTACAATCGTGGTTACCTGAACGTCCCTACTACACAAAAGACATGGTCAAGTTTATGTTTGAGAGAGAAGTAAAATATATTACCGCTTTTAAAGATTACCCATGGGCTCCAAAAAATATTGTTATTGATAACCAAACACAGTCTGTTGAATTTGATTTCCCTGGAGAGACCTGCAATCAAATTGTATATGGTAATAGATCTTTAGATGATGAATGTCCTGACTGGCAAGCACAGATGCGAATTATACTTAAAGATATAGTATCAGCTGGGTATTATAAAACTAGTTTGTATCCGCATTGCTACTATATTGATAATGGTATTTTGCGTACTTTTGATTTTTATGGGTGTGCAGAATGTAACGATCCGTATGTACCGTTAGATAGTATTAAGGGTATGATTGGAGAAACATCTGGCCCTAGATTCGTAGAAGCAACAGAAGGTGACAAACTTAATATAGAAATATTATTTAAACAAGCATTATTAAAATATGTAGAATGGCCTGGTGATTATTTGAAAACTTTATACACGGAATTATATGAGTAAATATTTTGGAAATTGTTCAGATATAATTAATTGGGACGATGTTATTAAACATCTTGAAAGTTTATCTAACGAAAATAGGTATGAAGGAAAAAACAACACCAATGTTGATAAAAGAAATGAATTAGGTACTATCGAAAATACGCATAATCATTATATTTTAGATTCTTGGAGGGAAAAGAATTTTGATTTTAACAAAATCAATTGGTCAGGGTATAATGTTGGCACACATTATAGTAAAGATCTTGAAAATCAAATCGCCGACATGTTGAAAGTAAAAATGTTGTCTTCGTGGATGAGTAGAGTTAATCCCGGCGATTGTTGTCCATCACACTGGGATTTAGATTCGCATACCGATGTTCCATTTGATAAACTAGTCAGATTTCATATACACATGTCACCCCCTGCTCCGGGACAGATATTTGTGATCGAAGACGAAATATTTTGCAATAATAAACAAGGCGATATATATTTGTGGGATAATAGAAGACAGTATCATTCCGCAGCAAATTGTAGTTTTGAACCAGCGTATCTGTTTCATTGCGAATGTTATGTTTGATCATGTTTTAACTTTTAGGGACGTAAATGAAAAATTTAATTGATTGGGAGGGAGTACTTGATATCGTCGCTAGTCTGCCAGGACACGATGTAACAATGGATCCTGACAACTTTAATACCAGTACTCCGGGATATGCAGAAATATATAAACTTTGGGTAGATGCTGGAGTAGATCCAAAAGTTGTAAAGTGGACAAACTATTATCCTAACAAGGACTTTGATCAATCTATAGAAAGCTCATTTGCAGAACAAGTGGGCGTAACTCCGCTAAGATCATGGATCAGCAGGATTGATCCAGGATATAGTGCTCCTTATCACTACGATGTAGACGACAACGAGCAAGAGTATGTTAAAGTGGGAAAATTGAAAAGATTCACTTGTTTTATACATCCGTGTGTATTAGGACAAATTATGTATCTAGAAGATAAGTATTATTATAATCAGCCTG
>Ga0208379_1000241_pt1 | contig 25801 bp, 35 predicted proteins | sample CryBogCBE02Aug07_FD_184559 | JGI IMG/M metagenome (GOLD analysis project Ga0208379, IMG submission 184559) | Freshwater microbial communities from Crystal Bog, Wisconsin, USA - CBE02Aug07 (SPAdes) | ecosystem: Environmental > Aquatic > Freshwater > Lake | place: Crystal Bog, Wisconsin, USA... | reverse complement strand
CCGCAGACAGCCGCTCAAATGCAGCCAATCGTTGGGCTGTCGTGAATCCAGAACGTGAAGCCAACATGGTTGATGCTGTTCCTGATGAGGGTGCTATGAAGTATGAATTTACCATAGCTCTACACGCTACAAATCCTGAATCAGGCATCGAAGGACAGCCACAATTTATTAATCCACAAGAATTATATAAACAAAGAACTGGTCGCGATACAGTACCTGTGCGTAAAGTATGGGCGACTAATAAAGAACAGGCTCTGAGCAAATTACGCACATTCTTCAGCACAGAGTTCTTTGATGTGCCAGAAGATTGGCTAAAGATTAACGTAGTGGGTATATAAATACATAATATGCGAACAATAGACTTATTTGAAGAAATGGCAGTTAACGATCTGACGCTGATTGATGCGTTAAGAGACTTCCTACCTTTAGCTATAAAGCATTTAAAATTACCTGGTATCCCTAAGATCACCTTAGAACCCAGCATAGAAAAGTCTAATGTTCCTACCTTTGGTCGTTTTACCAACGAAGATGATCATGTGTATGTAGCTATCAACAATCGCAACCCCAATGACGTATTGCGTACCCTAGCACATGAATTGTGCCATTTCAAACAACGCACAGAACACGAATTAAGTGGTGGTAGCTGGCACACAGGATCGCCAGAAGAAAATCAAGCACACGATCAAGCTGGTATCATCATGCGTGAATTCAACAGCAAATTCCCGCAATATCTAAAGATGAAACCTATTATCTTACCAAATAGTGCTCACAGCAAACACATAGATGAGAAGTGGAGCACCAAATACAAAAAGAGTATTAATTGCAGCCATCCCAAAGGATTCAGCCAACATGCCCATTGTGCTGGTAGAAAGAAAAAATGAAATCCAGCGATTTTGAAATCATCAATCATAAAAAACTAGATCACTTCCTTTATAAACTCTGTAAAGAACTAGTGTTCGCCCAAAAACTCAAACCTGAATACTATGGGTGGGTAGCCGCTGGTGTGTTGGATCCACGTGATCGTTTTATATGGGCTATAAATGTACCAGCAGACGACGGTGATCGTTTACATGCTGAACCAGCTGCCATGCAAAAATATCAAAAGACTTATGGTGATATACCTGAAGGCAGTATCATCTTAACTACTTTAAGCCCTTGCAATGAATACATGAACGATCGTGAAGGACCAAGTTGCACAGACTTGATAAATGAAAGCATCGTACGTAAAGTTTATTGTGGATTCATAGATCCATCACAAGAACAAGATAACAAACGCTTTGCTTTACAAGAAACTAAAAATCAAAAGATCAGAGACATCTGCAAAGATTTCGCTGAACAGTTCTTAGGACAGTTAGATGAAAACTTCGCTGATGGTAAGGGTCCAGGACGCCCAGGCGATAGCCAACGTCACGGTATACCTAAGGGTGCTACCATGGCACAACTTGAAAAAGCCAGTCATGCTAAAGGACGTAAAGGACAATTAGCCCGTTGGCAGATAAATATGCGTAGAGGACGTAAAAAATGAAAATTAATGAAATCATCGTAGAAGCCCGAGCAATCAAGCAACGCCTTGATGCTAAATGCTGGAAAGGTAAACACAAAGAAGGCACTAAGATCAAAGGTGGTGTGCGTGTCAACAACTGTGTACCTAACAATGAAAGCGTAGCTGAAGATTGGCAAAAAGCCAACAAAAAAGATCGCACAGATGGCATGAGCCGCAAGGCTGTCAAAGCCTATCGCAGAGAACATCCTGGTAGCAAACTACAAACAGCAGTGACTACTAAGCCCAGCAAACTTAAGAAAGGTTCAAAAGCCAGCAAACGTCGCAAGAGCTATTGCAGTCGCAGTAAAGGACAGATGAAGATGCATAATATCAGCTGCAAAAAGACTCCAGATAAAGCTATCTGTAAAGCACGTCGTCGCTGGAACTGCGAAAGCGTAGAACATGGTAATAATATGACAAGCTATGAACACTTAATCAGCAAGCGCCTAAAACGTATATTATCTTCACTACAGGCTGACGAACAAGACTTGACCTGGGCTATGGAATATACACATGATGCGCTAGCAGATGACTATGATGATGAACAGATCCCCAGCAGCGTTTATGATGCCAGAGCACGAGCATTTGATAGTGCAGAAGCTAGTTTTGAAGAAGACGATTTCGTTAAAACCCTAGAACATCTCAGACAATTCTGGAGAATATAATCATGGAAATGATTTTTGTAATTGATGGAAAAAACTACATAGTAGTAGCTGATGATCCAATCGTTGGATTACAACTAGCTCAAGAACAAGCCGCCAGAGGCTAACATGACCAACTGGGAAGCCTATGTCAAGGAATCCTACGAACTAGTTCGCAGAGCAGAATGCGAGCTTACTGTTAATTTGGAACACGATCTAGAAGCATACATTGTCCACTTATTCGCTCACTATATGGATAAGCCCAAAGTTAACACCGTGCCAGTGGGTGTTAAATTATTAAGCAGTGTCAATCTTCCTGTTAAAGCCAAAAAGGAAATGCTCAAAAATGTAGGTGACGAATGTCTATTAATCAATAGCATGGAGTGGGGCAAGCATCGTTGGCCTACGGAAGTCTACTACAGTGATATGGGGCAGATGGCTTATGTATCACGTGCTTACGCTGAACGCCCACCAGAAGATTTGTTTGATGACCTAGCTTATCAATTCCAAACAGCTACAAATGTATTACGCAAATGTAGAATATTATAGACAAACTTATTTGACTTTAAATAGTTTATTGTTTATAATATAATTCCAATGTATCAATTTATTTTATTTACCGATCTAACAGACACTATCTATGTTTCCAAAGTCATAGGAGCATACAAGTGTGCCCATCTCTTGCGATCAGCTGGCTATTCGTGCTTAGTTGTTGATCATCTGCACACTTGGTCAGAACAAGAAATCAACAGCCTATTAGAAAAATCTGTTGGTGCGGACACGTTAGCCATTGGTTTCAGCACCACTTTTTTTAAAAACTCAAACGTAAAACCAACAGCAGAAAATAGTATATATTATACAGAACTAGATTCTTATACGTTATTTCCACAAGGTAGTGAATTTGAAAAAACGATATTAGATAAAATTAAAAGCCTTAATTCAAATTGTAAGATAATGGTAGGCGGTGCGAATGTCAAAACACAATTCCAAAATCGAAACGTCGACTATGCGTTTGTTGGATACGCAGAAGGCAGCATAGTCAATCTAGCCAATCATCTATCTAAACAAGAACCGTTAGAGTATGCAACAAAAAATCTATGGGGTGTTACAATTTTAGATAATAGAACCGCACACGGTCATGATTTTAACAATACAAAATTTTCTTGGGACCCAACAGATATAATCAATGCTAAATCATTACCTATAGAAGTAGCCCGAGGATGCATCTTTAAGTGTAAATTTTGTTCGTATCCTATGAATGGTAAACAAAATGCAGACTTTATAAAGAACGTAGAGATACTAAGGCAGGAACTGCAAGAAAACTATGATAAATTTGGTATAACCCAGTATTCTATCGTCGACGATACGTTTAATGATAATGAAGTCAAAATTGACATGATCCTAAAAGCTGTCAAGAAACTTACTTTCCAACCTAAATTTTGGGCCTATATCAGATTAGATTTACTAACTACCAAACAACATATCGATAAACTTTATCAAATTGGTATACGTGCTATGTATTTTGGGATCGAAACATTCCACCCAGAATCATCTAGAATCATAGGCAAGGGCTACTCAGCTGAAAAGCAAATCAATACCATAAGAGAAATAAGGAATACCTATGGAAATGAAATCACCATGCATGGTAGTTTTATCATTGGCTTACCCAAAGATACCGTAGCTAATATCAATAGGACCTTCAACATGCTCATGGATGGATCTATACCCCTGCACTCATTCGCGTTCCAGACCTTATTCTTAGATAGGAATGACTCAGCGGTATGGTCTTCAGATCTGAGCCAAAACTTTAAAAACTATGGATATGAAGATACAGGCACGGTGTTTAACAAGTATATCAGATGGAAAAACGACTATCTGACCTGGGAACAAGCGCACCAAATGGAGTTAGATTTTAGGAAAATTTACCAGAACAGTCTCGGATATTATCTACCAGGACAACCAGTTTGGTCATTGTTGAATTATGATTATTCGTTAGATTATCTACTAAATCTACTGCACAAAGATGTCCCCTGGCATGAACTTACATTAAAGAAAAAAATCTTTACACAAAATTATATTGCTGGTTTGCTTTCTTCTATCTAATAGATTTCAAATTTATTATCATATAATAATTTAACAAAGTAATATTGTGGATTAAAATAACGCAGTGGTTTTGGTCCTATTATTAGTTTGTCAGCATATTTGTGATGTGAATTATGATAACTTAGATTAAACACCAATGGATATGCCCAAGGAAAATCTTGTTCATTCTTGCAGATCTTATGAGATACTATCTCGATTACGCTGTATAAACTAATCCTATGCCACCAAATTGGTAGGATGACAAAGTAAAAATAATATTCAAATGGCATAAAGAACAGCAACAAGGCATGGGTGAATAGAACTATATTTACGTAATGATCTTCTAAAAATTTACATACCGGATCAAACTTATTATAAATCGGCTCATAATCGTTCCTCAGCAACATATCATAATATTCCATTAATGGTTGATTGGTTTTTAACTTATATCTAAAGAACCATCTCAAGAAATGATTATTGCTAACTTCATAGTATGTAAGATCTTTGTCGCCCAGGAAATATATATGATGATATCGATGATAAACAGCACCCTTTTTATTATTGGAATAGGCCAACACGTAGGTTATGTAGTCAAATAGATATCCGATGAATCTATTTTTTGGTTTGATGATTTGATGTTCCCAGTATTCGTGATATATCAACGTCAATATCGGTGACGTGATCCAAGCTGTAAAAATACCCCACCAGATCATACCGTGATGATAAAATATTAACCCAAAAATAACTGCCAGGGTTAATATAATCGGTTGGTAATTATAATAGAAATTATTTAGGCAATACTTAAATTGATTTATATACCCATTAAAGAACTGTGTGGTATTTTTGACCTTTTCTGTTAAATCCATTGGTAGGATATATTTCTGTAATTCTGTGGTAGAATTAGGAAAACTATTTAGATTATAGCATTTTAACTCAAACCCATTAAATCTCAATAGTCGTTGGATCAATGCTTCATCTAGTAATGTCAGCTGTGATGTATAGGTGAATTCTTTATTTTGTATGATGCAATTTACTATTTCCTTTACTGTGTTTAGATTTGGTGAGGACACTATGTGATGGTAGGACCAAATCTCTCTTTGTTCCCATATATCATATTCATTGATTGGCTTATTACCCCAAGCAGTCGTATTAGGTATCATAATAATATTTACCAAACGGACTAGACACGGTTAAATACTTCAAGTATAATATAATTTTAAATCAAGGAAAAATTGACATGTCAAAAATGTTTTCAGGCGAACAAAAAGCCAAACTTACACAGTTAATCAACGAAGGTATCGCAGTGCTACAAGAAGTAGAAGATTTATCCGCAGGTTTAAATGATACTGTTAAAGCAGTAGCAGAAGAATTAGAAATCAAACCAGCTATTTTAAAGAAAGCTATCAAGATCGCCCAAAAATCAAAATTAACTGAAACCAATGCAGATCACGAAACATTGACAGACATCTTAGAAACCGTTGGCCGCACAGTTTGATCGATTGGCATAAGACTGTTAAATTTATCCGGGATGATTGGAACAGTCATCCAATCAGATTGTGTTTAGAAGTTACTAATTGGATTTTAAATTTAGTAATATCATTGGCAGTGAGCCTAACTGTGCCCTATACCAATTGGCTAGTAGTATATCCGATTATATTTGTAGCGTTAAGCATAAGTATATTCACATCAATCAGTCGCGGTAGTTTTGGTTTATTGATGACTACATCAACATTATTTTTAATCGACAGTGTAGGATTTTATAGGGTATTAGTGTTACAATAATTAATACGCCCACCTTGGGCATGAAGAGTGTGTGTGAGCTAGAAGTCGCACAAAAAGGAAAATATGAGTTACATAGATGCCTTGTTCGATAGAACAAAAGATCGCATTTACATCGTTGAGCGTGTAAATGGACAAAGAGAATACAAAGAATATCCAGCCAACTATACATTCTACTACGATGATCTTCGTGGTAAGTTCCGCACTATCTACGACACACCAGTGTCGCGCTTTAGCACACGCATAGGCAAAGAGTTCCATAAAGAACTAAAAATCAATAGTGGTAAACGCATCTGGGAAAGTGATATCAACCCCGTGTTCCGTTGCTTAGAAGAAAACTATCTAGGACAGAAGTCCCCCAAATTACAAACAGCATTCTTCGACATTGAAGTCGACTTTGATCCTGTCAGAGGTTTCAGCAAGCCTGAAGATCCGTTCAATCCAATCACCGCGGTATCAGTATATCTAGATTGGTTAGATAAATTAGTTACCATGGTGATTCCACCTAAGAGCATGAGTTGGGAAACAGCAGAAGAGATAGCAAAAAACTATGACAACTGTTTCTTGATGGCTCGTGAAGAGGACTTGCTTAAAACGTTCTTAGACTTGATTGATGATGCAGATATCTTATCAGGGTGGAACAGTGAAGGCTTTGATATCCCTTATATGGTACAGCGCACTAATCGTGTATTAAGCAAAGACGATACACGCAGATTTTGCCTATGGGGTCAATTCCCTAAACAGCGTGAGTTTGAACGCTTTGGTGCAGCTAATATGACCTTTGATCTTATTGGTCGTGTTCACATGGACTATATGCAACTGTATCGTAAGTACACTTATGAAGAACGCCATTCATACAGTTTAGATGCTATCGCTGAATATGAATTAGATGAACGTAAGACACAGTATGAAGGCACGCTGGATCAACTGTACAATCAAGACTTTCCTAAGTTTATTGAGTACAATCGTCAGGATACTGCCTTGTTAGCTAAACTAGATAAGAAACTACGCTTCTTGGATCTAGCAAATGAATTGGCGCATGACAATACTGTATTACTACAGACGACTATGGGTGCAGTGGCAGTTACAGAACAGGCTATCATCAATGAAGCACATCAACTAGGTATGGTCGTACCAAATCGTAACAGAGATGAACAGTTTGACACACAAGCCGCAGGGGCCTATGTAGCGACTCCTAAAGCAGGCATGCACGATTACATTGGTGCTATCGATATCAACTCACTATATCCAAGTGCAATTCGTGCGCTGAACATGGGTCCAGAAACTATTGTAGGGCAGTTGAGGCCAGTGATGACTGAACACTATATCAAAGAAAAACAAACAGCAGGCAGCAGTTTCGCTGACGCATGGGAAAACATGTTTGGCAGTTTAGAATATACATCAGTGATGAACATGGAACCAGGTACTGAGATAACCATTGATTGGGCCAACGGCTCCAGTGATGTCCTAAGTGCCGCAGACGTTTGGCGATTGATATTTGACAGCAATAAACCTTGGATCCTATCAGCCAACGGAACTATTTTCAACAATGAACGCAAAGGTGTCGTGCCAGGCTTGCTAGAACGTTGGTATGCTGAGCGACAAGAAATGCAGGCTAAGAAAAAGGACGCAACTACAGATGAAGACAAAGCGTTCTGGGACAAACGACAGTTGGTTAAGAAGATTAATCTTAACAGCTTGTATGGTGCTATTCTTAACCCTGGTTGTCGCTTCTTTGATAAGCGTATTGGACAATCCACTACCCTTACTGGTCGTGCCATTGCCAAGCACATGGATGCCTACATAAATGAGTGTATCACGGGCAAGTATGATCATACCGGTGAAGCGATCATCTACGGTGATACAGACTCATGCTATTTCTCAGCATACCCAGCAGTCAAAGCAGATGTTGAAGCAGGTAAGATGGAATGGAACAAAGATATAGCAGTGGGGTTATATGACACTATCGCAGATCAAGTTAACGAAAGTTTTCCAGCGTTTTGTGAACGAGCTTTCCATACTCCGCGACGCCAAGGTGAACTGATCAAAGGTGGTCGCGAATTGGTAGCACTTAAAGGATTATTCATCAAGAAGAAACGTTATGCTGTGCTGATCTATGATCAAGAAGGTAAACGATTAGATACACATGGTACGCCGGGCAAAGTAAAAGCCATGGGCTTGGACTTGAAACGGTCAGACACTCCCAAAGTCATCCAAGACTTCTTAAGTGAAATTCTATTAGATGTACTTACAGGCATAGAACGTGAAAAGATCATCGACAAAGTGCGTGAGTTTAAATTAGTGTTTACAGAACGTCCAGCTTGGGAGAAAGGCACACCTAAGCGTGTCAACAACTTGACCAAGTATAGCAAAGAAGAAGAACGCCTGGGCAAAGCCAACATGCCAGGACATGTACGTGCGGCCATGAACTGGAACAATCTCAAACGCATGATGAATGACAACTATAGCATGGCCATCGTCGATGGAATGAAGACTATAGTATGTAAACTCAAAGATAATCCACTAGGTTATAGCAGTGTTGGTTATCCCACAGATGAATCACACATTCCTGCATGGTTCAAAGAACTTCCATTCGATGATGCCAGCATGGAAACAGGTATCGTGGATCAGAAGGTAGAGAACTTGCTGGGTGTGCTCAATTGGAAGATCGCAGAGAACACACAGATCGCCACAACATTTGATAATCTTTTTACATTTGAATAAACATGACTTTAAGTGATTTGATTGAACTTAAAAATAATTTAAATAGAATTATTGATAATCTTTCGATGTCGACAGAAATCAATCATAGGATTTCTACAGTAGAATCTATAGTTAATGATAAATCTGATATGCTCAATGAAAAGATTAATAATATCATTTCTAAATATAAGCGATTAGATTCTGAATCTCAAAATATTGTCAACAGTGTGTTGGAATTAATTTCTAATATCGATAATCAGATATATGATATGTCAACAGAGTTAATACAGCATCAGAATGAGACTAAGAATCATCGACCATATCATTTATTGCTTTTTCACTTTGGTAAAGAAGATAGAAAAATTATCAGCGATACCGTGAAAAGTTTAATCACCAATCGTAGTTACTGGAGTTTTCCTGGTTTACAAATCTGCCCACTTTCTAAAGAGTGGATTGATATTATGGTCGCTAACGATCCATTATATCTGGTAGACGCTAATTCAAGTGTGTTAACAACCAATATTTCTGGATATCCTGATGTATACCAACGAAGATTACGACTATATGATTCATTGGAGAAATTACCTACGAATCAATTTGGAATTATTTTAATTTGGGATTTCTTTAATTATCTGTTATTTGATCTTTCTGTTGAATATCTTAAAAAATGTTTATTATATTTAAGACCCGGTGGAACATTAATTTTTAGTTATAATAACTGTGATATACATGTTATGGCAAAACTAGCTGAGGAAAACCAACTGTATTATTCTAGTAAATCACGTTTAACAAAAATATGTGAAGAATTAGGGTACGAAGTTGTTAGGGTTGGTGATGAAGAATTGTCAAATTCAATATTAATATCAAGTTGGGTTGAATTACGTAAACCAGGTACGCTGTCAACTGTAAAAAGAGCGCAGGCCATGGGAGCTGTACTATCAAAATAATTTTATCAAAAACCGTTGCACGATCTAAATAAAGCAAGTATAATAAATTATCAAAGGAGAACCACATGAGAGACCATCTATTAGACATCGTTAAAAACACTTATGGCTTAGGCGTAATCAGCTTAGTTAAAGTAACAGGAACAGACGCAGAAACAACAATCGAAGCACTGGCAGAAGACCGTAGTGTTATCGTTCAAGGTAAACTAAACGGACCAGTAGCAGAATTCATTGGTACATTCGGTATGCCAAACTTAGACAAGTTAAACATTATCTTAGGCATCGGTGAATATAAAGAAAATGCTAAGATTACGTTAAACAAACAAGATCGCAACGGTGACCAGGTTGCAGTAGGGTTACATTTTGAAAATGCTGCGGGTGATTTTAAAAACGATTATCGTTTTATGAGCCAAGAGATTGTCAACGACAAACTTAAAACAGTTAAAATGCGTGCTGTAAATTGGAACGTAGAATTTGAACCAACGGTAACTAGCATACAACGATTAAAATTTATGGCCTCAGCTAATGCAGAAGAAGCAAACTTTACTGCCAAGACCAACAATGGTAACTTAGAATTATCATTTGGTGATCACAGCAGTCATGCAGGTAATTTTGTGTTCCAAGCAGGTGTTACAGGCACATTATCAAAAGGTTGGTCATGGCCAGTTAAAGCTGTTATCAGTATCTTGGACCTACCGGGTGATAAAACTGTTAAGATTTCAGATGAAGGTGCGGCACAGATCACTGTTAACTCTGGGTTAGCAACTTACAATTATATCTTACCAGCACAAAGTAAATAATCGTGGAAAGAGATAACCTTACCAGCAAACAAAAGGATTATGCTGTATTCTTACCAGCATTGTCTGGTTTCTACGCTACTTATGTGGGCAAGCAACGCTTTCCAGATGCCAATGGCAACTTGTATGTTGAGTCTACTCGCATACCTGCAGACTTTGAAACGGGTATTGAAGGACTCAATTGGCTCAATCCAGATGCTGCTTACTTTCCATATCAATGGGCACTGTATTCCGCAGGACACGCAGAATTAGACACAGGCAAAGTCAGCCCTAAAGAAGATATGATACGTAACAGAGATCGTAGTCGTAGTTTCGTCTTAGGTGATAGTGGTGGTTTCCAGATTGGTAAGGGTGTGTGGGAGGGTGATTGGAAGAATCCTAACTGTCCTAAAGCACAGAAGAAACGTGAGCTAGTACTTGCGTGGATGGATGCTTACATGGACTATGGTATGATCCTTGATATCCCAGCATGGGTATGTCGCAGTCCAGCAGGCCGTGAAGCCACAGGCATTACCAGTTATATGGAAGCTGTTGAAGGCACTTATATCAACAATGATTACTTCATGGCTTATCGCACAGGTGCCTGTAAGTTCTTGAATGTATTACAAGGTGAGAATCATGATGAAGCTGATGATTGGTACGAACGCATGAAAAAATACTGTGATCCCAAGCAGTACGACAAACCATTCAATGGCTGGGCGATGGGCGGACAGAACATGTGTGATGTACACTTAATTCTCAGGCGTTTAGTAGCACTACGTTTCGATGGCTTATTACACCAAGGATTGCATGATTGGATGCATTTCTTAGGTACTAGTAAACTTGAGTGGGCTGTATTGCTTACAGACATACAACGTGCTGTCCGTAAATATCATAATCCGAATTTTACTATCAGCTTTGATTGTGCTAGTCCATTTTTGGCATCAGCTAATGGTCAGATCTATATCCAAACAGAAATCGCAGATCGTAAAAAATGGACCTATCGAATGGTACCTAGCGTTGATGAAAAGAAATATGCTACAGATTCTCGCCGCTTCGGTGATGCTGTCTTGCAAGATGGATTATTCAAAGCATTTACAGAAAGTCCTATCAGCCAACGTTGTACTATCAAAGACGTTTGTATCTACAAGCCAGGTGACTTGAATAAGATTGGTAAGGAAGGTCGAACATCGTGGGACAGTTTTAGCTATGCTATACAGATGGGACATAATGTCTGGAGTCATATCACAGCAGTGCAAGAAGCCAATCGCCAATACGATACCAATATCAGACCAGCTATGATGGATTCAGGCTTTTCAGATCGCAAAACATCATTCCAATTAGATCGTCGTTATTTTAAAGAAATGGTTGATGCTATATTTGCCGAGTCTGATCGAACTAAAGCGGAAAAACTAGTAGACCATTATAAAAAATACTTTGATACAATTATCGGCACTAGAGGCAATACAGGCAAAGCACTGACTAATGCCAGTGGTAGATTTAATGCATTATTCGAAGTAGTAGAACCAACAGTAAGAGAACTTTATCATAGAGATGACAGTGGATTAGATGACAGTAAACTTGACGAATTAGAAGCAGAAATAGGAGAATAATATGGATAAGATCAAACTAGAACATCACATCAAACATTTAGAAGAACGTCACAGTGATTTAGATAAAAAGATCAAAGACGGATTTAGTCATTATATAACAGATACTAATTTACAAAAAATCAAATTTGAAAAAGCTACAGTTAAACGTGAGCTTGAAGAAACTAAAGAAAAGTTGACCAAACTATGAAACGTGATTATGCTACAGGTGTAGAAGAACAAGTAATCATATTCACGGGTGTAGAGATTGAACGGACTCCTGCATATGGTATGAAAACCTTGTTCGTGGTAGGTGTCCAGCCCTTTGAAAAGCTGATCGAACAAGCTGGCATATACAACTGCACACATATCTACTTTGGTGCTAATCAAAGTTTTCCAAAATTACCAATGAGCAATATACCATGGCGCCCTTGGGAGGAAATGATCATGCAGTGTTTGGCCGCAGACTTTTGGTGCACATTAGATTTTGATGTAGCCTGCGTAGAAAATGTATTAGAAGGTCCGATGGTTGAGCATCGTCGTTTCATTCCACAGATTTCGGTAAAAATTCCTTACTTGACACAGCTGGGCTATAATGCTACAATTAAACTAGATGACAAAGATTTTGATGCGACCAATCCGGGCGTTTGGTGCCACCGTCTACGTGATTTAACAACGACAGAAGCATTTACAGGTTGGGATGCCTATGGTAAAGATGAGACCATATTATGAAAATATTAGTTAGTGGTTGTTCTATCTCTCAGGGGTATGGATTCCCATTGACTATAAATGATCCTAGTATATGGCCTAATTTAATAGCGAAAGAATTAGATGGAACTGTTACCAATGTTAGTGTTCCTGGATATGATAACACAGGCATTTTTTTAAATGCATTGAAAGAATTAACCACAGACAACTATGATTTAATATTAATACAAATTACTTCATTGGATAGAATTGTGGTCAGCCCAACTATGCACTGTACACTAAATTTAATGGGTCTAGGACCCAATAGCTTGTCTGATAATAAAACAGAACAAGATAGATTTTTTAAATTATTTTTAAAAATTAATCAGCAATTTGAGCATTGGAAAAGATTGATGAATATTATTATCAGTGTACAAAATCTTGTTAAACAAGGGTATAATATAAAATTAATAAATGGACTATTGCATTGGAATAAAGAATTTTTTAGCACTGATAATTCTAAATTTGCAAAAGAGCTAATAGATTTTCATAATTTACCAGATGAAGATATTGAGAAAGGATTAGTTAAAATAAACAGAGACAAAGCTCTAATAGATTCTAAAATTTGGATAAATTTAATTAATTCTTTTGGTCAGATGCAGGTTGATAATGCTTCATTGATTGATAATCACCCGGGTCCAGAAAGCCATAAAATATATAGTAAACTGATATTAGATAACTTAAAATTGGAAACAAAATGATATTAGAAGAACGCGAAAAGATAGATAGAATTATCAAGGCCGCACAAAAGAAAGTCTGGGTCACTTTCCAAAAGGAAGGTATCCATTGCTATCCAGCGGCAGCAACGGATCCAAAACTAAATACTGATGATGAATACAATGTCGCATTTCTTGCTAGTCCTCATCGTCACATCTTCCATTTCAGGGTGTCAATCGATGTGTACCATGACGATAGAGAACTCGAGTTCATCCAATTCAAACGCTGGCTTGAAAACCTGTATGTGGGTAGTGGTTCCGTTTTAGAATTAAATTATAAATCATGTGAAATGATCGCTGACGATCTGTACTTACAGATCACAAATAAATATCCCGATCGCGATGTTTGGATTGAAGTAAGTGAAGATGGCGAGAATGGGTGTTATGTTGAGTACAATCGTACTCGTCCTTATCAATCTGTGTCTGTATAGGAGATCCAAATGGCACAATCAGAAAGAAAGTATTCGATGAAATCAGAAATCCGCCAAATTTTTAACGACCTAGATGCATGGTTGAATTACTGTCGTTTCCGTATGATCAAATATGATCCTGCTGATTTATATAGATCACCAGAATACAAGGAATGGCAAGAGCGACGTAAAAAACGCCAACAGTGGCAACAACGTAATGGTCAGGCGAACAACTATAGAAATACTAGGAGTCAATAATGACTGTATTTCTAGTTGATCTAGAAAGTGTTGAAACCAGGTATACTGGACAATGGAAGACTCATGTACCTAATTTATTAAAGGAAGCAGGACATGATGTTATCGTTATTCAAGGCCCTGCCGACATACCTAACGCCACTACTCCTGGTGCTTTTCTTAATTTTGGTGGCACTAATATTTACAAAGCCCGCCAGGTTGAGGAGATGGGGCGTCTTTTTACCAGTGGCAGAGTTAAGCAGGGTGATCATTTCTTGTTCACTGATGCTTGGCATCCTGGCATTATTAATCTCAAATACATGTCCGAGCTGTTGGGAATAAAAGTAACTATCCACGCACTCTGGCACGCAGGTAGTTATGACCCCCAAGACTTTTTAGGCAGACTCATAGGTGATGCACCTTGGGTACGTCATGCTGAAGCTAGTTTCTATCACGCTATCGATCACAACTACTTTGCCACCGACTTCCATATAGACTTATTTGCTGAAACATTCAGTTATGTTAACAAAGGATCACCCACCACATTGTGGAAACATAACCTATTAGAAAAGAAAAAGATAGTACGCACAGGTTGGCCTATGGCATATATGCCAAAGATGTTTGAACCGTACAAAGAAATTCCTAAACGTGATTTAATTGTATTCCCGCATAGACTAGCACCTGAGAAACAAGTAGAAATATTCCGTAATTTAAAAGAGACTATGTATCAATATGAATGGATCGTATGCCAAGATACCCCATTGAACAAGATACAGTATCACATGCTGTTAGCATCAGCAAAAATGGTGTTTAGTGCTAATCTACAAGAAACACTGGGTATCAGCTGTTATGAAGGTGCATTAGTTGGTGCAGTTCCATTCGTACCAGACCGTCTGAGCTATAGTGAAATGTATGATGATGTATTTAAATATCCTAGTGAATGGACTGAATCATGGGACAGTTATATCAAACATAAAGACGCGTTGATGGCATTAATCGTCGCTCATATGGAAAACTATGAACAGAACTTACCTAAGATCCAACAGCAAGCAGATAGCTTGACTACTAACTTTTTCAGTGCAACAGCTTTACTAGCGAATCTCAAATGACATTTGAAAAGATCGCAGAATTTGAATCTGCACTAGCCAAATTCACTGGTGCTCCTTATGCTATCATGACTGATTGTTGTACACATGCTGTCGAACTTTGTCTACGCTATGATCGGATCACTCGAGTGCAATTTCCCTCACACACTTACCTCAGCATTCCAATGACCATGCATAAGTTGGATATCAGTTATGACTATACTGATAAACCATGGATTGGTGAATATCAATTCATAGGCACACGCATCTGGGACAGTGCCAGACTGCTTAAACAAGACATGTATCGCACAGGACAATTACAATGCCTGAGTTTTGGTTACGGTAAACCACTTGAAATCGGTCGTGGTGGGGCAGTACTAACTGATGATGTAGAAATATACGACACACTGAAATATCAATCATATGATGGTCGCGACTTGTCTATTAGTCCATGGGAAGATCAAAAGATATTTAAAGTTGGCTATCACTATCGCCCTACTATTGAAGAAGCAACAAAAGGTTTGGAATTATTACCAAATGTCGATCAAGAACCTAAATATAAAGAGTATCCAGATCTTAGAAATATTACGATCATCGGTTGACTTAGACCTAAATAACAGTTATAATATTAACATATCCCAATCCACTGGGTTAACATCGGAGACATAAATGGAAGACAAAATAATTAGCGAACGAATTCTCGAACGCATCCAATCAAATAAAGCCAGATATTGGGCTGGTGACAATATTTCAGAATATATCTTAGACAGCGAACGTAGTGAACTAGTAGACGAATTAACAACAAAATTTGAGGGTGTGTTAGACAGTTTGATCATCGATCGCCATACAGATCCAAATAGCCAAGGCACAGCTAGACGTTTGGCTAAAATGTACTTGTATGAAATCATGGCAGGACGCTATGATCCAGCACCAGATGCTACAGCATTTCCAAATGATTCAGAGGACAGATATGAAGGTATGTTGGTTGTTCGTAGTGAGCTTCGCAGTATGTGTAGCCATCATCATCAACCTGTATCCGGTGTTGCATATATCGGGATTATCGCCGCCCAAAAACTCATTGGACTCAGCAAATATACTCGTATCGCTCAATGGTGTAGTCGTCGCGGTACACTACAAGAAGAACTGGCCAATGATATAGCAAGAGAAATAATGAAAGCCACAGGCAGTGAAAACGTAGCTGTGTATATCCAAGCCACACATGGTTGTTGTGAGAATCGTGGCATCATGGCACATAGTTCATTAACGCAAACAACTGTGTTAAAAGGTGCGTTCAAAGATGATGGTAATACTAAAAAAGAATTCTTTGACAACATCAAACTACAACAGGAGTTTGCACCTAGATGAGTCTTAGACTGCCACCAGCAAGTCATTATGAATATTTCTCGCATCTATTTCACGGCGGAAAATTAATTCCATTTAATGAATATCAGCCAATGGAAAATTGTGCGTATCCAGAATTTGATCTTAAAAGATTTGAAACACTATTTCTGACAGATCCTAGTTATTATCTAGACCGTAACATATTAGATCTAGGATGCCATACTGGTTATTTTTCTTATGTGACAAAATATCTAGGTGCCAGATCAATTCATGGAGTCAATGCTAGAAAACAACCACTAGATATTGCTAATTATGTATATGAACAGTTAGGACAAGATAACTATACATTTGACCAAGCTAATATTGAAGATTTGGACTATCTGGCATCAGCATGCGTAGGTAAAGACACTGTGATGATGACATTGATATTAGAACATTTAAGAAATCCCTATGCCATATTAGATACTATCACTAACAGTAATGTTAATAATCTTATTATTGAGTCGACTGTATTTTCTGATGAGGGGCCTGCGGGACTTCAATATTACAAACAAAGTACCGAAAGTGCATTTCTTGGACATGATGGCAATAAACTAGAAGCAATAGGAGCATTACCTAATGTAGCTTGGTTTGAAATGATCTTATATCATATGGGTTGGAAAATAGAGTTTCACAATGTGACTCACGGCTTTAATAAAAATTGGTTTTCTGTTCCTGGATTAAAGAAATTTCCGCCAATGACATATAAATCATTGATTATATTATGCAAGAAATTTAATAATACTGATAGAAAGAATAATTATGAGAAATAATAGAGGTGTCCTAAGATGATAGCTGAAGATCTAATATATCTTGGATTGGGTATGGTATTTGGTGCGATAATTATCGCCAATATGATGTCTGGTACACAGGGCCGCTTAAAAAAGATTTGTAACATATATTTCGCAAGATTTTCAAACAAAGATATTGATAAGTTAGCTGTTATGTTTGATGACGATGTGTCATTACGTGATTGGGAGATATCAGCATCAGGTAAAGCCAATGTAATCAAAGCTAATCAAAAGATATTTGACAGTGTAGACACTATACAAGTGACTCCATTGGTCATGTACAGTGAAGATGATGTGGTAATCGCTGAATTAGAAATACTAGTAGACAATAAAGTAAAGCTCTACGTCACAGATGTTATCACATTCACTGGTGATAAGATTTCCAGCATCAGAGCATACAAAGGATAAACCATGCGTTGGATTAAAAAGAAAATTTGTCGTTGGCTAGGTGTGGAACGTATTGACGATTGGGCTATTGAAGATGACGTAAGAGATACAGTCAGATGTCGTAATGACGCGCCTAATTTCTTTGATCGTAACCCAGAAACCAACTTCCGTATCTATACTGCTACAGGTGGCGTTATCCTTGAAGTAGGTCGTTGGAACAAGATGCGCAACGAGTGGACTACCAACATGCACATCATCAATGACGATGATGAAAATAAAACAGATAGTATCGCTAAGATCATGACCATGGAGTTGATGAGATGAAAAAGTTATATGTAACGGATCAAGAAATTAGAGAATATGTAAACAAGATCTCATTACAGATGTATAAAGACAATTGGCGTCCAGATTATATCGTAGGACTTACTCGTGGTGGACTCATTCCCGCAGTATATATGAGCCATCTATTAGACATTCCCATGCACACACTTAAAGTAGCATTACGTGACAATGCTGATACTGAAAGCAACTGCTGGATGGCGGAAGATGCATTTGGCTATGTTGCGGCTACCAGCGTTCCACGCCCTAAAGATGAACCAACCACAGATCCTACATTACGCAAGAACATATTGATATTAGATGATATCAATGATACAGGTGCTACACTAGATTGGATTATTGAAGATTGGCAAGGTAGCAATTTACCCAATGATCCTGCTTGGGCTCAAGGTATTTGGAATGGCAATGTGCGTTTTGCTGTGCTATTTGATAATCTAAGCAGTAAGTTCAGTCGCAAGATTGACTACAGTGCTGTGGAGATTAACAAAGCAGAAGAAGACGTTTGGATCGTTTATCCCTGGGAGCGGTGATTGACTTTTTTCAAAGATAATAGTAAACTAATAGGATGGTTAGCTAATATAGTAACCATCGTTGGCGTTACACTTACAAGTTTTGACATATATCCACTTAATATTATTGTATTGAGTTTTGCCTGCCTATTTTGGGTAGTGACAGGTATGATATGGCGTAAACCGGAACTATGGACGCTCAATGCTATTATATTTTTAATTTATGTATACGGATTAATTAGATGAGTAAAATTAAAGTCAGTGAAATATTCTATTCAGCACAGGGTGAAGGACGCTTTGTAGGTGTTCCCAGCGTGTTCTTAAGGACATTTGGCTGCAATTTTACTTGTGGTGGATTTGGTATGCCTAGAGGGCAAGCCAGCAAGGAACGTGAAGGCATCAACGCTAAACTATACACACGTTATGAAGATCTACCATTGGTATCCACAGGCTGTGACAGTTATGCATCATGGGATTCTAAATTTAAGAATCTCAGTCCAAGTTTAGAAACACACATCATCGTTGAAAAGATGTTGCTGTTGACCCCAACACAGAATTGGCAGTTGAAGAATGGTAACGATGTCCATTTGGTCATCACAGGTGGTGAGCCACTATTAGGTTGGCAACGTGTGTATCCTGAGTTATTACAGCATGAAAAGATGTACAATCTAAAGAACATTACATTTGAAACCAATGGTACCCAACCTTTGCATGATGAATTTGCCGCATTCCTTAAACTATGGAATCGTGGTAGCCGTGAATTAACATTCTCAGTCAGTGCTAAACTAAGCCCTAGTGGTGAGTCATGGGCTGATGCTATCAAACCAATGATCGTTAAAAGCTATGAAAAGATTGGCACGGTGTTTTTTAAATTCGTAGTTGAGCGACCAGAAGACTTTGAAGAAGTTGATCGTGCTGTTACAGAGTATCGCAAAGCAGGCATCAAAGGTGTAGTCTATATCATGCCTGTGGGTGGTGTTGTCAGTGTTTACAACGGCAACAAGTTTAATGTAGCAGATGAAGCCATGCGTCGTGGTTATTATTATAGTCCAAGATTGCACGTTGATCTTTGGGGTAACAGTTGGGGAAAATAAAAGGAAAATATGAGCTATCTATTTACAAGTGAAAGTGTTAGTGAAGGACATCCAGATAAGGTAGCAGACGCTATCAGTGATGCGGTTTTAGATTTGATCATGCGAGAAGGCAATACTGCCTATCGTTGTGCCTGTGAAACATTAGTTACTACTAATCAAGTTGTACTGGCTGGTGAATACAAAGGCCTTTACAATCATCTAGAAGTTGAAAATGCTGTGCGGCGTGTCATCCGTGACATTGGCTACGAACAAGATGGATTCAACTGGTCAACTGTTAAGATTGACAATTACATGCATGGGCAATCAGCTGATATCGCCCTAGGCACTGATACGTTTGGTGCAGGTGATCAAGGACTTATGTTTGGTTATGCTATCAATGAAACTCCAGACTTGATGCCCAGTGCTATCTACTACAGTCATCAGATCGTAAAAGAATTAACTTTACGTCGGAAAAATAGAGAGGCATGGTTGGGGCCTGATGCTAAAAGCCAGGTAACTATGGAATACAATGATGATGGTACAGTTAGCCGTATCGCTAAGATCGTATGTTCAACACAGCATTCAGCTGACGTGGATATCAATGAAGTACGAGTAGCAGTTGAGAGTTATATTAGAGAAGTATTACCTAAGGAGTTAATCGATGCAAGCACTGAGTTTCTTATCAATCCTACTGGGCGTTTCGTTATTGGTGGACCCGATGGCGACACAGGGCTCACTGGGCGAAAAATTATCGTTGATACCTACGGCGGTTATAGTCCTCACGGTGGGGGTGCATTTAGCGGTAAAGATCCTACGAAAGTAGATCGTTCAGCGGCTTATATGGCTAGGTATCTAGCTAAAAACATCGTGGCCAGCCAAGGTGCGCACAAAGCCACTGTACAGATCAGTTATGCTATCGGTGTCAAAGAGCCTACCAGTTTGTTTGTCAAGACTGACAAGGGTATCGAGTTTGACAATACCATCACTAAGTGGATACGTGGAAATGTTGATCTTACCCCACAGGGCATCATAAATAGATTTGAGCTGTTCCGTCCTATATACAGCACGACAACTAACTATGGACACTTTGGTAAGGACGACTTACCTTGGGAAAAGTTAGATTTATTCAAGGATTAATATGTTAGACAAACTCAATAAACTATTAAAAGGTAAGCCAACAAAAAAGGCCAAACCAACTGTTAAAGAAACGGAAGAGAAAAAGTCCAAAACACCCAAAAAACCCAAAGTATCAACTAAACCAAAATTGGATTTAACCAATCCAAAAGATTTAGCAACCAGCAAGGGTGAGCCATGGGTCACTGTATTAAGCATGGAACTTGACAAAGATAATCCCAGCCAAGGTGCGTTTGAATTGGATTGGAACGATATCTTTGTTGCACGTCTTATAAAAGCTGGCTATCAAGGCAAAACGGATCAAGATATCGTAGACAACTGGTTTAAGGCTGTATGTTCAAATGTAGTTATGGAAAATTTTGAGCAAGAGATGGCTGACCCAAGTAATCGTGTTAACCGTAGAGACTTAGGTAACGGTAGAACGGAAATCAGTTGACTTTCAACACATTTGGTAGTATAATGTTTACATGAGATACTTACTTGTAGACACAGCAAACACATTCTTCAGAGCAAGACATTCAGCACATCGCCAAAGTGACACTTGGGACAAGCTGGGTTTTGCTATCCACGTAACCCTAGCATCAGTGAACAAGGCATTCCGTGATCAAAAGGCCGATCATGTTATCTTTTGCCTAGAAGGACGTAGTTGGAGGAAAGACTTCTATGAACCGTATAAAAAAAATCGTGCGGTAGCCAGGGCCGCCCTTACAGAAAGTGAAGCGGAAGAAGATCGTCTCTTTTGGGAAACGTTTGATACCTTAAAGACTTTTATAGCTGAAAAGACTAACTGCACTGTTTTACAACATCCAGAACTTGAAGCAGATGATCTTATCGCTGGATTCATCCAAGCTCATCCTGACGATCATCATACTATTGTATCTAGCGACACTGACTTCTATCAGTTACTTGCTGACAATGTTAATCAGTATAACGGGATAAGCGACGAGCTCCATACCCTACAGGGCATCTTTGACAAGAAAGGTAAACCGGTTATAGATAAGAAAACTAAAGAACCTAAGAAAATACCAGATCCTAAGTTTATACTATTTGAAAAGTGTATGCGTGGTGATCCTACAGACAATATATTTTCCGCATTTCCAGGCGTGCGCACCAAAGGTAGTAAGAATAAGGTTGGTCTATTAGAAGCCTATGCTGACCGTACTACCAAAGGTTATAATTGGAACAACCTCATGCTACAGCGTTGGGTTGACCATAATGGTCTAGAACATCGTGTGTTAGATGACTACGAACGCAATCGTGTCCTAGTTGACCTAACAGCACAACCAGATACAATCAAAGCTAAGATAGCTGAAACAATAGCTGTTGCCCAAGTACCTAAGAATATACCAATGGTTGGTGCACAATTCTTAAAATTCTGTGGCAAGTATGATCTGGTTAAATTAAGTGAGAATGCCAATACTATGGCCGAATGGTTGACAGCCAGTTATCCGCAGAAAGATTATGCATGATAGCAGATGGCAAGTTCCTAGCCCTAGACTTAGAGCTCAATCAGCCCAGTGGTAAGATCATACAGGTTGGTGTGGCTATAGGTGACAAGAACACACGCTTTGAGGACTATGTGGTCCGTAAATGGTTTATAGATCCACAAGAACCTATCAGTGAATTCATCACAGATCTAACAGGTATCACTGATGCTGACATACGTGCTGAAAGTTATAGTCATGAATATGTTGCCCGTGAGCTAGGTGAGCTGATCAAAGAGCATAAGTGCTTTATCAATCCAGTGACCTGGGGCGGTGGCGATAGTGCGGAATTACTAGCAGAATTCAGCAAAAACCATGCGGATTTCCCCTATTTTGGTCGTCGTTGGATAGATGTCAAGACCTGGTATACATACTTGATGCTGACCCGTGGCAAAGCACCCAGTGGTGGGCTAGCGTCAGCTATGGGCTATTTCAAACTGCATTTCAAAGGTAAAGCACACAGGGCAGATGTAGATGCGGCCAATACCCTAGCACTGTTTTTCACTTTGCTAGAACGGCAAGCTAAATTAGAAAGTATATTGGACAGTGCAAAAAATATTTGACTTCTACCAAAAACCTAAATATAATAGTATGATAAGGAAAGAATATGGAAAAGAAACTTTGGGATAGCATAGACAGCGGCATATTAAAAAGTCTACCTAATGCCGCCAAGGGATATGAACAACGGATCAGTATCCCAGAATTTACATTCTTAGGCGGTGCAGATCAACCTGACTTTGGTGATGTTACTATTTGGTTCTATGGCAAAGACAAGACCATTGAACTAAAAAGTCTTAAACAATACATATTCCAATATCGTGACACACGTCTTAGCTATGAGCGAGCACTGGATGTCATGTATAAAGATTTAATGAAAGTGTATGAACCAGATCGTATTCGTATAGAAATTGAATATCGCCCACGTGGTGGTATCAGTAGTAGGATGACAGTAGACAGCGATTGGGGACACCTAGGTGGAACTGATCAAATTTGGCAACATCATAAGGATTAAATATGGCTTGGATTATAGATAAAAGTTTCGAATTTTGCTACGGTCACAGGGTTTGGACACAGAAACTCAATGGTGAATATGCAGCAGACTTAAAGTGTGCTTGCCGTCACCTTCATGGACATGAAGGCAAGATGCAGGTCTATCTAAAGAGCCAAGATGGTAATTTAGATCCCACTGGCATGGTAACAGACTTCCGTCATCTAGAATGGTTAAAGAAGTGGATCAACACTTATATTGATCATCAGTTTGTATTAGACAAGAATGATCCATTGTACAATCAAATCGTAGGTGATCGTAAATTGATTCCAGTGTATGTTCCAGAAACAGACTATGTAGCTGGTTATCATCTTTATCTAGGTGACTTAGAACCCAACACACCAGAGTATGAATACTATGAAGGATTTATGATCGTAGAATTTGTTCCAACTAGTGAAAACTTGTCTGCTTGGATGGCTGAACTAGTTGATGTTAAGATGAAGAAACTTAACGTAACTGTGGATCACATTGATTGGTGGGAGACTCCTAAGAGTCGTAGCGTATATTATCGATGAACACAACTGTATTAATCTTATTAGCACTGTTTGGCATCAAGCATTTCATCGCTGATTTCTTGATGCAGTTTGATTATATGCTACGCGACAAGGGCACGTATCTTGCTGAAGGTGGCATACATCACGCATTAACACATGCTTCATGGACATTCCTGATACTAGTGCCATTCATACACCATGCCAACGATTTGATCGCACTTTCCCTAGCGGATTTTGTCTTACACTATCATATAGATTATTTTAAACAGCAATTAACCAAAGGGCTTACCGCCGCAGATCATCAGTTCTGGATCTGGATGGGGTTAGACCAAGCTCTGCACTATTTAACTTACGTAGGAATTATCAGTTATGTCACTGTTAGCTAAGGCAATCGTTAAAAATAAATGTTGGGTAGTTGAATTAGATGGATTAAAAATTGGCACTATCATGGCTAACCCAAAGGGTGTGGTTTATCAGCATGAAAACCAACGTGAGCAGTTTGCCAGCTTGAAACTATGTAGCGACAAGTATAACATCATCGTAGACAAAACACCACCTAAGCGTGTGATCACTGAAGCTAACAGTGTTTATGGTTTTCCATGTGAGCATAAACCTAACAACATCTTATGGGATGTCAAGCATAAACTACCTATCTATACTAAAGGCAGTAAAAGCAAGAGTTTTTTCTGCGCTGGCTACTATATTGTTAAGTTTAACAATGGTTGGGTAAAATCCTACTGTCCTAAGTTAATTACACTTAATCGCTATCCCTATGCTGGTCCTTATGACACGCTAGAGGAAATGCAGGAACGTTTAAGAATTGCCAATGGAGCATTATTTGGAACAACAATTAAGCCTGCATCTGAAGAACTTTAATAATAAAGTCAAAGTGATGAATCAAACCAACAGCAAGGATCTGACCTTGACTGCGCTAGAAGCACGTAATATACAAGCGGAAATGTTTGATTTACTTACACAAATTGCTGATCTAAGCAAGATCAAAAAAGAATCTGCCAACGAAGTAATCACTGTCAATCTCAACGGCGGAAAATTCTAATTATATATGTAGTTTATGGCATAAATATATGTGGAGAACATATAAATGTCAAGACCAAAACCAACAGTGCTACTAGAGCACGTCAACAAAACAACTTACAAGAGCGATCAGATACTGAACAGTGAAGGCATCTGGGCGGTGTTTTATGATAACCAACCTATCAACTTAAAAACACAGAACATCCTTGTAGCCTACCCTGGTCCTAAATACAAAAAAGTATCATTTAGTAATCCAGGACATGCTATCAATCTGGCTAAAAAACTCAACACCTTGTTCAAGAGTGACAAGTTTAGCGTGGTATTGCTCAAAGCTGGCGATCAGATCTATCCTTAATCATGGCCCGCACTGCTGAATCATTGCAGAATGTATGGCAGAAAAGATTCCAACAACACCAACTGAATCCATTTACGTCTGATCCTAAACTTGGGCTTCGCTACCAACGCTTTGATAATCCAGCCAGCTGGTGGTTTAATCCTGTAAACCCAGACAGTTTACGCTTGACTAAACCAGCATTTAACATGCTGAATCAAAATAAAGAAATCAAAAATTGGCATTTCAAACTACCTGAACCGTTGGTACCTCGTGCTTATATACAGTTAGAAAAACACTTTACCAGTCCTTATTATATCTCTGGTCCAAAATCCATTTATGTATTTGATGAGCGTGACAGTATAATGTTGGCTTTACATGGTAGTAACCTACAGCAGTATTTGGACAATCTAGCGCAGAATTCGTAACGATTTGTAACAACCATTGACTTTATAGGCAGTTTCTGCTATAATGATGTTAAATAATAATAGCAAAGGAGTAATAAAATGAAAAAACTCGCATTAGCATTAACCTTATTATTAACAGT
>Ga0208379_1000239_pt1 | contig 26009 bp, 25 predicted proteins | sample CryBogCBE02Aug07_FD_184559 | JGI IMG/M metagenome (GOLD analysis project Ga0208379, IMG submission 184559) | Freshwater microbial communities from Crystal Bog, Wisconsin, USA - CBE02Aug07 (SPAdes) | ecosystem: Environmental > Aquatic > Freshwater > Lake | place: Crystal Bog, Wisconsin, USA... | reverse complement strand
CTTCTTCACTGTCTTCTTCATCAGCATCATCAGATTCTTCACTGTCTTCTTCATCTGCATCTTCTTCATTATCTTCTGAAGCTGCTTCACCTTCGGCTTCACCTTCTGTTTCACCGCTCATTTCGGATTCACCTTCAGATTCACCTTCTGCATGTTTTTTTAATGCAGCTAATGCCTTTTCAAGCATCTCAATAATTTCGGCATGTGTGAGATCTGCATCTTCACCTTCTGCACCTTCATGTCCTTGGCCTTCTGAATCAACGCCGAGTGCTGCTAGATCAGCTGCATCTTCGTTACCCATTACTTCTTCGTATAGTTTATTGAAAATAGATTTCATATTATTATTTATCTTGTCTTTTGATGTTTTTTCCATATTTTGGTCAAAATTTTCTCCAAAACTAAGATTCGTAATATTATATGCATTGTCCTTCTTATGTTTTGGATTGCGTACGTCTACTGCCACATCACCGTAACCATCAGCAGCTGCTGGACCAGAGGTATCTTTGTTTTGAATGTCTTTAGCCTTTGGGCTGTTTAAGTCAACTGGACCTGGACCCTTCTTAGTGGTCATTTTCGTTGCTTGTTTAGCAGGTGCTTTTTCATTTAGCACTTGACTGTTATATAATTCCCATATATCTACTAGGTTCTTAGAAGTGGACATGTAAATATTTATATCGCTCATGCTTAAAAACAAACAGACGTATTTAAATAACCCTAACCTCCCAACCGTTAACGCGGAATTTGAGTACACACCAGAGATGATTGCGGACTTAGAAAAGTCATCAAAAAACATTCTCTATTTTGCTGAAAACCACTTCCATATTATATCATTAGACGAAGGTAAACAAAAAATTGAACTTCATTTGTGTCAAAAGAGAGTGTTACGTAAGATGCGTGATAATAGATTCTTTATATTGTTAGCTTCTAGACAGATTGGTAAAACCACGTTAATGACCATATATGCATTATGGATTGCATGCTTTCAAAAAGACCAATCTATATTAATTGTAGCAAATAAAGAGGGCACTGCAATAGAAATCTTTAGAAGAATTAGATTAGCATATGAGGAATTACCAAATTGGTTAAAACCTGGTGTTAAAGAGTATGGTAAAACGTCTATGATACTAGGTAACGGGTGTAGAATTGGTATATCAACCACCACCGGCACTGCTGCAAGAGGTCAATCTATCAACTGTCTTATATTAGATGAGTTAGCGTTCATTGAACCTCATTTAGTTGATGAATTTTGGAAATCAGTGTATCCAATCGTTTCATCATCTAAGAAATCAAAAATCTTTATAGCTTCTACTGCAAACGGTACAGGCAATTTGTTTCATAGCTTGTATATTGGAGCAGAACAAAAGAAGAACGGTTGGGAAAGTGATAAAATTTTATGGAATGAGATTCCAGGTAGAGATGAAAAATGGAAGAAAGAAACCGTAGCAACTATTGGTAGTTTAGATGCATTTAATCAAGAGTTTAATTGTGAGTTCCTAGATTCTGGTGAAAGTTCCGTTAATGAGGAATTATATGACAGGTTAAAGGTGTATGTCACTGACCCGAAGTATGTAATGGAGGACGGACATTATCTTATCTGGGAAGAACCAAAAGACTCTAATATATATGTAGCAGGAGTTGACGTAAGTGAAGGTGTTGATAAGGATGCTTCAGTAATTCAAATATTAGATATATCTGACTTAACTTCTATAAAGCAAGTTGCAGTATATCACAACAACGGCATATCTCCTTATCATTTCACTGAAAAATTGCACGAGATTTTAACACAATGGGGTAAACCTCTTGTTTGTATTGAGAGAAATAACTGCGGAGCCCAGGTTGTAGACAATTTACGTGAAGTTCACAGCTATGATAATATTGTATCGTGGGGTGCATCAGTAACAGGGCGTACAAAAGTTCAATTAGGTGTTGTAGCACATACAAATACCAAATTTACTGGCGTTACAAACATGCGTTACTGGGTTAATCAATTAGAAGTAGTTCAGATTAAAGATATGGGAACTTTAAAAGAGATGAGAGACTTTGTTAGAAGTGCAAACGGAACTTGGGCAGCTAAAAAAGGTGCTGGATACCATGATGATAGGGTAATGTCTATGATTTGGGCTCTTATTATATTAGACGAAGCGTTAGTTTCAAAGCATTTTGAAGTTGTAAAGTATGATAATAATAATAGACCGCTAATTTTAAAGCAATTAGATTATGGCATTAAATACTATACATCAGCTCACTCTTTTTACAATCAAAAAGACGGAAACAATGCATTACCGTCAATTATTGGAAAATCTGTAACTGATTCTCCTAACCCCTACGACGACGACATGTATACACTATCTTTACAAGGATTTAAACCACTACAATGAGTGCATTACCAACTTCAGACCCTGTTATTCAGTCACAGTTTAATAAAAGTAGAAAAGATAAATTTTTACTCGTTATACAGTTACCTGAAATAATGAGGTCAGTTATTAGTAATGATTTATCTATAAGAAGTGACGACTTTGTTAATCAAGACTCTATTCAATTTTCAGTTTACGGGGCAGTAGTGCCAGAAATTTCAGTACCTGCTAACATATCCGGGTACAGCGGCCAGTCAATTAAAACGTCATCATTAAGCAGGCCGCCATATCCAAACATTACGGTGAATTTTACGGTTGATAACAGATTTAACAACTATTGGGTTATATACAAATGGCTTAATCTTTTAAACGATCAAAAAACATCGCTATATAATAGTAGTAATATTGTCCCATCCACGCAAGTGAGTAATAACGGGAATTTAAACAAGGCTTTAAGCCCTGCTTCCTATCAATCAGACTTTATTATGTATGCAAAAGATGAGTTTGATCAAAACATAGCAATGTTTACATACACAAAAGCTTTTCCAGTTTCCCTAGGCTTTATTGACTATAATTATAGAAATGCAGAAGAGATTGAAACGACTTTTGAGTTTGCGTTCTCTCAATTCTTTGTTGATTTGGTGTAATTTTTATTCGCAATTCTATAAATAATAATATATGGCATTAACACTCCAATCACCAGGTGTTCAGATCAATGAAGTTGATCTAAGTCAAACACCAGTCTTACCAACCGGGACAAATATTTTAGTAGCAGGGTTTGCACCACAAGGTCCATCCGATCAAATCGTTCAGGTAAATTCGTTAAATGAATTTGAACAGGTTTATGGCACGCCGCAGACTCCAGCAGAAAGATATTTTTATCAATCTGTTGCACCTATTTTTAATACCTCGGCAAATGTTAATGTTTATAGAATGCCTTATGGACCTGCTAACGGTACAGGTTTTGGTACATATTACGGTGCATTAGTTTATCCAGTTATTCCAGTATGTATTGACAATAACAACCAATCAATTTACGGTACAGAGTTTACAACTTTAAATGCTCAGCAATCGGGTATTATGTATGTGCTCGGTCAACCATCTCACTTTGACCTAACTCAAGCCCAATACCAAGCCATTATTCAAAAGGGCACTGCTACAGACGGTAGCGGTTTTTCATTTAACTGGAGCAATACAGTCAATTTTTCACCAATCACACAGCTTTCACAAATTGGTAGTTCAGGCGTTATTGTATTAAACAAAGGTCAAACAACTATTGATCAAACCTATCAAGGTTATTATGTAGGCCTAATTGATAACTCAAATATCAATCCAAGTTCCAATTATAATGATATCTTAACTGTCCAATCTGTTGTTACAGCAAATCCAAATCAGGTAACAGTTCCATATATTACATTACCTTCAGCAAGATTAGCATTTAACCTATCAGCTGTATCTGATAATTTACCATACGGTTCAATTATTACAGGTAATACAGGTCCAAGCGTATCACAAGTATTAGAAGATGCAAGTTCCTTTAACATCGGAACAAGAGCTTGGGACGATACATTAAACTTAGGCGTATTTAAATTAAATCAGTCCTCTTTCTCACCTAACACAATTCAATTAGCTTACTCGTTGGTTGAAAAGTATACAGGTTCATTAGATTATTGGAGAACAATTAACAATCCTAACGGTGGAAGCCCACAAAACTTTTATCTAGCTACAGAAGACAATCAATCTTCAAACGTAGTAGTATTAGTTAACGACTACATTTCGCAAATTAATGGCACACCTTGGTTAGATAACGGTGGAGCACCTACAAACAAGATAAGAATGGTAACACAGAACTATTCTTCCGGTGCAAGTCTTAATACATTGTTTACCACAGCTTCATCAGCATTTGGTATTACATCATCCACTTCAACTTCAGCAGTTGCAACCTTAACAGGTACATTAGTCAGCATTTACAACACACTACTTGGTGCTGATAGCTTATTCCCATTAGGTTCATATACTAATGGTAACTTACAAACGAAAGATTTAGGTAGTATTCCAGCAAAGGTAGATAGATTATTAAACATTGCTGCTAACACTGAACTTTATAACATTGACGTGACAGTTGATGCTGGTATGTCAACGATATTTGCAGTACAGCAGTATATGAACAACACACCTTCATTGAGCTCTACAATAAGCGTATTCAATGATGAAATTACAATTCCATTAAATGGACTATATGTAACAGATCCAGGCAGTATTACAGATCCAACAGCTAAGACGTTTATTCAAAATTATCAAACGATCATTAACAAGTATTCAAATTTTGCAACTTTAGTAAGAAAAGATCATATCTTTATTGGTGACTTACCAAGAAATCTTTTCATACAAGGTCCAAATTCAAAGATCTTAGATAACCCATCATACAATTTTGCACTAAATGTGTATAGCCCAATTAAAGCTGCAACGCAGCCATTTAATACAAGCTATATGTCAATTTATGGTAATTGGGTCAAAGTATTTGATAACAATCTTAACGACAATGTTTGGATTCCATCCTCAGGCTACGTAGCAGCAACATATGCAAATACAGATGCTAACTTCCAGCCATGGTTTGCACCAGCAGGCTTTACAAGAGGTATTGTAAATGGTATAGTTGACATTGCTCTTTATCCAAATCAAAAGCAAAGAGATCAATTATACAACATTGCAGTAAATCCAATTGCATTCTTCCCGAATGAGGGTTATGTAATTTACGGTCAAAAGACATTCTTAAAACAACCTAGCGCATTCGATAGAGTTAACGTAAGAAGATTGTTCTTAAATCTTGAAAAAGCTACAAATGCAACAGCTAAATTCTTTGTATTTGAGCCAAACACATTATTAACAAGAACAAGACTAGTCAATACGTTAAAGCCACTATTTGAAAATGCTAAGAATACAGAAGGCGTATATGATTACCTAATCGTATGTGATGAACGTAATAATACACCAGCTGTTATTGATGCAAATGAGCTTGTTGTTGACATTTACTTACAACCAGTACGTTCAGCAGAGTTTATCTTAGTAAACTTCTATGCTACACCTACCGGTACCAATTTCAGTGAGTTAGCATAACTTATATGAAAGGTCAAACAGTTTATTATACAACGTCATTTGATGCCAATGAAAGAACCGGGGTTATTCAAGAAGTAACCTCGGTTGGGTATCTTATTAACAATGTATGGTATTCTAAAAAGGACGTAATCATCAAAAACGTGCTTTTAGACAATAAAATGGACACAACAAACCAGCAATTAATACTAGGATAATTTCCATATATTGTTAAATTTAATAAAAATTTTAAATTGTTTGTGTATTTTTTTTTATAAAATACGTATTATTACTAATTGCACAGATTAAATATTTTCATGGCGGATACTTCCCAGACGATTCAAGACTTTTACACACAAGCAATTGCTAAGGATTTTGCACGTTCAAATTTGTTTAGAGTTATTAACATTAACTTCGGTAATGCTAGTAGCCAGGTTGTTACAGAAAATGATTTAGTATATGCCAGAACAGCTAATTTACCTGGTAAACAAATTGCAAACTTAACAGCTCCTTATATGGGCTTAAATTTTAACATTCCAGGAACAGTTTCATACCCAGGCAGTGAAGCATATGTTATTAATTTCTATTCAGACGAAGCACAAGCATTAAGACAAAAATTCTTACAAGTTGTTTCCGATACATTCGATGATGCAACATCAACAGGTAACTACTTTGCACCATCAGATACAGCAGTTATTGACTTAGTACAACTTGATAAACAGTTAGTTAAAGTAGCTCAATATCAATTAGTTGGTGTAAGCATTAGACAGGTAGCTGATTTAGCATATGATATTACAACAGCTGGTGAAATTCAAAACTTTGATGTTACACTAGCATATCACTACTGGAGAAAAACAGGTTAATAGCCACTACAGTTAACAATTTATACCGCATCTTATGGTGCGGTATTTTTTTCATTAAATATTTGTATGTCTAGTCTTTTAAATTCTGTTTCTAATGCTGCGGCAGGTTTAGCAAACTTAAAAAATGGTGGCTATAACAATCCAGTATCAAAAGCAATTAGTAACAGTGCTTTAGGTAGATTAGAAAAGAAATTTAGTAGTAGTAAAATTCCAGGCTTACTAAACAATCTGCAATCTATTTTTGGAACACCTCAAGTGGGGCAAGCTGCTTATCAAAATGGTAGAATTGCATCAAATGTGCAAGGTTTTGACACTTCAAGCCCAGTAAGTCATTTTTTACAAACTATGGACAATTGGGTAGCTGCCATACCTTTAAGAACACAGTTTATGGTTATTATAGACACTATACCCAATCAGATATCTTCCACTTTATTAAGAAGACTAGAAGGTGCAGATGTTTACAATAATAACTTTGATAATACTATAACAGAACTTAAAACAAATGATCTACAAAAAACATACGGTTGTATGTTTATAACAGGAGCTAGTATTCCATCAGAAAATTTAGGTACAGGTACAGCAGCCATTGAAAACAATAGCGGTTTTAAACAAGGTGGTGTATTACAAGGAAGAGATGCATTTGCTTCAAACAATTTAACACTTCAGTTTAGAGAAACTAATACATCGTTTACAGACTTTGTAATGAGGCCTTGGTTAATTGCAGCTGCCCATGCAGGGTATGTAGCAAGAAATGCTAACGACCCTTTAAATGTAAAGTGTAATATATACATTTACGAATTAGGAAAAACTTTTGCAGAGTATCCTATGGTAAATAGAAAAGTTTGGAAGTTTTATGACTGTGTGCCACTAAATTTGGGTACACGTAACTTGTCATATGATGCTGAGAGTATTGAACAATACGATGTTTCGTTTATATATGATGATTATACGGTAGATAGCTTTATACCATTTATCATACATTGATATCAAATCATTTAAATTACAATATAAACGGTAAACAGTTAAAGATAAGAGAAATATCTTTCACTGAATATAAAAATCTGTGCAAAAAACTATTTACAGATGATGTGAATGAACTACAAGCAGTGTTTAATGAAATTTTAAGTTCAACAGTAATAGGCCCCACGCTAAACTGTGTAGAGAAATTTTATTGTTTACTGTTAATAAGGAACTTACTGTATGGTAATGAATTTGCGTTCCAGTATAACGGTATTAACACTACTATGGATTTGAAAACCATACTAAATGCATTTAAATTCACAGTAAATGATGTGGTGGTTACTGATAAAAATGTTGAGTACCATTTTAACATACCAGATAATTTATACAACCCTACCATTGATAGGGTAATTGCTGATAGCCTCAAAAAAGTAGTCGTACCAACAAAAGAAATTGAATGTTCAACTTTTAGTTACGAGGAAAAGCTAACTGTCATTAACAATTCAAATATACCGTTACAGGATACTTTTAATAGATTGCAAAACCAATTTAGACAGCTTAATATACCATTTATAAAAGATATTGAGATTGATATTATTACAGGTACTTTATTAGGGTTTCTAAAAAGAGTATTTAACGATAACATTGGTGCTATATACAACTTTGAATATGTATGTATAAGAAGTCTAAACTTCGGTGCTAATGATTTTGACAAATATACATTGCCTGAACTTAAGATATTTTTAAATTCCTTGAAGAGTGAGCAAAGTAAAAGCAACAATGGTCAGGATAGTTGAATAACTAACTTAGTAAGTAAATACTGTTATGAGTAACAATAGTTTTACAGATCTACTTAAAGAAATTAACACAACAAAGGCAACTATTGCTGCCTACTCACCGTCTACTAAAGAAGATATACAGTTAGCCCCATTAACTTTACAGCAACAGAAAAGCATTATTGAATCATCTGTTGACTCCACTTTAGCATCATTGTTTTTTAATAACACTTTCTTTAAAATTTTAAAACAAAACTTAGGCGGTGATATTTCAAGATTTGATACCGTAGACAGGGTAAATTTTGCTTTACAGTTACGTTCACAGCTATCTGACAGTTATGAAAAGAACGACACAACCATTTCAGTTAACGACATTTTAGCCAAAAATAGGACCATAGCCTATACACCAACAGAAAAACAAATTGTAATGGACAATTACACATTTACAGTTAGGACGCCTAATTTAGTAATTGACGATAAGGTGAATGTAGTGTTACTAAACAAGTATAAGAATGAAACTCTAAATGGTAATAAGCTTAAGACACTAATAAGCGACCTATTTGTCCATGAGATCTTAAAGTTCATTCCTAAATTGAAGGTAAATGATAAAGAAATTTTGTTACATACGGATTTACAAGCTGCAGCTAACTTGCTTGAGAACATAGATAGTATTAAATTTGTGCAGATCACCGATTATATCAATACTATAAGAGATACTGAAAGAAGTTTTGCTACAATACCTGGTACCGATACTATTATTGATATTATTCCTGAATTCTTCATTGTATAGTTAATATAATAGGTTTGCCATAAATATTCATATGGCGACTGATAAAAGCATGGGAGAGATTCTAGCACTTTTAACTAAAGTGTCAGATAAACTTGGCGCCAACCTTATTAACTTAGAAAAGAAGGTACAAACTGCTGAGCAGCAACCAGAAACAAAGAATAAACAGGAACAACCAACTAAAGTTCCTGAAAAACAAGGCACTTTAGATAAAATAGCTGGTTTCTTTGGTAAAAAGACAGAAACACCAGAGCCAGCTGAACCAGCAGCAGAAGATAAAGACGCACTTTCAGGTAACAATGACGAAGTAATCAAAAAGTTATCTAACATAGAGAAATTACTTGGAACTGAAGTTAAGACTGAAACTGAACCTGAAGAGGTAGAAGAAAAACCTAAACAAATCATCTTATCAGAGTTTGGTAAAAAATCTAAAGACACTTTAGCAAGGTTACTATCAGGTAAAGGTAAACAACAGGACAAGCCAGAAGAGGTGGTGCAAGAAGAACAGCATGTTGTTGTGTCGGAATTTGGTAAGAAAGCAGAAAACACATACGACAAATTAGGTAAGAAGTTAGAAAAAATAGCAAATTTACGTATGCCCAAAAATGGGGAAGATAAAAAAGAAGATAGTGAAGTAATGAAATATGTAAAAATGCTTATTGGCCCTGCTTTATTAGTTTTAGGTGGTATAGCTTCTTTTGTAATGGGGTTATTTAACAACGGTCCACTAAAAGGTCTATTTACCATGCTGGGTAAAGTAGGCATAAAAGGTGGCTTGTTTTGGATGGCTAAAAAGTTAGGTGAGACTTTAGGCCCTAAAGTACTAAAAAAGATACCTATAGTAGGTACAGTTTTAGGATTAGCAGATGCTTATTCAAGATTTAAGTCCGGGGACATGGTAGGTGGTGTGATAGCTTTAATAAGTGGTCTTGCATCATTACTTGACCTTGCAGTACCTGGTCTTGGTACAACCTTATCATTAGGGTTAGATATAATGAATTCAGTATTAGATGCTAAAGCTAATGATGAAAAAGACCCAACAAAACGTACTGCAAAGAAACTTGGTATATTAAAGGATTGGGCAAAAGCAGTGGGTAAATTCATTTATAACATTCCAGTTATTCACAACTATTTACAAGCAGTTGAAGGTTGGTATGATATAGTAAGAGGAGATTACAAGTCCGGGTTTAATAAACTTGCATATGCAATACCAGGGTTTGGATTCTTTGCAGAATTAGCTGGAGCTCCTGCAACTGCAGAAGAAGCAACTAAACAGGGAATGGATGTAAGACAGGTCATTAACAAAACAATGCAACCTCTTTATAAGATGTTGCTTAATCTTTTACCTGCTTCATTAAGATCATTCTTCTCTATAAACCCAGATGGTTCATTAGAGTTTGACCCAAGTAAAGGTGCAAAACACTTGCTTAATATGGCAAAAGGTTTCTTTGGTTTTAAAACTGAAGAGGAAGATAATAGCACGACACCAACAGATGCAGATATTGCTAAGTTAAATGCTGAAAAACCAAAACCTGCAACTGCAACGCCAGATAAACAACCAAATAAACAAGCAAGCACAGCAGAAGCATCAGATGTAGGAGAAAAAAAGACATCTACATCTGAAACCGCAGTACCAGAGCCACCTGAAGAAACACCGCAGTTAGCTACAGCTAATCTTTCTGAAGATGCAATCAAAGACAATTCAAAACTATTAGAAAAGAACAACGGTGCATTAGAAAACTTAACTGATGTAACATCGTCTCACTTATCTAAACAAACTGAACTACTAGCAGTTAATAATAGGATATTAATTTCAATAAAAGATGCTTTAGCTAATTTAAATGTCGGTGGCAATAGTGCAAGTGTGATAAATCATGTTTCACCTAGTGTACATCATCACAAGTCAATACGAAATATTCAAGCGAAAGGTTTGGATTTCGGTTCACCTGCTTAATCTTTAAATATAATATATGGCTGCATTAAACAACAACCTCTGGACATTATATACGGTACCAAATCAGCCATTACCCATCTTAACACGAAATAAAGCTAGTGTTAATAATAATGCCGCTACACAAGGTTCATCAAATATTGCTAACGCTGTACTACCCACCAAGTACTATACTGATACATCTAGCGGTGCAACGGCAGATTGGATAGATGTTGTCAATACATTTCCATGGACAGTAAGCCCTCAAACGTCTAGAGTTGGAGTACCATATGCCACTTTAATCGAAAGAAGAATAATAGTCAATAGTAATGTTTCAAACATTATTAATTCTATTTTAGCTACCACTCAATCAGCTAACAGCGTTTTACCAACCTCATTACAAAATTCTATTACTAAACTTTTACAGACAGGGGGGCAAGCAGGTAACGCATTACTTAAAAACGCATCACAATCACTTTATAACGTCGTAAACAATGCTCAAGGGGCAGCTACCAATACAGGAGGACAAAATTCAGGATCTTTTAACAACCCTGCTTTAGCCCCGTACGATTATTTGTATATTACAGAAAATACAGGATTTAATTATAAGTTTCCGTACCTAGGTGATAGCTACAATGATAGTTCCTTAGATTTTGGTAGTGAAGCAGGTGGTATATTAGGACAGGTGGCAGGTGCTGTTGAAGGATTTGCAGGTTTAACTACTAATTTAGTCGGAGCATTAAAACCGGGCGTGTACATTGAAAAATCAAAACAGTTTGCAATGGGCGATAATGGTAGAAAAATAGAACTAGTATTCCCATTACTCAATACACGTAAAGTTTCAGATATTTCTAGAAACTGGCAATTATTATACGGTTTAATATATCAAAACAGGCCAGGAAGAATTACAAGATCAATTATCGATTTACCGGTAATATATCAAGTACAAATTCCTGGCGTAGTATATATGCCTTATGCATTTATTTCAGGATTATCAGTAAAGTTTTTAGGTACAAGACGTCTACAAAGTGTTACGGTTCCAATATCAAATAGTACTGGTGCAAATTTCACTACTATTGAAACTATAGTTCCTGATGCATATGAAGTATCAATATCATTACAAGGTCTAAATGAAGAAACAAGGAACTTCTTATATGCTAGTGTCAATCCAAACCCGGTAACAGTAGGAAAATCACCAATAAATACAGGAGCAGTATAACATGGAAGGGCAATATCAAAAATATATAACAGATTTACCAAATTTAGAAGCTTACAGGTATGAAAACTTGTTTAAAGTTTATCAGACCCCTAATTCAACAACACCAACCGGGGAACCAGCCCCTAACTTTTACTACTATAATATATTAAAGAACATATCAGTGCCAGATAATATAGCTAGTAACATATTTGATGTTATTGTGCTGCCTACATCACTACCATTAAGTGTGTTGAGTTATCAGTTATATGGTACTACATATTTGTGGTGGTTAATATGTATAGTAAACAAGATTACAAACCCATTTCAACAGATATCAGCAGGAACTAAAATAAAAGTAATACAAAAACCCTATGTGAAGCCAATACTAGATAGTATTAAACAACAACTGCAATGAGATATACAGAGACATTTTCTTACTCCTCACAAAATTACAATCAGTTTTTCCATTTAATTAATAAGAAAAACTATGTGTTCCGTGCAACACTTGTCAATCCTAATAGTGTAGTTGTGGAATTACAAAAAAGTGCTATAAGAGAGCTTTCAATTAATGATAATGTTTATGATCCCTTTTTTAAAGGTTATATTGTAATTGATAATACAGACAATGCTTTTGAAAGATATAAATCAGACCCGACACTTGCTGAATTATCACCCAACACTACTCAATCATTACAAAGTTACAGGGTAAGAGGTGATAATAGAGATATTTTATTACTAAGTATAATACCAGCTGACAATGGTAAAAATCCATACGATGTAAACACTGAAGACTATAATCAGGTATTTGGTTTACAGCTTATATTTGTATTATCTGATGAAGAAGACATGGAATCGGACGAATATGGTAAAGTAAAAAAGTTTAAGTTAATGGATTTTGATGAGCAGTTGTTAAAAGAAAAAAAATCTTTCTTTTCTTGCGCTTCATTGTTAGACGGAAGTAACATAGCATTTTTATCAGACAATGACAGACAAGTTCAAACAGGTAAAATAATAAGAGCTCTTTTACAAGACAATTTAGGCACAACTTGTGTGGCTACTCAAACAGTTAATGGTAAGCAAGTACCTGAAAACTTTGATGATGGTAGTAGCAAAATATTTTATAGCTCTCCTAACAACAACACTGTTATGGATGACTTAGCATTTTTATTAGCACATCATGCTAGTTCTGGCGACAGTAAAGACTTTTCACTTTTAAATAAGAACCAATATACCGGTGAATATTCATTTGAAAGTGCAGGTAGTATTTTTAGTAAAAGTTTCAATAAAAGTTTAGATGCGGGGGGACCATACTTTTTAGAAAATTTAACCATACCAGGTGGTCAAGATATTAAAACAGTTTTACAGAATGATTTAAAGAAACCAAAATATGCTTTAGAGTTTGGTGAAACGAGTGATATTATAGATATTAAATTTTTTAATTCACCTGGACAGTTATATCAGGAACATATTAAAACGAATTTAGTTCATACATATCATTTTGATGACAAGTCATTTAAAATTGACGCCACAAGCGGTAACATAGAAAACGTAAAGAAAGATTTTACCAATCTTTATGTAAAGCCTATGAAAGGTAAAATATCGCCTTACCCTCACCTTATCCTTAATAACGGTCAAAAAACTAACCAGTTATTCAATAACGTGTTTACAATTTTTGGTCAAGATGACGACTTTATTAAACTATCAGTTGGTAGAAACCAGTTATTAAGAGAAGCCTTAAAATTGAATTTAGGTGTAGAGATAACAGTACAGGGTGGCTTACATAGACAAGCAGGTTATTTCTTTAGTATTGACAGGTCAGGTTCCTATATTGATAATGACTTTGATAATAAGTTCCTAGGTATATACTTTATTCTAGATATTGAGCATTTGTTTGTAAACGATAATCAATTTATAGATAAAATTATTGCAGTTAAAACATATAGTTTCGTTGACTTAAAGAATAGCGAGGACGTTGTATGAGTTATAAAACATCATTATTACCAGATTACATTGACATTGTACAAGATACAAGTATAAACTTTTATAACAATAGCACTAACATATTAAATGCTATTGGGAACTACTTAGGGGAACTACAGCAGTATATTGACTTAGAACAAACTAAAGTTTCCACTAATATGCTTATAGCAATGGGTAATTTGTTTAACGTTTTAAACTCTACAGGGTTTAGTATACCTACATATGATGTTAATGGGAACGTTACAGGTGTAAAGCAAATGGATAACATTTTTATACTCAATTTTATTGAGAAATATCAATCACTTTCAGATCAGTATAAACAGATAGTAGATCAGCAAATAATAAACAACGTATACTTTAAGCCTTTTTCAGAGGATGTAGGGTTTGTGGCAGATAGTGTATCAGTAATGGACTGCAATGTAAGTCCGTATTTTGATACTTTTGATGAACTGTATTTTTACCCAGTTAATGTTCCTGCAACAGCAGTAAATAAACTATCCCAAAATGAGTTAGCAATTGCTAAGACATTTAGCTACTATAATGATCCTTTAATAAAGCAAAATTTATCAGGATTACAGGATGATTTTACTAACCCATTTACAGCAACCTACTCACACGGAACTAACCTTGTAACTGATGTAATTTACTACAATAGACTTATATTGTTCCAGATTCCAATATTAACCACATTGAATGCAATACTTGGTAACTTGAGCCAGTTTGTTTTATTCTTCGGACAAATAAATCCTAAAGATCAGGACCCAGATAGAAGTGCTATATTCTTTAAGTACACAATTACTGATATTGAAGGTATGTGTCAGAACGTAGATATATTAAAGAATCTACTTAACAAAAAGCAATATGCTTCATCAGACATACTAGGATACTCTACTACCAATACTGCTACAGTTTAAAGTTCCTTAGTTTCAACATTAATAATTTTAGCATCGTCTAAAAGCTTTTTCAAAAGCTCTTCTCTATTCATTAGGAACTTACCCTGCATATCAATCTGTTGTAGTTGCTTTTTACTTTCAATATCCATATTCTTTAACGCAACTTTAGACTCATGTTGTTTATTGCTAATTAAAATCTTGTTTAAACTTTCAATAGCTGATGCAGACGAGGCTATAAGTTCCGCAACAGCTGCAATTTCCTTTGCATCAGGAGCCGATGATATATAAGTTTTAATATCGTCTACAAACTCCACGCTCCCCTTAACCAATTTACCGGAGTACTGTAATAGGAACTTTTCCAAGTTATCTTTATCTATGTTAAGTTCCTCTTTAGGTGCAGGTTTAGTAATAGTGTTGTTTTGCAATTGATCAACAAGTTGATTAAGTGCATCATCCATATCATTTTCGTCAGCCATATAGATATTTATCTTAATATCTGTTGAATTAAACTGGTACGGTGTTATAATGACTGTATCTATGTTTCCAGTTACTATTAAATTTATAAAGACACATGAATTGGCTGTACTACCTAAGTTCAACCATGCAGACCCTTATACAGGTGATTCAGGCTTAGACTTAACTTGTGTTGAAACAACTGCAATACCTGCAAGAGGGTTTGCAGTAGTGCCAGTAGGCTTAAAACTTGCTTACATTACTCCAGGGTATTGGTTAAGAGTTGAAGGACGTTCAGGAGTAGGCTTTAAAAAGAGCATATTCCCGCATTTCGGTATTATTGACAATCCTTACCGTGGAGATATGGGCATTAAGTTGTATAATTACTTAGACACTGCTCAAACGTTTATGCCTGGAGATAAGATAGCTCAGTTAATTGTTTATCCATTAATTCAGGCTGACGTTGAATGGACTGATCAAGTAAGTGAGACAGCTAGAGGTGATAAGGGTTTCGGATCATCAGATAAAACTACAAAATAATATGTTTAATAACCTGTGGGTAGAAAAGTATAGGCCTAGTACTCTGGATGAGATGGTACTCTCTCCAGAGAATAGGAACTATTTCAAAGCATTAAAGGGTGAGATTCCTAATTTACTATTTGTCGGAACTCCCGGCATTGGTAAAACTACTATAGCTAAGATTATAGTGCAGGACATACTCAAATGCCAGTACTTGTACATTAATGCATCTGATGAGAACGGTATTGATACTATTAGAAGTAAGGTTAGCGGTTTTTCTCAAACTAAGAGCATTGATGGGAACATAAAGGTTGTTATATTAGATGAAGCTGACGGTATTACCATTGATGGGCAAAGAGCTTTACGTAATACCATGGAAGAATACAGTGGTTATACCCGGTTTATTCTTACTGCAAACTATAAACATAAGATCATTCCTGCTATACAAAGCAGGACTCAGTATTTTGATTTAAACCCTAATTTGCCAGACGTTGTAAATAGAGTCATCCATATAATGAAAGAGGAAGGAGTTAATATACCTTCTAATGAAAAGCAGAAATTAGGAAAACTATTTAAAGATAACTACCCAGATATTAGAAAGATCATTAATACAGTGCAAAAGTACTGTGTAACAGGAACTTTAACTATAAAAGAGAACGTAGATAGGAACTCTATAACCTCTAAAATACATGATTATGTAAAGACTGGTAAGTTAATGGAACTTAGAAAGTATTTGATTGACAATGAAACTGAGTTTCAAGGTGATTACGGAACTTTACTCAAGAGCTATCTTAATTTCATTTACGAGTCTGATTTAAAAGACGAAAACAAGAGACAAGTTATAGTTACAATTGCAGAGTACTTGTATAGAGATGTTATTGTATTGGATAAGGAAATTAATTCCTTTGCTTGTTACTGCCAACTACAAAAACTTATTTAAGTTTAGTTGGTAGCTTTGTATAGACTTTAGAAAAGCCTTTTACTTCTTGTGATTTATGACCAACAGCTGGGCTAGCTGGAATTGGAATGTTTACATTTGCTAAAGCCTTATCACCACGGGTAAGCTTTTCACCATCTTGGGTCATTAAAGTCTGAACGTAAGGGTTGTTTGGTACTTGTTCATCTTCTTCTGGTGTTACTGGCTTATGATTAATTCTTTCAGCCTTTCTCATACTCGTTGGAATACGAGGTAGGTTTGAACCATCTTGTGGCACTACTTTTAAAATTGTACTTGGAACTGCTATCTTATGTTCGTAATCTTTACGGCCTGGAGCTGTTTCTGCAGCAACCTCTACTGAAAAACAATCGCCTCTATTGTCTTCATCACCTGGATTCTTACTTGGATAACGTGTTTTGATGGCGACAATACGTTTGTTAAGATCAGACATATGGAAGAAATCAGTGATAGCTTTCTTCATATCATCTGATAATTTCTTAAAGTGCTCATCGCTCTTATAACCACTAGCTAATTCTACCACATCACCCACTAGCATACCACCATTAGTGTATCTAGTAATATTGTTTTCTACGAGCGTTAAGAACTTATTAGGCATATATTATTATTTAGTCTATCTTCGTAATTTTCTGTTTTAAACATAAATATTCTATGTGGCTGGTTTAAATTTAAATATCTTACAGAATGTTAACTCTGGTAACAGCAATTCAACTGTTTATACCGATTTGACACTGGATTTGACACTAAACTACACGTATAGTAATCAATTAAACAAGGTACCGCAGATCTCGGACATAAAAGTTGATAACAATTTAGGTGCTATATACAATAGCATATCCAATTTAATAACAACCACACCAGGTCAAAAACCATTAAACCCATTATTTGGCATTAACTTTTCTGATTTACTATTTTTACCTGTTACTGATGATAGAGCATTATTAATAGGCAATGCTATAGTATTAGGTATCCAAAAATTTGAACCAAGAGTGGTTATTAACAATATTAACGTTACACCAGATCCTGATAAAAATCAATATACTATAGGGTTTAACATCTCTGTACCACAATTTAACGTCCAGCAAGTAAATATTGTTGGGGTTTTAAACAAGTCTGGTTTCTACTACAACTAATATGGCACAAAACATTACACAACTTACGGATTACACATTGCCTAGAACAAGCTATGCAACGTTTGATGCTCTTTCTTTAAAACAATTAATCATTGACAGGTTAACACAAGGCGGCATCTTTACTGATCAAGTATATGAAGGTAGTAATATTAGTGCCCTTAACGACGTAATTGCTCTCTCTTATCACTACTTGCTTTTCTACTTGAATTCAACAAGTAGTGAGTCCATGTTTGACCAGACTCTGTTATATCAGAACATGAACAGGCTTGTAAAACTTATAGGTTATTCACCTACAGGTTACCAAACAGCACTTTTAACATTTCAGGCCAATGCAAATGTAAGTTTACCAGCTAACATTTACACAATTCCAAGGTATTCATACTTCACAGTAAATGGTATATATTATTCATTTGTTAAAGACATAACTTTTAGTAAAACGTCTGTAACTGGTACAGAAGATTTAACTTCATTGTACAATGAAAGTTTACTATACCAGGGTAAGTATATAGAATACCCAGCACAGGTTGCAACAGGTGAGCCTTTTGAAACATTTACATTAGTAGTTACAGATAATGTCACTAACCAACCTATTAATATTGACCAGGGTAGTATTAATGTTTATATTCAGGATGCAAGCACAGGGGCCTATTCACAATACAACCTAACCAATTCAGTATTTTTAGAAGATAGTAGTTCACTTGCTTATGAATGCCGTTATAATGAAAATGGTTATTATGAATTAAAGTTCGGTAACGGGGTATTTGGCCACAAATTAAACGCAGGTGATACACTTTATGTTTACTATCTACAAAGTGACGGTGCAGCAGGCGTTATTTCTGCTAATCAGTTAAACAACAACACACTTAACTTTTTTGCTACACCTCAATTCAATACTTTATCACCAAGCATTTTAAATCAGTCATTAAACTACATTACCCCAACACTTGCAAGTTATATTAACTTTACAAACAATGTAGGCTCATCACAACCAAATGCAGGTGAGAGTGTTCAAGATATTAGAACCAATGCACCTAAAACATTTTATAGTCAGAACAGACTTATTACGGAATCAGATTTTGAAACATTCTTAAAGTCCAATTTCTCAAATATAGTTTTAGATTCAAAAGCAATCAACAACAGAACATATATTGAAAACGTTATAAAGTATTTTTATGATATGGGTATAACAAGACCTAACATGGATGCAAGAGTGCTGTTCAATGAAGTAAATTTTGCACATGCTGGTCAAGATAATAACATTTATCTTTATATGGTACCTACTATTCAAACGGTAGATTCTAATAACAATCAATACTTCTTACAAAATTCTCAGAAGAATGCTATTATAACATCTATGGTAAACAATAAAGCTCTTAATATGGAGCTCATACCACAAGATCCTATATATACAGCCTTTACTTTAGGGTTTGCATTACCAGGTGAAGCTATAACATCTGATATAGCTTCTGAAACGTATTTAGTAATCAAGAAAGACTCAAGTATATTGGTCGACCCTAACATGATTATTAGCAATGTTAATAATATATTTGTCAATTATTTTGCAGCTGCAAATTGTAATTTAGGTCAGTTAATAAACTTAAGTGATTTAGTTACACAAATTTTAAGCGTACAAGGTGTAAGTAACTTTAGTATGCAAAGAACAGCAAGTGACGGCACCACAGTTACTTTAGATGGATTGAGCCTATTAGTGTTCAATCCAAAGTACTCCAGCACTGACATTCAAATCATAAACACAAACTTACAATTACCATTCTTTAAATTCCCATTCCTATACAACCAATCAATTTCAAATAATATAATAGTAGTATAATGCCTATATATTTAAAATGTGAGACAAAAGGGTTTTCCGGTCAAGGTATTGGATCAATAATACAGCACCATATTTTGTTATATGGTATGAGTAAGATATTAGGTGTAAATTTTGGATTTGACGGGGTTGATGGTTTAGTAGATTTTTGTGAAAAAGGCGACAATAACATTGCAAGAATTAACAACGAGTATAATACTTTTTTTAATCTTCCAAAAGGGCCTGCAACAGGAACCACATATAAGTTTGAATTAAATGATGAGACATTGAATTTTATTAATAAAAATAAAGATTCAAAAGAAGACATTTTAATTTACTTTAATACCAACAATAATGAAGTTATAGGTCATTGCAATCAATATATTAAAGATTTTTATAATAATAAAACATTAATGTCAATAAGAGATAATTTAGTGATTGATGATAGTTTAAAATATTTTACTAATGGTGTAGTTAATGTAGCCGTCCATGTAAGAAGAAAAAATAAAATGGACGTGGTTGTGGTTAGACAATGGACTGGTAATCCTGATGGTATATGGTGGCAGGATGAACACCGTGATATGTTTAGATCAGAAAAAGACTTAAAACACTTTGCTATAAAAGAATCTAATTTCAATAGGTATGTAAACCTATTTAAAAACTTAATAGAAAAATTTAAAAATCAAAAAGTAATATTTCACTTGTACTCGCAAGGTGAAGTTGATGATTTTAACGACTTTTTGAGTTTAGTTGACGGTGATAATCATACGATAGCTTTACATCTAAACGAAAAAACAATTTCAGATATATACCACATGAGCCATGCTGACTTTTTAGTTATGTCAGTTAGTTCATACAGCTATATATGTCATTTAATGGGATGCATATCAGTATGGGTACCAAACAAATGGAACTATCTTATGTATCCTAACAGCACTAAGTTAGATGATAATTATAACTTAATTTGATACTTGTTTTAGTATCCAGTTATATGTATTAGTTATACCTTCTTCTAAATTTTCTGATACCTGCCAACCTAATCTCTCTTTAAATAGAGTATTGTCTGATGTTCTGCCATGAACACCTATAGGACCTGGAATGTTTTTAATACTAATATTTTTTCCAGATAATTTAATAACCATTTTTGCCAAATCATTTATTGAAATAAATCTTTCAGAACCTATATTAACTGGACCTTGAAAAGTTGATTCCATTAAACTTCTAACCGCTTTTACGCATTCATCTATATACAGAAATGATCTTGTTTGAGTACCATCGCCCCACACCTCTATAGTGCCATTATTTTCACACATTGCAACTTTTCTACATATAGCTGCTGGTGATTTTTCTTTACCACCTTTGTATGTACCCTCAGGCCCATAAACATTATGAAATCTAGCTATTCTTACTTCTATATTATAATTTTTGTTGTAAGCAAGATAAAGTCTTTCTGCAAATAACTTTTCCCAACCATATTCACTATCAGGTTGAGCGGGATAAACAGTAGATTCTTTACATATAGGGTTGTTTGGGTCCATTTGATTATACTCCGGATAGACACATGCAGAAGAAGAGTAAAATATTTTTTTTATACCTCTCTTCACACTTTCATCTAACACATTTAAGTTAATTAAAGTTGAGTTATGCATTACGTTAGCATCATTTAAGCCGCTAAAAAGGTATTCAGCCCCGCCCATATCGGCAGCTAATTGATATACATCCTCAATACCATCTAAACATTGCTTTACCACATTAATATCTCTTAAATCCCCTAACACGAAATCATCGGCAGCAGTTTTAGAAAACTCCGGATACTTTATATCAGCAGCTCTTACCCAATAGCCTTCTTTTTTTAATTGTCTTACTAGATGTGAACCTATAAAACCACCGCCTCCGCAAACTAAAGCTTTTTTTGTCATAATAATATATACTTGTCAGTTATAACTTTATTTAAACCAGTATTCTCTCTCATCCACAATGCATCTTTATATGTATTAAGTATAGGCTTACCTTGAATATTGAAAGATGTATTTAAAATAACCGGTATCTCACCTCTATTTTTTAATTCTGTTAGTATATTGTATATAAATTCATTCTGTTCTTTGGTAACTGTTTGTAATCTTGCAGACCCGTCGACGTGGGTTATTGAATGTAATTGTTCTTCATATTCTTCTTTAACCATTGAATTGTGAGTCATCCATCTACTGTATTTACCAAAGTCAAAATACGTTCTTGCATCTTCTAAACGCACAATAGGTGCATAAGGTCTAAAAGACTCTCTAAACTTAACTTTACTATTAAGCAAATCTTTCATTCCCTTTCTAGGCAAACATATTATACTTCTATTACCTAAAGATCTTGCACCGTGTTCACTTCTACCTTGAATTAAACCTAAAATTTCACCATTTATTAAATCACCAACCACCTCATTTACAGTATAATCTTTATGAGCCGGTAACTCGTCATATGGTTCTGAACCAAGATATGTTGAATCCACTAAACCGGGTCTTATTTTATATAGCAAAAGACCTAAAGCAAGACCTCTATCATCTGGGTTAGGAGAAACAAATGCATCATGAACGGAGTTGTTCATTATATTCATTGCACCGCCACCACTAAATTGCAATTCTCTATCAGGGTAAATATTTTTAAATGACTGAACTAAATTGCCAATTATTTCTTCAAACACCATTTGATTGCATTTAGCTAAATCAAAAGCATACTGCCCATCTATTCTGTCATTAACAGATATGTTAAATATTTTTTGAAATCTTTCATGAGCAACGTTAACATCGTCAAGATGCTGACCTCTATAAAACTCTCTATACTTGTTCAACAGGTCTTCATTAGGATTACCATAAGAAGCCAACCCCATTATTTTACCTGCATACACTAAATTACCTCTCCACCAGTTATCTTCACGTTTAATGCAAGCAAGATAATGAGCGGTGGTTTGATACGGTACAGCAACATCTAATCTAAAATTTGCTATTTTTTCTGGGTCTTTTCCTTTATCACAGATATAAACATTGAAAAATCCTTCATCACTACCACCGTCAAATGACACATTTAAAGTTCTCGTTGCTGTGGATTGATACATTGCATTGCTTATATGAGCAACGTGATGAGGTACCCATTGATATGTAAACGCTGGAAACATTTTTTCAGCACCCATACAAGAATTATACATTACATGGTCAAAAAGGTATACATTATATTTCTTTTTTAAGTAGTTATAAATGTCTTTAGCAACATCTAATGGGTTAGAAATTGGAAAATGATAATAAAATGCTGCATTTTTTTCATTTAACCATCTTTCTAGCTCTATAACCTCTAAAACTGCACCTTGATAAGAAATAGCAACTGCTGAATTATGTGACCCATAAATGCCTAAATTAAAATACGATCTTTCATAGTTCCAGCAATAATCCCATATTTTATCCCAGCTATAATTTTCTTTCTCCCACGGAAACCTGTTATAGTTTAGCACAGGCATCGTAAAATTAGTGCCCCTTCTATGATAATCTGCTTTTTTGCCATACCCTCTTAGTACATTAATGTAATCACTGTAAGTGGAAAACTTACTACCTAAAAAAGCATTAGCTTCACTACAAATAATTTGTTCTATAACAAGAGCTTCATGTTGTTTTAAAGAAGGATAATAGTAATCAAGAAAACTTATATGATAATCGTTTGTCAAATCATGAAATAGGGATTTATCTTTTTCATCTGTAGCAATATAAAGCGGTAAATCCTTTTTAATAACTTCTTTTATATCATTACGTAAAGTAGATAACTGCGGAACAGCAGTGGATGTTCTTGTAACTAGAAAATCATTTCTTCTAATATGTATTGCATTGTAATTGCCTAAAACATTTTTTACTTTTTTAGCTTTTTCAAAAAATTCACTTTTATAAGTAACCCCGTTCTTTATTTTTTCTTTTATTATGTTTCGTTGTATGGGGCCGTCGCCGTAAACATGGTAATAAAAATGGCCAAATAGATTTCTAGGAAAATGTATAAATTTATCTTCCAAGTTTAAATTAATAACTCTTCTATCTTTACCAAAAGCATTGAAATCTTCAGTATCAGTTACATTGCAAGTAATAACATCATTATCTCTTGGCCCATCTTGAGGACCCCAGTCCTTATAATTGTCAGTAAATAAAATATTTTTAGCTACACTCTCAACATTTTCAAAGTACTGTTTATTATTTTCTAAATTAATGTATTCAGGCACGTCTTTATATTCTATACACTTGAACTCGCTTGTAAATGCGTTTCTATCCATTGCATCCCACATATCAAACCAAGTGTTTTTATCTTCATGCTGTGATAAAAATAAACAATAAACTTTAGGCGGCAAAATAATTGTCCTACCAGTAATTATACTTATTGCAGCTACCAGTTCATAGGACATTCTAATGTTTGAAAAACCACCCCACCAAGGATCAAAAGAAATATATTTTTCAGCCATTTTAAAATTTTATTTATATGGTTTTCTTTTTTATAAAGATTAAAATATAGTATGAAGCAGTCGTTTTATGAGTTCAAAAGTCCTTTTACAAAAGAAGAATTGAATTATTTGATTGAAAAGTATAGCAAGGATTTACCCCCTTTACAGGTTGTGGGTGACAGTAAAGATGTATTTAGAATAGGTCAAGGTTGTTGGATATCACAACCAGATCCAGTGGTAGATAGATTTAAAAATATAATTTCAGGTATAACCGGGTTACCTGTAGAAAACCAAGAATCACCTAATTTTATTAAGTATGAAGTAGGAGGCCATTACAAACACCATCATGATTATTTTGATCCTAAGGCTTCCTACTACCCAGAACATCATAAAAGAGGAGGTCAGCGTGTCTTTACATCCATTTTTTATTTAAATGATGACTTTGAAGGCGGAGAAACAGAATTTCCAAAAATACCTATGGTAGTTAAACCTGAAGCTGGTAAAATATTTACCTGGAGAAACATGACCACTGATGGTAAGTTATATGAAGATTCATATCATGCAGGGTTACCAGTCACAAATGGTATTAAATATATTATAGTGGTATGGTTTAGAGAAAACAAATTTGTATAAAATGAATTACACATTACCTAATTTTACGTCATCAAAAACGGCTGCAGAATTTGAAGAACTAGGGTATACCTATTTAACAAACATTGTAAGTAAAGATTATTGTGAAGATTTTGCTAAAGAAATGCTGTATTTGAAAGCTAGCAATATACTCACATGTGAAGAAAGAGGACAGTTGGCAGCACCTAATGCAGATCCAAGTGTTTATAAACCATCATATGGTAGAGGTAGTATTACAAAATTTGATAACTATCTTAAACAAATTTCAGAACCCATAGCTAATACTATAGGAGTTAACTGGAAACCGCAGCATACATATTGCAGAATATATTATAATGGCGGTATGCTAGGTAGACATGTAGATAGACCTGGTTTAGACTATACTTTATCAATTACATTGTTTTCTACACTTACAAAACCATGGCCTTTATATGCAATAGATAAGAAAGGCAATGAAATTAACGCAGATACTAAAGTAGGTGATGGGTTACTAATTTTAGGTACAAATATGCAACATTGGAGAGAACCTTTAGTTTGCGAACCTAATCAGTGCGTTATTCAGTTGTTTATGCATTGGGCTTACCCAGATAAACAGTAAAGTTAGCTATATTACATCTGTATTTACATTAATTTTTTGTAAATATATTAATAAGTATGCTTACTTTATCTACAATAATACAGAGTTTATCAACAAATAGCAATGTAATAGCAGAAGGTAAAGTTTGCATTCAAACTGGTACGTTAACTATACCTATAAGAGGTGTTAGAGGTAGAGAAAACGATTATTCAAGTATAGCAGTCAATCCATTAAGCGGTGGTGTATGGTTTTTTATAAACCCTACCGATAATATCGTAATACTATCGTAATATGAGTTGTACAACATCTACAATACAATATGTTTATGATAGTGGCTCTCATTTATATGTAGCTAGTTACGATTATTATGACTGTTATTCAGGATTTACATCCGTTTATAACACTGATCCAGATTCAGGTGCGTCTGATCTTATTTGTGCTCAAGATGGTCAGCCTCTAAACGTTTATATAGGCACGGTAAATCCATCACATTCGGATTGTTCACCCCCACCAGCTCCAGTACCAGCACCAGTTCCTGCGCCTGTACCAGCGCCTGTACCGGCACCAGTACCAGCACCAGTTCCTGCGCCCGCCCCGGCTCCTGTACCCGCTCCCGCTCCAGCTTCTCCAGCTCCTGCTCCAGCA
>Ga0208379_1000236_pt1 | contig 26102 bp, 25 predicted proteins | sample CryBogCBE02Aug07_FD_184559 | JGI IMG/M metagenome (GOLD analysis project Ga0208379, IMG submission 184559) | Freshwater microbial communities from Crystal Bog, Wisconsin, USA - CBE02Aug07 (SPAdes) | ecosystem: Environmental > Aquatic > Freshwater > Lake | place: Crystal Bog, Wisconsin, USA... | reverse complement strand
ATTATCGGATAGTCTTGTTGAAGAAATGCTAGAACTAATCCACAAGTACGATGAAACGCTTTACACAGCAACCGCAATCGGTTGTTTGGAATTAGTAAAGCAACAGTTAATTATTGATGTTATGGAGAGCGAAAATGAATGAAGTTTTAACAGCGGGGTTTGGCGTTTCTCATAAAGGAGTCGGCTTAAGTGTAAACACGATGCATGATGGAACCACTATCACGTTCACTTCAGGAGATATCATCAAAGATATTTTGACTGACCCTAGAATAACGAATAACGGCAAATCAGTTGGTGAGCGTAATATTGAATGGTTGCATAAAAAGTTGGATGAATGGATTGAAAAACAACTGGAGAAAAGCGAATGAAGGAAATACCGATGATAGGTGGCATATTTGAGACTGAGGAAGGGGCAAAAGGCTTTCAAAATCTGCTCATTGGTGACTCAGTCGTGGTAAAATTCTATATGCCAAACGCAATGCAACCAGTCTTATACTGGGTGGCAAATCAAAAATGTGTGGATGATATAAAAGAAGTACTAAAGTATCAAGAAGTATGAGGATTGGGGAGAAGCCTGTGCACAAGGTGACGAAGATCTAGTCCTCATTCTTGTTGGTGTGGCGAAAGCCTGAGACTGGTAACCTGCGTTAATGTTCAAGGCAGGACACCAACAACTAACAGGTATGGGGATTGTGAGAGATGCAGGTATCCTGCTCTGTGAAAAACGGGTAACAGTCCTCATTCTTGTTGGTGAGTGCGTAGACTGATACGCATCAATAGTCGTGAGAGCCAATGTCGAGCCGATATCAAGGACGGTTGGCAAGTTGGAGATCAGTACCAACCACCAACTATAACAAGGAGTTAATGGTGGCAACAAGAAAGAAGAAAGAGCCAGAGAAGTTAATGGACGAGCCGACCAAGGCAGAGGTAGAGTTTGTCAAGATAAATGATTATTTAGATTATGTAAGTGCCAGAATGAAGTACTTGGACGCCAAGGTAAAGGTACTAAAAGACGAGAACGACCAATATAAAGCTACGATCCGCAGAATGGAGAGGCGAATCCAGAACGGATGATATACAATACAGGCATTAACTAGGTTCGACATTGGAATATTATGGATAACGTAACCAAACCGCCAAAGAAAAAGATAGGACGCCCGTCCAAATATACCCCTGAACTAGCAGATGAGATCTGTCAAAGACTAAGTAATGGGGAACCACTAAGACAAATATGTAGAGATGATCATATGCCTGCATGGCAAAAGATCTATGAGTGGATGCATAAAGACCCTAATCTATCGGGAGCCATCGCACACGCACGTGATCAGGGAGGGGATGCCATAGCTGAGGACATCCTCAATGAGATTAGCCAAGAACCCGAAAGAATACTCACTGAGGGTGGGGGAAGGGTTGACCCAGGGTACGTCCAACTGGTCAAGATGAGGGCTGAGATCAAGCTCAAGCTCTTGGCGAAGTGGAACCCTAAGAAGTATGGGGATAGGACGATAATCGCTGGTGACAAGGACAATCCCATGCAGTCCGAAGTTATTGTGACCGCTAAGGACGCAATGAACACTGTTGTTGAACACCTCATGCTTAAGAAACAAAGTGCAAACACAGGATCTTGATGAGGTCATTGAGATACTGAGCGACCCTGAGATAAAGGGTCACTTTGCTGTATTGCATCCAGAGGATCAACTTGCCTATGCTAATAGGATCAAATGGCTATCTATAGCCCATGACCACCAGATACCACCCAACTGGGATTGGAGTATTGCTTTAGTATTAGGGGGGAGGGGAGCGGGGAAGACCAGACTCGCTGCGGAGTGGCTCTGGTGGAACGCATGGACAAAACCCAAGACAAGGTGGTTGGTTGGTGCTCCAACGCACTCAGACCTCAAGGACGTGTGCTTCATGGGTGACAGTGGACTGATCAACGTAATGCCTCAGATACTCATTAAAAAGCATTTGAAGGACGATAACGAGATCACCCTGATTAACGGATCTATTATTAAAGGAATCCCTGCCTCAGAGCCAGAACGGTTCCGTGGTCCGCAGTTCCACGGTGGCTGGTTAGACGAGTTGGCAGCTTGGGATTACCTACAGGAAGCTTGGGATCTCCTCAGCTTCTCTATCCGACTGGGCGACAAGACTCAGATTATCTGCACCACTACACCCAAGCCAAAGGATCTGATTGTTGATCTGGTGGGTAGGAACGGGATGGATGTAGCGTTGACCACAGCATCAACTTACGCCAACATTGATAACCTGTCGGCTAACTTTAAGAAGCAGATTGAGCAGTACGACCCAGACTCAGCACTGTACAGACAGGAAGTCTTGGCTGAGATCCTAGATCCTGAGTTGACAGGTATTGTTAAGAGGAAGTGGTTCAAGCTCTACCCAGCGTTCAACTCAATGGGTGACCCTATGCCACTACCCAAGCTTGAGTTTGTGCTCCAGAGCTATGACTGTGCGTTTACTGAGAAAGCACACAACGATCCAACTGCCTGTATTACTTTTGGAGTATTTAAGCCACAGGACGCACCAATGTCTGTGTTGATATTAGACTGTTGGCAAGACAGACTACAGTACCCAGACTTGCGTCCAAAGGTGATGGATGAGTTCGAGAGCGTGTATGGCGAGGGTAAGGACAAGAAGCGAGTAGAGATGATTCTGGTGGAGGAGAAGGCGTCTGGAATATCTTTGATTCAAGACTTGCAACGTGCCCAACTCCCAGTACAGGGGTATAACCCAGGACGGGCAGACAAGGTGCAGAGGTTGTCAATTGTCTCCAATATCATACGTGCAGGTCGGGTGTGGGTGCCTGAGTCTAGTGTGAACAAGGGATACGTTAGAGACTGGGCAGAGGGAGCTATAAGCCAGATCTGTGCATTCCCTGATGCGACACATGATGACTTTGTGGATGCGATGACACAAGCATTGAGGTGGTTAAGAGACGCAGGGTTCCTGAACATTGACCCACCACCAAGAGAGGATTACGACGCAGACGATTACATTGATGCCAATCCAACACCAAGAGGTAACCCATATGCTATGTAACTTCGGTTATCATTTGTATGGGGTGGGGTGTTGTGTTAGCGACAACACTTTCGTTGACTATGACTCGTCAAATGGAGAAGGGATAACACTGCTTTATGTGACCCACCCCACTAGCTTTGAGGGTAGTAGCAAGGGTACACTACTGGGTAATATTGCGAGGTGCTATGCCAAATCCTAATGCAAACAAGCCTATATATAATCGTAATTTAAAAATTCATGTTGCTGATGATTCTGACATGATGAAACATGAGTTGATGATGCAACCCATGCGTAAGTTTAAAGACGGTGGTCAAGAAGGTGAAGATTTAACCAAACCTGCATTTGTCTACCCTGGGATGGGAAAACGTCCACATCAAACTCCAGAATCGGTTACTCAATCAGCTAATGCACCTATATCAGCATTGAGGGGATCAATAGCTTCTGGGATCGGATTTCCTTCAGACATAGTTAATTTATTTAACAATCCAGAAGCAGGATTACCTGTTTCACCAATTGAATCTAAAGAAATATTTGGTGAAAAAAAGGATTTGCCAACTACAACATCTTCTTTATTAAGCAATTTACCATTAAAACAAACTGGACCTGTCAATGAAGTTGCTGAAGCACTCGGTGTTGCGGCACCATTTCCAGTAGGTAAGGCTGTACGTGCAGGAGCTAGGGTGATTAAAGAAGGTGCTGAATATATTGCACCTAAAGTCGCAGATATGGTTGCCAAAGGAGAATTAAAGATACCAGTCTTACCTGATGTTATGCAACCGCAACTGTCAATGTTTGTTACAGATCCGAAGAGTCCTGCGTTTGAAAAAGTAATTAAGCCTGAAGAAAGAATTGAAGTAAAGTCTAATAAAGTTAAAGAACCAGAACCGACAATTCATACAGAAGAACAAATAGCTGAACACTCATTCCAACCTGCAAGTACTGAAGAGGCTCAGAAGCATTTGTCTAATGGGCATTATGTTTATGGATTACATGAGCAGGCAGAAGAACCACACTTGATTAGATCTGCTGACGAAGTTAATGCATACACTCCAGATCAATTAGCTATAGTTTCAAAAGATATACCAATGAATGGCGAAACATTATCAAAAGCCATTGAAGATAAAGCTGTTAAAAATAAAACAATTGGTGCTGAACCAATTGAAGGTGAGATTAAAGATCAGCCAACTCTCATTGATATGAAGAAGGGAGATATATCACAACACAATTTAATGGTTGAGCGTGGTGAGCGTGAAACTGGAAGTAAAAGTATATTGTCTGCGGCTGAAAAACAAGTTATTAAGCAAGGGGCGAAGGACGCAGGAGTACCAGCATCAGAAATAGAAGCAAAAGTTCGTCAACATAAGATAGACAATCCAAGCAGTGGTGATGATCCTTGGGCTCATATTGAGTTAAACAGAATTGTTCCAAACAAAGACAAGCCTGGTGATTATGATATTGAATATAAAAATATTCCATATAGCTTTGACAAAGATGCAAACGGAAAATTAATTGAGCCAAATACTTTACAGTATGAGAATCATATTGAAACATTGGCTGAAAAGTTAAAGAATGAAGTATTGGAAATTTATAACAGGTTTAAAAGCGGAGATCAAACAGCAGGCAATATCATTCGTCAGGCAGGTTGGTACAAAGAGATGAGATCCAGATTGCGCCAAGAGTTTGGTGGTCTTGGGGACATTTTTGCTGATTTGTTGGGTGCCACATCACCAAATACACCAGTGCGTGAGAATTGGAAAAATGCTATTGATTTGCTGAGAAAAGCAAGCAAGGGTGACTTTGATGAATTGATGCCCAAGTGGGAAGCTTGGCAAGAAAATATTAAAGACAAAGAAAAAGAACTTGAGACTTGGTTTAATGAGCAAAATCAAACCAGAACTAAAAAAGAGATTAAAGAGAAAGATCCTGAATACAAAAGGATGATGCAAGAGTTGTCGGATGCAAGAAAATTGCCAGATGAATTAATGCCACTCAAAGATAATGAAAAGAAATATGGATTCAATGGCGAGAACGGTATACGTGCTTTAACAGATTTGTTTAGAGTTGTTAAGAATCCTAATATTGATATTGGTATTGGCGCTACTGCTCCAAAGGCAATTACATTCTCAGGTAACTTGATTGGCTTTAAAGATAGGGCAACAATTGATGTATGGGCTGCTAGGTTGCTTCAGAGATTGGCGGGTAAGGAGCGTATACCTTCTATGGCTGAAAGTGGTGTAATAGGTTCTATGTTACCAGACGGAACAACAACTGGACAATTTGGTCTTGGTCAGGATGTATTTCATAAGGCTGTTGGCAAGATCCGCACAGATCCAAATATGTCACAGCACGATATTCTTAAAAATATATCTGATGATGATTTGCAGGCTCTTGTTTGGTTTAAAGAAAAAGAACTTTGGACTAAAAAGAATTGGACTTCTGCATCTGGCGAAGGTGGATCATTTGAGCAAGAGGCTGACCTTGCAGGTATTAAGAATCAGGAAGAAGTTAACAGACTTAGAAAGATGTTAGATACTGGAGTTGCTGTAACCCCAGAATTAAAGCAACACGCAACTGAAGTTATTGAAAGTTTGGCTAATTTAAGAGAACTTCGAAGTGAATTTCAAAAGAGTTTAAAGGGTTTAACTGAAGATCAACTTGATGAGGTAAAACCATTTTTAGATGAGTTTGATGATTATGTTGATGCTTTGAGGGCTGATCGAGACGATAATAAATTAAATGCTGTGCTCAAAAAGCCTACATTTGATGAGTTGCTAGAGAGTAAGCGTGGTGCTCAACAGCAGTTGAGTGAAATGTCCAGATCTCTTGAGCGTTATCAAGCGGGATTGTCTATACAACGCCCAGAATTTACGCCAACAAATAAAGACATGGAGAGTCTTAGCAACTCTATCAAAGACGCAATTTACTCCAGTGATGATGGGGCTACCGTAATGGGTAGTAAAGCTTTATCCACTGAGGGTAGATATGGAGATCCAGAGCGTTCTTTAGACCTTGAGGTGGTGGTTAGAGACGGGTATGACCCTCACCCATTACTTCACGAAATTGTGTCTCAAGCCAATAAATTTAATCAAGATAGCACGTTCTTATCTAAAGTTTTACGGCATGATGAAGTACCTAATCCATTAACTCATAGACCAGGTGTTGAAATTTATTTCAAAGAAGCTAATGATGTGGAAAAATTACAACCAATTTTGGATAATCTGGCAAAAGAAGGCATTAACTTCTATACTGTAGTTGTTGATGGAAGACGAAGCTCTGAAGCTATGGCGGGGGGGATGCCTTCCGCTGTTGGCGTACGTTTTCAGCTTGTGCCTGAGTTTGAACAACGGTACGGGATGTTTGATTGGTCGAGCCTTAACGATAAACAAATCGCTGAGCGTGTGATGAATCAAGCTAATGAAATGGATAATCTTGCTTCAACTGTGGCACAGAAAATCCCTGGCATTAGTAACGCACGACAATATTGGTATGATACGGAAGTAGTGTTTAAGAATCAATATGAGGAGAGACTAAATGAAATTAAAAACACAGTCAGAACTAATCAAGGAAAAAATACCCGCCCTGGAGAAAAAGTTTGGAGCGGAAAACCCATACGTGAAGGGGTTGAAAGAGCAACTCGTTGGGCTAGAGAGGCAGAAGAATCGCAAGGAAATGTACTCAGTGGGGACACTGTCGGCTCCGACCAAGTAAGTAAATCTAAAAAATTAGCTGTTGGTGGCTCAGTTACGCCTGGGCAACCAAGGCAAGAATCATTTATAAATCCGTCGTTAAGACTTGCTAACGGACAAGTCACACTCAATCCACTTGAGTTTATGCCCAATTATGATGTGGGTGGAGTTGTAAAGTCTTTAGCTACACCAAACAATATTAGTAGATTGACTGATATTCCATACATCAATGACGCTGTACAAGCTGCACAGAAAGGTAATTACGGAGATTTGATTGGATCGGCTGTAAACACATTGTTGCCAACTGGTGCAGCTTTGGCTACTTACTCGCCTGAATTAAATTCAAATGAAGCATCTGATTTAAGCAAAACACAGTATGTTCAAGGACATTTTGGTAGACAACCAAGGACTTGGACTAATGGAATGGCTGTAGGTGGCAAGGTGCACGTATCAGACGATTTGAACATGATGCGTCACGAATTAAATACTAGAGGATAAACATGGCAACACAAATGCCCATTGAACAAGATTACGGTCGTCACATAGACGGTATAGACATGGTTGAGAATGCAGATGGCTCAGTCGATGTTGATTTACCTGAAGATGAGATGGAGTTGGAAGAGCTACCAGACGGTTCGGTTATTGTTCATGATCCTGAGTTCAAAGGACCTTCGGAGGACAAAAAGTTCTATGAGAATCTGGCTGATGTGTTTGATGTTAAGGGTTTAGCCCTTGAGTACATCAACCTCATTGAGAAGGACAAAGAAGCTCGTAAGATGCGTGATAAGCAGTACGAGGACGGGATCAAGCGTACGGGTATGGGTAATGACTCCCCAGGTGGGGCAACCTTCTTTGGAGCGTCTAAGGTGGTTCACCCTGTGATGGCTGAGTCATGCGTTGACTTTGCGTCTAGGGCGATTAAGGAGATGTTCCCACCCGACGGACCAGTCCGCACAAAGATTATTGGTGAAGTTGACGAATCTAAGACCGAACGTGCAGAACGTAAACGGGATTACATGAACTGGCAACTCACAGAGCAGATTGAGGAATTCCGTGACGAACAAGAGCAGTTGTTGACCCAACTTCCTCTTGGGGGTTCCCAATACCTAAAGCTATGGTACGACGAGATCAAGAAGCGTCCATGCGTGGAGTTCTTGCCTATTGATAGGGTGATTGTCCCGTTCGCTGCGTCCAACTTCTACACTGCACAACGAGCCACCGAGGTTCACGAGATTACTGAGTTTGAAGTCCGCATGAGGATCAAGTCAGGTATGTACCGTGACATTAACATGATTCGTGCGACTATGGAGCCTGAGCCAACGGGTGCTCAGAAGGCTAATAATAAGATTGAAGGTAAGAGATACCAAGACAATGAGGACGGCATCAGAAGGTTCTATCACACCTATGTGTGGCTAGAGTTAGAGGATGATGAAGTCACCAAGGGTGAAATGGCTCCATACATTTTGATGATTGACACGCTTGATCACGATGTGGTTGGTTTGTATAGAAACTGGGAGGATGGGGATGAGACAAAGACAAAACTTGATTGGGTGGTGGAGTTTAAGTTCATTCCGTGGAGAGGGGCTTATGCGGTTGGTCTTCCTCATCTTATCGGTGGTTTGTCTGCCGCCCTTACTGGTGCTCTACGTGCTCTTTTGGACACTGCTCACATTAACAATAGTGCTACGATGCTTAAGCTCAAGGGGGCTAAGGTTAGTGGTCAGTCTCAGCAGGTGGAAGTTACGCAAGTTGCGGAGATTGAGGCGGGACCAGGAATCAATGATATTAGGCAAATTGCTATGCCTATGCCTTTTAATCCCCCCTCTCCTGTTCTTTTTGAACTACTTGGGTGGCTAGATAACGCTGCTAAGGGCGTTGTAACCACGGCTGAGGAGAAGATAGCGGACGTTACTGCCCAAGCTCCTGTAGGTACTACACAAGCCCTTATTGAGCAAGGATCTGCTGTATTCTCAGCAATCCACGCCAGACTGCACGAGTCACAAGGTCGTGTGCTCAAGATTCTTGGCAGACTCAACCGTTGGTACTTGGATGACCAACGCAAAGGTGAGATTGTCAAAGACTTGGAGATCACCAAGGAAGACTTTGAGCGTAATACGGATGTAGTGCCAGTATCAGATCCACACATCTTCTCTGAGACTCAGAGGATGGCACAGAGCCAAGCGGTTATGGCTTTGATGGATAAGTATCCTAACCAGTTCAAGCAAAAGGCAGTGCTTGAGAGGTTTTTGAAACAGATGAAAGTCCCCGCGATCAACGAACTCATGGTTGACGAGGCTGATGACAAGAAAAAGAACCCCGCTCAAGAGAACGTGGACATGGCTATGGGTCAAGGAGCGATTGCTTACCCTGAGCAAGACCACCTCGCACACCTACAGTCTCACTTTGATTTTGTACAAAACCCACTGTTAGGTGGTAATCCGATCATCGGACCTAGTCTAATTGCACCCATGATCGAGCATCTTAGACAGCATATGACTATGTGGTATCTGCAACAGATGCAGTCATACGCTACTAAGAGCGATAAGAAACAAGCTCAAGAGTACGAAGATCCTAAGTTAACGGCTCACATTGACAGACTGTTTGCTTTGGCTTCCCAACACGTTGGAATGGATACGCAGAACCAAATATTTGCACAGTTGTTGCCTGACTTCCAACACCTAATGCAGTTACAACAACAGTATCAGCAACAGGCACAACAACAACCCCTTGATCCTGACGCACAAGCTCTTATTCAGACCTCAATGGCTGAGACTCAGCGTAGGGCAGAGCGTGATAAACAGGAGATGGCTCTCAAAGGTCAGCAGTTACAACAGCAATTGCAGATCGAGACGAGCAAGAACCAAGCGGAGATACAACAAGCTCAGGCACAGCACGAGTTGGACATAGCGTTGAACTCGACTGATAACCTGACAAAAGAGCGTATAGCTTCAGCAGAACTCACCAGAGACGCTGCGAGGCTACAGCAAGAGCAGTATGACACTGCAATTTCGCTTCAAAACGAAGCACAACGACACTTAGGAGGTCAACATGGCTAGTGAACAAGAGCAAAAGGGTATTGACGTACCCCAACACAAGCGTTTAGCTCAAGGTGAGAAGCTTGATGGAACAAGTTACCAACCCAAAGGTGGTAGCGAGAAAAAGCAAGGCGGTTTAGCTCACACATCTAAGAAAAAATGAGCAAGTTTATCGGAGATCTGATCACGAAGGTGAAGGAGATGCAAGGTGATATTGGTACTTCATTAGCAAGTGGTGCCGCTATCAATTGGGAATCCTATCAACGCATGGTCGGGATAAACATAGGGTTGCAAAACATCCTAGATTTAATAGAAAAACAACTAGAAGAGGAAGAAAAAGAATGAGTACAGAAGACTTGGCATGGGCTTTTCCAGAGGTAGAACCTGGTGTAGAGCCATTGGGAGGACGAGTATTAGTACAACTCAAGAGAGTTAAAAAGAAAATGACCAAATCTGGCATTATTTTGGCAGAGGAAACTCGTGATACCGAAAAATGGGCAAATATGGTCGCAAAAGTACTGGCAATTGGTCCACTTGCCTATCGTAACCGTGACACTATGGCTCCGTGGCCGGAGGGTTCGTGGGTAAAGATAGGTGATTTCATCCGTGTCCCTAAGTGGGGTGGGGATAGGTGGGAGGTTGCGGTACCTGGAGAAGATCCATTGGAAGACAAAGCATTGTTTATGATGCTGAACGACCATGAAGTCATATCTAGGGTAACTGGAGATCCGTTAGCAATGGCGGAATATGTGTAAGACGTGCAAGACTACCGAAAAGAGGGAAAAGCATGAGTGAAGTAAAAGAAAAACCAGAAGAAGATTTGAAGGTTAAAGAAGAGTTAGATGGTTCAGCGGTTGTTGACCTACCTAATGACATTAAATCTCCAGATGATCAAGAAAATGACGAGCCAAAGGATAAAGTTGAAGCTTCTCACGAAGAACACGACGATCCTAATGACTCAGAAGAGGAGAGACGGGAAAAGATAAGCCGTAGAAAGGCTAGACGAATCCGTCAAAAGCAAGACAACGCAGAAAAGGACGTCAAGCTACAACAACTTGAGAGGCAAAACTTAGAGTTAATGCAAAGACTGTCTCAGGTTGAACGCAAGACTCACGGAGCAGAAATAGCTAGGGTTGATAAGGCGATTGAGGATCAAGAACTTAGACTCCAGTATGCAAGACTCAAAATCACAGAAGCAACAACTGCTATGGATGGTGAGGCAATGGCGAAAGCTCAGGATTTACTCTATGAGACACGTCAGCAACTGGACGCACTGAAGAACCTTAAGAAACAAGCGTCTCAGCAACCCGCACAAAAACAAAACATTCCAGATCCACGTCTACAGCGTAACGCCTCGGAGTGGATGGAACGCAATAGTTGGTACCGTCCAGACGCATCGGACGAGGACAGCGAGATTGCAAAGGTTATTGATAAACGCCTAGTGGAAGAGGGTTGGGATCCGACCAGACCAGAATATTGGGATGAGTTAGATAATAGGTTGCAAAGACGCCTACCGCATAGGTACAATAACGATACAGACGATGAACCTGTAGTTAGACAACGTCCAAGGAATGTGGTGACGAGTAGTGGACGAGAATCATCTTCGGCAAGTGCAGGTCGAAACACCTTCACACTAGAACCTGAACAGGTTAGAGCGATGAAGGATGCGGGATTCTGGGATGACCCAGTTAAACGCAACAAGATGATTAAGCGTTACGCAATGGAAGCCCGTTCACAAAGGAGTAATTAATTATGGAATCACGTTTAAAAAAATCTTTAAATGCTGGCGGTAGAGATAGTCGTGCAACGCAAGACGAGTCCCGTAAAGCACCAGAAGAAAAGTTCGCCTCAACGCAGGAACGTCGCAAGATGTGGAGTGATGAGTGGACACAAAGAGCATTGCCAGACACACCAGAAATCCCTGGTTGGCATACTTGTTGGTTGTCAACGACCAATACGTATGACAGTATTGATAAGAGGATTCGACTTGGATACGTACCAGTGAAAACAGATGAGGTACCAGGATACGAAAGCCACAAAGTCAAATCAGGAGAGTATGTCGGACATATTGCTTGTAATGAGATGTTACTGTACAAGATCCCGATGGATGTATACCAAGAGGTTATGACTCACTTCCATCACGATCAGCCCCTTGAGGAAGCGAACAAAATTCGCATCCAAGCGGAACAGGCAGTTGGCAGAGACAGTTCAGGAAAAGCACTAGGACGACTTGAAGGTGAAGGTATTGGCAAAATTGATGAACCTCTACCCGCTCCAATATTTGCAGGATAACGGGTAGAAAAAAAGGAGTTTGATATGTCAAGTGCATTACAAGCCTTCGGTTTACGCCCTGCGTTCCATCCCTCTGGTTTGGATCGTGCTCAGGCGTTAGCAGGGGGTATAACTTCTGGCTACTCTTCAAATATTTTGAAGGGACAACCAGTACTTTACTCATCAGGAGTAATCGTTCCCGTAACAACCACAGGTGCTTGGTCTGGGGCGTTCGCGGGGGTTCAATGGACAGATACTACAGGTCGTTTCCGTGTAAGCAATTACTGGCCGGCAAGTACTTCCTACATTACTGGTTCATGCACTGCTTTCTTCTACAACGATAACAGTATCGTTTATGAGATCCAAGCAGACGGAACTATGGCTCAAACGACCGTTGGTCAAGAGTTTAACTTCACAAACTTAACTTCTGGATCTACAACAACAGGTTTGTCACAAGCAACTTTAGGTGCTTCGACATATGTTGGTTCTAGTTCACAAGGTCAAATGCGTGTTGTTGATCTTTCGCCCGTCCCTGGCAATGCTTGGGGCGATTCTTATACCATCGTACGTGTGGTCAACTCTCAGTCACAGTTCTTCGGATCTGTAACTTCTCTATAAGGGGTAAATTATGGCCGCACCAATGCGAAGTACGGACTTTAGAAGTATTGTCGAACCCATTCTTAACGAATGTTTTGATGGTGTCTATGATCTCCGTGAAGACGAATGGTCACGTGTTTTCCGTGAACAAGAAGGTATTCCACGTAACTACCACGAAGAGCCAGTCCTTTATGGATTTGGAGCAGCACCCCAACTTCCTGATGGCACACCAGTGTCTTATCAGCAAGGTGGCGTGTTATTCTTACAACGATACATCTACTCAGTATACGGACTTGCGTTCGCACTGACAAAGATTCTCGTTGAAGATGGCGACCATATCCGTATCGGTCAGGTTTACGCTCGTCACTTAGCTCAGTCTTTGATTGAGACAAAAGAGACATTGGCAGCAAACGTGCTCAACAACGCTTTTAACTCCAACTATGTTGGTGGTGATGGCGTATCTTTGATCAACACTGCTCACCCAATCGTAAACGGTACATTCTCTAATCAGTTGTCCACAGCAGCGGTGCTGTCACAGACATCTTTAGAGCAAATGTTGATTCAGATTCGCTCTGCTGTTGATAACAACCAGAAGAAAATTCGTTTGGTTCCACGCCAATTGGTCGTGGCTCCAGGCAACATTTTCCAAGCTGAAGTGTTACTCAAATCAGTTTTGCGTACTGGAACTGCTAACAACGACATCAACCCCGTTAAGTCTATTGGCTTATTGGATGAGGGTGCTGCGGTTATCAGTCGTTTGACTTCAGCTACCGCATGGTGGGTGCAGACAGACGCTCCAGAGGGCTTAAAACTCCTCATGCGTAGACGTTTAGAGAAGACTATGGAAGGTGACTTCGAGACTGACTCTATGCGTTACAAGGCTACTGAGCGTTATGCCTTGGGTTGGACAGACCCACGTGCTCTCTTCGGTACACCTGGCGTGTAAGGAATAAATCACAATATGAGTGGAATTAAAGGACAACCACACAAAGGATCGCATTTAATGTGTACTGCGGACGGTTGTTCTAATTCTGCAAAATATCGTGGTTTGGGATTGTGTTCTACACATCGCAATAGAATTTTGAGAAATTCAAAATTTGAAAAACCTGTTGTAAAACGCAATCCTACATTTGGAGTTTGTTTTTCTAATGGTTGCACATCTGAAGTATTTGCTAAAGATCTATGTAAAGTTTGTTACATGAAAATTTGGTCAAAAACAAATCCTCATAAGGTTTGTGCAATGGCTTCAAAAAGAAGAGCATCTATTAGAAAGCAAACTCCAAGTTGGTTAACAACCGACGATTTGTGGATGATTGAAGAAGCTTACGAGTTAGCACAGAGACGAACTAAGTTATTTGGATTTCAATGGCACGTTGATCATATTATTCCTCTTCATGGAAAGAATGTATCTGGTTTTCATGTCCCAAATAATTTACAAGTTATACCTGCTATAGTAAATCAACGTAAATCATCTATTTTTATTAATTCTTAACGGGTTCATGCCCAAAAGGAAAAAATATGCCGCAATTTAGCGACGATCTCTTCTTAGGTTCCGCACAATCGTACGCTGGTACGAATGCAAATAGTAATTATGGTGATCCATCCCCAATGGGCACTGGATTTGGTCCAATGGGTCGTACATTTTTGTATGACACGACCGCAGCTGTTGGTACTGCTTCTGCTGTTTTAGCATCAGTAACACCAACAACAGCAACAACATACAGTGGAACATCACTGGCGAACACAAGTGCTACAGCAGGTACGACTCGTGTTGTACGTGGTGACGGTACGACTGTTGTTCAGTTTGATTATCCAAGAGCAGTGGCAATCACTACTGGTTCGTTTACCGCAGCTACCTTTGTAACTGCAAACATTACCTCATCTAATACAACTGGCTCATTTGCTGTTGCAACAACTCCACTCACAGGATTGGCAGTTGGTCAGACAGTGACTGTAACTGGTACTAACTCTGGTACTTCTACACTTGCGGCGGGTACATACCTGATATCCGCAACAAACGGTACTACAACCTTCACACTGACAACCACTTCTGGTGGAACGGTAACTACAGTTACTTCTGGTACAAACACTGGTTTGACATTCGCTAACTCAATTACTGCTGTATCAGCAACTGTAACTGGATACGATTATTACGGTCAACCTATGACTGAGATCATCTTAAACAGTACATCTTCTGCTACTCAAGTGGTTGGACGTAAAGCTTTCTTCCAAGTGTATTCAATTGCGTTTGGAGCAGCTTCTGGTATCAGCATGACTGGTGATACATCTAACGTGCTTGGACTCCCTGCACGTATCTCCGACTACGCTTATATTTTAAGCAACAGATTCAGTGGATCTTTGTCTAACGACTCTGGTACATTGGCTTTGGGTTATTACTCAAATACGACCAACTACGCTACACAAGCTGTAACGGGTTGGACAATTGCTTCTCCTGGCGTGTTGACTGTTGGTTATTCACCTGCAAGTGGAACAATCGTTCAGTTCACAGGTACGCCTCCAACTGGTATCAGCACAGGTACTAACTACTGGTGGACATACATCAATGCTACAACTGGTAAGCTTTCCTCAAGTCAAGCAAACTACCTTGCAGGTACATTCTTGGCGGCTACTGGATCTTATACAGCAAGTGCCTCAAGCATGGTTCCCCAGTTCACATCTACCTCCGTAACTCCTGACGTTCGTGGTACATATACACCTGGTGGTACATTAAACGGGTTGGCTAGACTAGTGCTTACACTTGGTTTAACCGCTATTCAAGTTGGTCCTAATGCTACGGCAACAGGTTTGCTTGGTATTACCCAAGCTTAAGGAGACTAAACAATGGCTAAAACAACTAAATCTGGTTCTGGCTTTTCCCAAATGCCAAAGATGTTGACTGATGAACCATCAGTTATTCTGAAGCTCAAAAAGGGTGGCTCTGCTCATCACAAGAAGGGTGGAAAGCACGAAGGACATGGTCACGAGACAATGCACAAAGCTATGGGTGGGATGCTTAATGCCCCAGCACGTGGTGGCATGGCTCCCATCCCCGCTCCCGTCATGGGTGCTTTGGCACAAAGACGTGCAGCGATGAAAGGGATGCCTACTCCTTTGATGAAAAAAGGTGGTAAAGCTCATCACGCTGAGGGTGGAAAAGCTGAAAAAGCTGAAATGCGTGAAATCAAGAAGGTCGAGAAAGAACTCAAGCACCACGAGCATGAGAAAGCTTCTAAAGCTCATCACGGTCTTAAGAAAGGTGGTCATGCCAAGAAGCACTTTGCAAAAGGTGGTTCAGCTATGGGCAAAGAAATCGACAAGTTCGAGACTAAGACCACTATTGAGAATGATGCTCCTAAGTACTTACAGACTGAGATGCATGACGGTGAGCACCATGACAAGGTTCATGGCACTGGCATGGTCAAAGAAGGTAATGGCGGTGGTTATAAGCATGGTGGAAAGGTTCATAAGATCTCTGGTCACCCAGAGGGATCACATGAGCACCATAAGGCTATGGCTAAACACCACGCCAAGATGCACAAAGAGGGTGGATCTCACCATCACCACAAGATGGCAGAGCACCACAAGGCTATGTGCAAGGGTGGTAAGTACGCTATTGGTGGCACTGTTTCTGACAATGTTGCCAAGAGATTTGAGAACACCATGATGATGGATGGTGAGCACCATGATTCAGTACACGGTACTGGCGAGGTGAAAGAGTCAAACGCAGGTGGATTCAAACACGGTGGTAAGGCTCATCACAAGCACGGTGGTAAGCATCACTTTGCCAAGGGTGGACACGCTGCTCCTGACCTCAACCTAAAAGACACTATTGAGGGTGGTGATTGGGAAGATCGCCCTGCCGACACAACCAAGCCTGGGGTAAGACTCCAGACTACTGGTGCTGTTAAAGAAGGCAATGGTGGTGGATACAAGCATGGGGGTAAAGCCTCAAAAAAGCACTTCGCCACGGGGGGCACTGTTAATAAACAGGGTTCTGCTGTGGCTATGCCTCAAGGTCGCAAACCAGCGTCTCCTCCCGTTGCAATTACTCGTTTAGCGGGTACGTTCAAAAAGGGTGGTAAAGTTCAGCATCATGCGGATGGGGGAATGCAATTTCCTACTGATCAAGATATAAGAGATGTATCTCCGCAAGATGTTAAAGATGCTAAACAAAGGTTTAAAGACACTGAAGCCTATACTGAAGCTTCAAGGATTACTCCGAGAAACGCAGGTGCAGGTAGGGGTTTTGTCAATCCACCGCTTGTTAGAAAGCATGGCGGTAGAGCTAAAAAGTGAAAATCGGTGGGGGCTTCGGCTCCCACTACTCTAATAGGTGAAATATGTCTGAACTCTCAGTCTATACTGGTCCCACGTCAAATTCTGACAATCAATTACGTCTCCAACAAGCACAAAGATCTGGTGCTTATGATGCTGTAGACAAAATCAGAGTATCAACTCCTCAATCTTTGATTGATACTGACTTTGAGTATGGACAACAACCCACCAAGTGGGAACAAGTTTCCTTACAAAACAATCGTCAATCTTTATATTACTTACCGAATTCTGCTTTACCAGTATCTGCAATTACTGGTAATCAAGCAAATACCTATCAATTGGTGGTTACGTTTTCATCAAATGTGACGATTGCAACAGGTACACCATTTTTTATTGAAGACACCATTGACCCCAATGCTCAAGGTTGGGCGTATGTGGTAGCGGGTGTGTCTGCGGGTACATCAATTACTGTTCAAGTGGCTAACCCAGTTACTACAGTTAATAACTACTCTGCTACAACAACATATTGCTACCAAGGCTATACATATTCAAGTTGTGGTATTGCTTTAACTGGCACAACAGCGTTTACATTTGTAGGTTCTACAGTAACTGTTACCACATCTTTCCCACATGGATTGTCTGTTAACTCAGCAATTTTTATTACTGGTACGACAGGACCTTCTACAGCAACACAAATCAATGGTTCACAAACTGTAGCAACTACACCAAGTGCTACGACATTTACATTCACTAACGTCAATGGAACACCATCAACGACGATTGCAAATACCGCTGGTCAAACAAACTTATACTCTCGTCCTTCTGGATGGGTAGATACACATGCATATGATGGATCTGTCAACTTTACAGCGGGTGCTTCAGTACCTAATCAACAGTTGTTCCGTCAAACTCGTCGTTATTTCCGTTACCAATCAGGTAAAGGTATTCAGTTCTCAACAGGAACTATCCTTAAACCACAGATTGCTTTTACGACACTTACTTCTTCTGGTACAACTGTTACGGTAACGAGCAAAACTCCACATAACTTGACAGTTAACACGTATGTTCAAGTATTAGGGTTTGATCAGTCTGCATATAACGGTATTTTTAAGATTGTCTCTGTACCAACAGCGTTGACATTTACCTATACCGCTGCGACCACGCCAAGTGCCACACCAGCAACGTGTACCGTTCCTGCAATCCCACACGTTAGCCCATATTCTTGGTATGGTTCAAGCAATAAGATTGGTTTCTTTGATAGTCAAAACGGTATTTTCTTCCAATTTGATGGTCAAACACTTTATTGCGTATTGCGTAATAGCGTAAATCAAATTACTGGTACTGTTACAGCAACACAAAATAGTTCTTTGATTACTGGTGCCAATACTCAGTTTACAACTCAGTTGGTTGTTGGTGATTATGTTGTGATTCGTGGTCAAACGCACCGTGTTACAACGATTACTAGCGATACACAGTTGTATATAACTCCTGAGTACCGTGGAGCAACTATTGCAAATGCACTACTTTCTCGTGTTGTGGAGACAAGAGTTCCTCAATCACAGTGGTGGGATGTTTGTGATGGATCAAACTCTGCTTCTAACCCATCAGGCTATAACTTAGACCTTACCAAAGTCCAAATGTTCTACATGGACTATTCTTGGTACGGTGCAGGGGTAGCTAGGTTTGGATTCCGAGCAACAAATGGTCAGATCATTTATGTTTATGGTTTCCAAAACAATAACATACAGTATCAAGCCTATATGCGTTCAGGCAACTTGCCTTCGCACTATGAGCAAAATACTATAGTGCCATTGACAACAATCACAGCAAGTGTTGCAACTACAGATACTACGCTTACAGTTTTAAGCACCTCTGGATTCAATCCTTCTGGTGGTACTGGTCGTATTATTGGAAATGGTACTTCTGGTGTAATTGAATACTTCACATATACAGGTTTAACTTCTACCACTTTGACTGGATTAACACGTGGTACAACTGGTGGTGCTTCTGCAACAGCGTTTACTTACTCAGCAACTGCACCAGTTGCGGTTGAGTATGCTTCTCCTGATTCAGCAGCTCAGTTATCTCATTGGGGTTCATCTGTTGTGATGGATGGTGGATTTACGCAAGACGTATCTGCTATTTACAACTATGGTATGACTTCAGCGGTATCTACAACTGGAACAACTGCTGTACCTATTATGGCTATTCGTGTTGCTCCTTCAGTGGATAACGGAACTGTTGGTACATTGGGTGTTAAGGAAATTATCAACCGTTTGCAGTTGCAAATGCGTGAGATTGCTATGTTGACCACCACAAGTTACTTAGTTCAATTTATTTTGAACGGTGTGATTGGTGGAACAAGTGGATTCAGTGCATTTGCATCACCAACACAAAACGGTACTAATACAACGTCTATCGTTCAGGTGGCAACCAACACCAATACTGCAACTACGATTAGTGGTGGTGAGTCAATCGCTGCGTTCTTTACCAACACCGCGGGGCAGACAACTTTGGACTTGACCTCAGTTGCTCCGTTCGGTAACGCTGCACTAGGTGGTGGATTGTCCAACTCAGTGCCGACAAGCCAAGCGGGTACCTACCCCGATGGTCCAGACATCTTGTATGTAACGGTCAGTCAGGTTGGTTCCAACGGAACTGCTTTTGCTCGTTTGTCTTGGCAAGAATCACAAGCTTAAAGGAGTTGAGATGCCTCTTATAAAAAGTAAGTCTAAGAATGCATTTGAAAAGAACATCTCAACTGAGGTGCAACATGGCAAACCCGTTAAACAGGCACTTGCGATTGCATATTCAATGCAAAGAAAAGCACACAAGAGTGAAGGTGGACTTTATGAAAATATCCACAAAAAACAAGAGAGGATAAAACATGAAAAAGCTGAAGGATTACCTGTTGAGCATATGCGTAAACCTGGGTCAAAGGGTGCTCCAACTAAAGATGCGTTTATCCAATCTGCTAAAACAGCTAAGAAAAAAGAAGGTGGATCAATGAAGAAAACGAGTGGTTGTTCATGGTAAATCCAATTAGCAAAACCACTAAGGGTAAGGGTAGGCACTTCTTGAGCACTGATGAGGGTGCAGGGATGACAAAAGCGGGTCGTGATGCGTACAATGCTAAGACTGGATCGCATTTAAAGGCACCCCAACCCAAGGGTGGAGCTAGGAAGGATTCATTTTGTGCCCGAATGTCGGGTGTTGTAGAGCACTCTAAGGGTGATGCTCCAAGAGCTAAAGCATCTTTGAAGAGATGGCACTGTCCAGGGTGGTAATCTATGAGTTATTCAGGAACTGTTGGCAATACGGTCATTAGCGTACAAACGCTGATAGATCATGGTGCCCGTCGTGCGGGGAAACTTGCCGAAGAGTTGACTGATGAACAAGTTCAGTCCGCTAAGGAGTCTCTTTTTTACATCCTATCCAACCTAATCAACCAAGGTATTCAGTACTGGGCGGTGGTTAAGTATGTGATAGGGCTAAACGCCAACCAATACATTTATTCTTTGCCAAACGGTGCAAATGACATATTAAATGCGTTGTATAGGACAATGAACCAACCTTCTGGTAGCTATACAACAAGCTCTGGGGGTACAGTTGCTAACGTCTATGATGACAATATCGCAACTTATTGTCAACAAACGTCTGCAAATGGCAATATTTCCGTGTTTTACGGCACTGGTCAGAACACTTACATTGGATCTATAGGTTTTATGCCTTATATCTCTGATGGTGGTAGCCAGACTTGGAATTACACGTTTCAAGCGTCTTCTGATGGCACTACTTGGACAACTCTTTACACTGGAACGAGCGTCACGGTGACGGATTCTCAGTGGATTTGGCAAGACATAGACCCAGGGCAAAACGTCCCGTACTACAGGATGGTAGCTACTGGGGGCACAACCCTATCTTTACGTGAACTTTACTTTGGTAACAATGCAAGACTGTTGCAGATGTCACGTCTGAACAGGGATGATTACACCAATCTACCGAACCAAAACTTTACTGCCAATCAACCGTATCAGTACTGGTTTGATAGGACGATACCGCAACCTACGTTTTATTTGTGGCCGGTACCGCAGACGGCTTTCGTACAGGCTACTATTTGGTATTCAAGGCAGATTCAGGACGTTGGAGCGTTAACAAACCAATTGGAGATACCAGATCGTTGGATGTTGGCGGTTCAGTCTATGTTGGCTCATCAGATGAGTATTGAACTCCCTGGGGTGGATATTCCAAGGATTCAGTACTTAGAAGGACAAGCAGAGAAGTACTTCCAAATGGCAGAACTTGAGGAAAGGGATAAGTCTCCTATCTATTTGGCTCCGAATATAGCTCCATACACAAGGTGATGTTATGCCTAAATGGTTAGACACAGAAGGGTATGCGAGTATAGCGATTGCGATTTGCGATAGGTGCAAGTTCAAGCGTCCTTTGTCCACGCTGAGTCCTGACATTAACTTCCCTGGGTTACAAGTGTGTGAGGAGGGTTGTAGGGATGAGAAGGATCCGTATCGCCTCCCCGCAAGAAAGACCGAGAGGATTAACCTAAGATTCCCTAGACCTGATGAAGCGTTGGTAGTTCCTAACAATCAGTTGATCACAGGACAGTACAGCAACTCTATAATTTCAACTGGTACAAATACTTCCAATCCAAAATTGGTAAATGGTGATGAAGACGAAATTGTTATAGGTTCATAATGGCACAAGTACAAATATCACAATTACCTACCGCATCGACTCTGACAGGGGCAGAGGTAGTACCTGTTGTACAAAACGGGGTTACTTCTCAAACTACTGTCAGTGCTATAGCCAATTCACCTGTTTTAACACAGACATTTTTGACTGTTGGATCACAACCCACGCTGAGTGGAGCACGTTATATAGGTGCTAGTAGTGGTTTGATTGGTACAGATAATGGCTCAGGGTCAAGTTATGTTTTATCTTTGACTGGGGCACCTTTAGCTTTATTTAATAATAGCAACGGAATTCAGGTAAAGACGGGTGCAAGTACTATGTCTGCGGTGCAGATAGCGGTATCTGGATCTGGATTGTCTATATCTAATCCTGATGGAACAACGGGTAATCCTACGTTGTCTCTGAGTGGGATTATGGCTAATTTGTCGTCTTATTCAGGTACTGGACTACTTACAGTATCTGGAACGACCATATCTTCTACATCGGTTACGGGAACAAGCAACCAGATTACGGTTACAAATGGCAATTCAGCACCTGTTGTTGCATTGTCTAGCAACCCTGTGATCCCAGGGACTGGCTCCATTACCCTACCTTCTGGTGGAACCTCTGCAAGACCTAGTGCAACCAACGGTATGCTTCGGTACAACACTGATACGCAAACTTTTGAGGGGTACGCAAACAGTACTTGGGGGTCAATTGCCACAAATAGTGGGGTGACGTCGATAACCGCGGGGACGGGGCTATCTGGGGGCACTATAACGTCCACAGGAACGATTTCTATCACAAGTACAGGGGTAAGTGCCAGTACGTACGGATCTGCTACCTCAATCCCTGTTTTCACGGTAAATGCTCAAGGTCAGTTGACCAGTGCTTCTAGTGCTACGGTCGCCCCTGCGTGGACTTCCATCACTGGAACACCTACCACGCTTTCTGGGTACGGGATTACGGATGCGTTGACTGCATCTAATTCAGCTACTTTGACCAACAAGTCAATCAGTGGTGCGACAAACACGATTACTGCCCTACCTAATTCAGCACTGAATAACAGTTCTTTGACTGTTAACGGTACATCAATTAGTTTGGGTGGATCTGGAACAATTACGGCTTCCTCTCCTAATGCGTTGACTATTAGCACTGGACTTTCAGGATCTAGCTATAACGGATCAAGTGCGGTAACGATTGCTATATCCAATACTGCGGTGACTGCGGGGTCGTACACGAGTGCCAACATTACTGTCAACGCTCAGGGTCAGATTACCAGTGCGAGTAATGGTAGCTCGATGGTGTACCCAGGGTCTGGAATCCCTTTAAGTACGGGTAGTGCTTGGAGTGCAAGTTACAACACAAGTGGATCTGGCAATGTGGCATTGACAACAAGTCCTACGTTTGTGACTCCAATTTTAGGTACGCCTACATCGGTGACGCTCACAAATGCGACTGGATTGCCACTGACCACGGGCGTAACTGGAACACTTCCAGTATCAAGTGGTGGTACAGGAATTACAACATTAGCCACTGGTTATATACCTTATGGTAATGGTACTGGAGCATTTAGTTCTAATTCAGCATTAAATTACAACGCAACAAATTCTGCTTTCAATGCCCCTACGATTGGGGCTACAAGTTCGACGAGCACCACCCCTGCGTTAACTTTTAATGCATCAAACTCTAGTTTTGCATCAGGTACATCTGTTTCAGGTAGCTATTTACAAGCTGTTTTACAAAATACAAGCGGAACAGCAGGAGCATCAACTAATTACGTTTTAAGTAATGATTTAGGCACAGATTCATCTTATTACGGTGAGTTTGGTATGAATTCATCTGTTTATTCAGGTGCAAGTGTTCCCGCTGATTTTTATAGTATCAATAACGGAATTTATTTTTCAGGACATGATGGGGATATTACGGTCGGTTCAGGAAATGGTAAAAAGTTGTATTTGGCTTGGGGAACTACTGGTCAATCAGCACACGTAATTAACGTATCTGGTGCCATTGGACTCAACACCAATTTGGCATCAGGCACAGGTTCAGGAACTACGAATTTTGGAACAGCAGGACAGGTGATGATCTCAGGAGGCTCCTCTGCTACTCCTGTGTGGGGTGCTGTTGCAGGTGGAGGATTTTAATGTTTAAAGATACAATAGTGAAAAGGATTTAATATGTCGCAGAGTGGCTACACGCCTATTTTGATCTACGCCAGTGGAACTACTGGCAACACACCATCTGCATCCAATTTAACAAGTGGATCTACAGGTGCTGAACTCGCTATTAATTACTATGATGGTAAGTTGTTCTACAAGGACAATAGTGGTACTGTTCAAACAATGGCGACCAGTGGAATAGGTAATAACTTAACTTATTCATCCACAAATACGACTTTCTTATTTAACAGTACTGGATCTGCACAATTACCGACTGGTACGACGGCACAACGCCCAGGCACCCCAGCAACCGCAATGCTGAGGTACAACACAACACTGGCTCAGTTTGAAGGCTATAACGGCTCGGTGTGGGGTGGGATTGGTGGTGGTTTGGGTGGTGGGTCTATATTGACCAACACGACCACGGTGACAACCAGTTCAACGATCCCTAGTGGGACGAATGGTTTTTCAGTCGGTCCTGTGACGATCAACTCAGGAATTACGGTAACGGTGGCTAACGGTCAGCGCTGGGTAGTTGTGTAATATAAAGGATTAATATGAGTTCAATTGCATCAGGAACAACGACAACGACAGGCTTAGTATATACGTCTGATACATCGGGCGTACTTCAGCTACAAACTAACGGCACGACTACTGCGGTAACAATAGATACAGCTCAAAGGGTTGGTATTGGTACAAGTAGTCCTTCTTATAAATTGGATGTTTCAACATCTCCTTCATCTGCAAGTTATGACGGCACAAACATAAAAAATGGCGCAAATTCTACTGTTATTGGTTGTTATTTAACAGGCTCTTCTTATTCTTTCCGTGGTATTGGTGCAAGTCAATCATGGCTGTATTCCAATGTCGGCAACTTTAATATGATGTCTGACGGAGGTGCGATTACTTTTTCAACAGGAACAAATAGTGGTGTTCAAGCAATTCTAGACACTTCTGGTAATTTGTTGGTTGGTACTACAACTGCTTTAACATCTGCATCCACAAGACCATGTTATCAAGTAGCTAATAGTGATGGATTTGCTTGGGTTGCAAGAAATACAAATGCAACTGCTGGTAAATATTGGGACGTACAAGTTGGTACTAGCAATCAAGTATATTTTGTAAATAATGGTGCAATTGGCGTTACTATGGCTGATAATGCTCAAGCATGGTCTGCTTATTCTGATACAAGATTAAAGACAATAACAGGCACTTACACAACTCCATTAGCAGATATTGCTAAGATTGAAACTATAAAGTTTACATGGAATGCTGATGAAGAGAAAAAACAAAGGGTAGGTGTTACAGCTCAATCAGTACAATCTGTTGTTCCAGAAGCTATTGATAGTTTTAAACTAGTAAATGCTAATGAAATCAATGATCAAACAGAGTATTTATCTGTTCGCTACACAGAGTTAATACCTCTTATGATTGCATCAATTCAAGAACTATCAGCAAAAGTAACAGCTCTAGAAGCAAAGGTAGGAGCATAACATGGCATCAACGATAAAAAGTGATAACGGGGTTTCCTCTGGAGTTACAGGCATAGTACAAACTGCTGACTCTACTGGACAATTGGCTTTACAAACAACTACTTCAGGTGGTGTTGCTACAACTGCGGTAACGATAGATAACTCACAAAACGTAGGTGTAGGTGTTACTCCTAGTGCTTGGGGAACTAGTAATTCAATTAAGGCTTTGCAACTTACTAGTGGTTCTGTATGGAGTTTTAGCACAACTTCACTTAATTTGTATCAAAACGCATATTTTAATGGGACAAACCCTATTTATATAAATAACGCTGGTGCTTCGGCTTATGCGTTAGACCAAGGTTCTCATAAATGGTATACGGCAGGAGCAGGAACGGGCACAGTCGCTTTCACCCAAGCAATGACACTAGATAATAGTGGTAGATTGCAATTAGGAACAACAAGTGTAATTAGCAGTGGTTTATTAAGTATTGCACCTACATCTTCTCAAAGTGGATATACAGTACAAGCAGGAGCAAATGGAAATTCTGTTTTTACTGGTTTAAATACATCAGCTTCAGCTACTTTTTATGTTTTAGGTTCTGGTCAGATTTATTCAACTAGCACTTCTATTACAGCAATTTCAGACCAAACATTAAAAACAAATATCAAACCATTAGAAACTGGACTTTCTGAAATCAATAAACTTCAGCCAAGAAGATTTGATTGGAAAGATGGTTCTGCAACTAATGTTGCTGGATTTATTTCCCAAGAAGTTGAAACAGTTTTATCTGATTTAGTTGGGCCTTATAAACAAAGCGATGAATTAACTGTTTTGGGATTAAGAATGGGTGACATGATACCGACAATGGTAAAAGC
>Ga0208379_1000234_pt1 | contig 26211 bp, 27 predicted proteins | sample CryBogCBE02Aug07_FD_184559 | JGI IMG/M metagenome (GOLD analysis project Ga0208379, IMG submission 184559) | Freshwater microbial communities from Crystal Bog, Wisconsin, USA - CBE02Aug07 (SPAdes) | ecosystem: Environmental > Aquatic > Freshwater > Lake | place: Crystal Bog, Wisconsin, USA... | reverse complement strand
CTGCGTCATAGCTTTGTCCATCTACGCTTGCTTCGAACATTTCTTTCATAACCTTAAGCTCAACATCAGTTGGCTTTTTAGGCAAGTAAGTGCTGAGGTCAGTTAAACCATACTGTTCAATCGCCGTTTGTTCAGCTTCAGTAAGTGCCGTTTCTTTACGTGCCCATTTACTGCCACTGTAGTCAGCGAAGCCGCCTTTTGATCCTTTGCTAATGCGGAAGTCTAGACCACGCAAATAGTCTGTTGGCAATTCTTCCAACTCTGGATCCATCAACGCACCTTTGATTAGTGTGAAGATTTGAGGACCGATGATGAAACGGCGGATGGGATTTTCCGGAGCTTTGTCATCGTTGATTGGGTTTTCACGCACAAAGCCTTGGAAAAGATAATCACGTTTTTTCCAGTACTTGCGACCCATTTCTTCTAGGCTTTTATCTTTAAACCAAGTTCTTACTTCTGTCAAGATTGGACAAGTTTCGTTCCACATTTCAACGCAAGGCACACGTACTTGTACCATCTTTGATTCTAAGTCACCTTTAATGCCATTAAAAGGCAACCGAATCATTGCTCGTTCTTGCCAAAAGAATGTATTTTTTGTATTACCATCGGGTACAAATCTAAGTACTGATGCGGAGTTTTCTGGAATATTCCAGTGTGGATAAATTCCATTATCTCCTTGAGATTGATTACCTTGTTTGTTTTCTGCCGCTTGTAATCTTTCGCGGATCTCTTTTAACGTTGCCATATTATGATGCCTTTCTTAAGTTTTAATATGTGATGCCTATTTAAATAATTTAAATTTAGTTGCTTGCCTAGTAATTATACACATCTAGGTCTGTGTTTACTACTCATATGGTAAACCTTGTTTAACAAAGTTTACCGTGTTGTATGTTTATCTTTTATTTATTTAATCAGTATGCCGGCTAGTGTTTTTATTCTTGCTAACTCACCAATGTCGGCACCTTGAAATTCTTCCAACTTGCCACTGTGACCATACTTACCTGCTAGCGGAATGTCTACACTTTCTTCTATATCTTCATAATCTTTAGGATCATGTTCTTCGTAGTGATAATACTCTAATGCCTCTTGACGGCTCCACCCGTATTTTCGCATTAGGTGTCGAATCTTTTTCTCTTCGTCATCATTATGATAAGCGTTTTCTTTTACGTCATCTTTTTTCATTTTTTCAGTTTCACGACGAGCTTTGTCGCTTAAGTTTGTGACTTTACCGCGACCGTCTTTGTGTGTTGCTTTGGTCCAAGGTGTTTCTTCTTGCCAACTGATGACTTCACCGGTTTTGGGATCTTTGACTTCTGTACGTTCTTCTTTAAACATACTGCCGACTTTATCACCAATCTTGTCGCCTATGGCACCGCCAATCATGCTACTACCAGGAATCTCAGGCGCTAGTGCGGCGCCAGCTACCGCTCCTAGTGTCTTTCCTATCGCACCTTCTTTGGCTTGAAACATACTGCCGACTTTATCACCAATCTTGTCGCCTATGGCACCGCCAATCATGCTACTACCAGGAATCTCAGGCGCTAGTGTGGCGCCAGCTACTGCTCCTAGTGTCTTTCCTATCGCACCTTCTTTGGCTTGGCTTGACTCAGGTTTTTTGCCGGTCTGTGGTATACCTGCTTTGCGCTGTAAATCTTTAAGCATTTCTTCATCACTACCGTGACCTAATCTACCTAATACCTTAGAACCAAGTTTCTTTGCGGTGTCAAGCATGGATTCTTCCATTTCTGGTTCTTGTACATTGGTAGGCTCAGCGTCGGCGGCGGGAGATGAAAACTTCAACTGCCCAATTATTTGTGCTACTGCTGGGTTATCTTTTAATTCTTCCAAGCGATTCATAACAACGGTACGAGCATCGGCGTTGGCATCTTGATCAGCTAGAGCATGAAGTCTATCAAACAGTTCATCGTCACCAAACAAACTGTATAGTTGTTCAGTAGCATTAATAGCGTCAGCGCCCACTGGCAATTCCTGCGCTAGTAATTCAACAAGCTTGGCTTGTTGCTCTGGAGTTTCTGGCAATGACCAAGTTCCTTCGGCAAGTAAGTTGATCCAATTTTCAAATATGTTAGCTTCTTTCATAGAATTTTCCTGTTGTTTTAATTTTGCTAGTAGTGGTAATGCTTGTTCAATGCGAGCATCAATATTTTGTTCAATAAACATATGACGCAGATCTTCAATAATAACATCTTCATCATTTATTTCAGCTGGGTTCCAAGATTCAAAATACTTGGCATAACCTGATGTAGACGATAATGATTTGAGATTCTGCTGTAGTGTTTCATAATAAACACCAGCTTCAGTTACCAACTGTGCTGTTTCACCTTCGAATATTTTTCCTTGGTTGGCACGTTTAAACCTACTTAGTAAATTCATTTCGCTTACCAAAGTAGCAATGTGATTGCCACGTACATCATAGGGTTTTCCACCTTGGCGTACATGCTCTACCATTGCGCGACCACCGGCTAATTTTGTAAATGGTAATTTAAATCTTTCTCCGTCAGCAGTTTCTACGAATAAACTTTCGATATAACGGAAACGAGCATCATTTTCGCCGATTACTTTTTTATGCTTAATCATTAATCTTGCTTCAGTAGATTCTGCGTTCCAACTGGTGTTTTTAGTACCTCTCCAGCTTTCAAACAAACCTTCTTTAATAGCGGCTTGTCCCTGCATAGTATACTTTAAACGATTTAAATTTTGTAAACTGAATGAATAACGATTTCTTTTGGCAAATTGACTAAGCTGTTGTAGGAAGTTAAACCAACTGTCTTTATCTTCGGAATTTTCCATGCTTTTGCCGACATTGTCACCAAAATAAACATCTAAGTTGTTATCTCCGGTAGATACTACTACTGTACCATAGTTTTTTCCACTGGGTGCTGTATAATCAAACGAGTAGATATCGCCGTTTGGTGTGTTCACGGTTTGCGGTTCAAAATTCTTAGTGACCAGCAAATCATGTAATTGTTGTTTAACTTGTTCTATTGACATGGTAATGTATTTAGCCGGATTTATTACTTTTTACTTTTACAATTATCACCATGCCATTTTTTATAATTTCCGCCGGTTGTTTTGACACCGCAGTGTTCGCAAAGCATTAGAGTAGTTGGATGTTGGTAGCATCGCGAACTACAACTTTATTTATTTTTTTTAGAAAGACATTCTAATAAACGGCAACGGAGGAACTATACTTTCTCCGAAATCTCTCATGACTTGATCCATTTCCGGATGATAAGACTGTAGTAATATCATCATGCGTGTGACCAGTATAGTAGCCATTACCAAATCATCGGTTGATCCAGGTTTGGCAGCATAGCTTAATCCGTGCGCAACAAAATCCTTGAACTCTCCAATTAGTGGCTTACTGTACAATGTCATCTTGCCAGATTCTATTAGAGTTTTCATTTTGGCGCAAGCTGTGAGCTTGTTTTTTTGGCTTGTGTTAAATCCTTTACGGTATCTACCGCCACCTCTAGTAGGATCTGATAAAAAATATCCAGGAATATTCTGCTCGCCAAACTGATCTATTGATATAAGCGCCGCTTCCCCTATGTTGTTGTTTTCTACAGAATAATAAACTGATTGTTCGTCTTTTACAATATCGTTGATGTACTTTACAATACTAGCCAGTATGCGAATTTGTTCCGGAATCGGAGTTCGATTATGAGTCCATTCGCCTATTTGTGTGGTAGAGTTGGCTTCGAATATTTGTATAGCCGACGGGTCACCGCCAGTTCCTAAACTGGGGTCAAGTCCAACACAGTAAATTTTTCCTGGTTGTGGTTGGCGATACCAACGCACTTGACTTATGCGAAACTGTGGCTCAATACCTTCTAAATCCAATAACTTACTTGGAGCGATTAAGGTTTCATCCGCAATCAAAAATTCGCAATTCGAACATAATATATCATTAGCATAGAATCTTCGATTTTTTTCGACGTTTAGTAGGTCATATACTCGTTCTTCGCCTAATAGTTTAACACTGACTACTTTTTGTATGCCGGTATTAGTATGTATTTTCATACCAGGACGTAATTCTTTTACTTCTTTTTTTGTAAGTTTATCTGTAAATATTACGTGATCTAATGTTGCCTTGATACCAACATTTGTAAGTTGTAGGTTAGCAATTAGTCGTACTCCTTTATCAAGTACTCCTTCAAAATCACTCCAACCAGTATCAGTAAGTACTTGTAAGTTGTTTTTGTTGTTTGCTAACTCTGCCACTTATATATCCTTCAGGTTGTTTACCTTCTTTAAATTGTTTATTGACTACCCCATTGTTGTACCATCGTAGTCCTATTTTGCCGGCGTTTTTATACAATCTTCCTTTAATCCAACCTTCTATTTGTAAATCTAAATATTTTTCTTTTTTACCATTATTATACCAAGATTTACCTGATGCAATACCTTTTTTGCCTTTACTGCTTTTACTTATTCTGAGATTTCTAACTGGGTCAGCATATGCTTCTGCCATTTTATTTTTATATTCTTCTGTTCCTCTGACAATTTCATGTACTTTTCTTTCTTCCTCTGACCACTTAGATCCTTTTTTTCTTCCGCCTTGACCAGGAAGTTTTAACCCTTTATTCCAAGATGTCTTATTCATACCACCATCGCCACCATCAGCTCTATTACGCAATATTCCGGTATCTATATCTTTTCTACCATACCATAATATAAGTCTTCGTTCAATGGCCATAGCTCCTGTTTTGGTTAATAATTCTTCTACAATTACAATAAATTCAAATGGCGGACGTTTGATATTCTCATGTACTTGCCACGCCCGTTTTCCTTTACCCATGCCTATATAATAAGGTGTGCCATCTTTTCTTAAATAAGCATACACATAATATCCAGACGGTAAATTTATAGTTGAATAATGTTTCATCTTTTCATTATAACATATTTTTATACAAATCTTCGATAGTTTGATAATATATTTTACCATTTTTATCTCGTAATGTAAGCATAGAGTTACCGTACAAGCATCCGATCTCCCGCCTAAAACGATCTTCGCCTAGTTGCGCTTTTGTAGACTCTGCCCATTTCTCATCACGTTCTGGATGTTCATCCCAATATGCTCTAAATGGCTTAAATCCGTTGATGCCTACTTCTTGCGCATTTCCGTGACTGTCAACCATTTTATTTGCGCCTTTCCACAATAACGCAAACTGATCTTCGTCACTGTTAGGAGTTGATGTAATAATGGCTTTACCACCTGTTGCTAGTGTTGGTGATATAGAAGTCCAAAATTCAGTGGCAATACCTGGTCTGACAAAGGCGAATTCATCACAATATAACAATGATATTGATAAACCACGACCGGTATTTTCTGTAGTTGTAGCTGATAGTATACGACTTCCTGTTTCGAATTCAATCGAACCTTTGTTATAGTTTGTGGCGCCCGCACGAATATGATCTGGACAAAGCTCGTAAGCAAATCGTATTCGCGACATAATTTCCTGCGCACCGTCATATTTGTGTGCGGCAATAAGAATGGTTGAGTCTTGTATAAACATTGCGTACCATAGTAAATATCCCGCCGCTGACGTTGATTTACCTGATTGTCTTGGCATCAATGCGATACTAAATCGATAGTTGTGATAATTGTGAATTAATCTTTTTTGATAATCAAAAGGCTGGTACAACATTTTTCCTTTTACTGGATGCTGTATGTAAAAGAAATTTGACATGAAGTATTCTGGACCAGTGATGGGATCCAAACACTTGGCGAATTCTTCTTGCTGTTTAGGAGTATATAACTCTTTTTTATAAGGTGTTTTTGCTAGCGATGAGGAATCAAAACCCATATATTAATCCAATGTAGCATTGGCTCCGCATTTTGTTCGTTTGACTTTTTCTAAAGCCCCAAAGTCAACGGGCCATTCTCGTCCAGGTGCTAGTTCTATGCTTCCTTGAGGGAAAGCAAACTGTACTCCCGCTGTTTGTTCTATCTGTGTGATGGGCATACGAAATTTTACTAGGTCGTTGCCTAAGTTCGGATAAGGAGCAACGTGAGGAAATGCCCATCCGGCTATTTCCCGGGTTTGATTATTGACCACAATTTTGTAAAAACCATGAGGAACAATGACCCCACTGCCGATTTTCTTGTCTTGCGCATTATAAACACTCCCTACATAAATTGTATAACTTTGATTACGTTCTGCGACCCATCCGCGCACTGACGTTTCTAGTAGTTTCCAAATTCCTCTATTGAAACTTCCTGCTTGAGGAGCCATATTGGTCATTAAAAAACTTTCGAACTCTACTTGTTGATTCCAACTAAAGTCCCCGTCAGGTGCTTGATGACCTTTGTCATAGATTGTACCTGTATAATCACGTGGGATAGCACCATCTGTCACTGACTTATCCGCAGTAAACGCATTTGATCGTGCTAGACAACCTAAGGCATTTTGCGGAATTAAGGTGTAAGTTACATACTTTGGTATTTTTGCCGAAGCGTCATACCCTACAAAATAACCTTGACGACATATAGCTTGTACCGCCGTGGTTTGTGGGAATCCATAAGGAGCGTGACCTTGGCATGATTGAACTTCTTGCGGTGCTCGCTGTGTCCACGAAAACGCACAGGAGCTTAAGGAGATTAACAAAAATGCTAATAATATTTTTTTCATACTAAATTTACTTGTAGCCTTTGAATGCTGTAACTGGACTAATCTTATGTGTACTATGCGGTTCACTACTACGATGATTGCGAACTAGTTCTTTATGCTTGCTTGGCACCACGCCCATGGCTTGATGTAACATGTTGTGTTCTTCTTCAGTGTAAGGATGAACCGTATTGTACGTTCCAGCCCAACTTTGACTGGCAGAACTTGGTGGTTTTTTACTTTTACCATCTGCCATTGCCATTGCCATACCCAATCTATTCATTTGATATATTCTATCAATGGCTTCAGGGTCTCTTACCAAATGAGCACCAGTCATCGCAGATTCGTGCTCGTCGTGCATCACACCGTGAGAATGTCCGGTATTTTTATTCGAGTGATCTTCTTCTTTATTTGATTTTAAAGTTTCAGATATAAATTCTCGAGCTCTCATTATTTTGAAATTACTCCGTATTGTGCCGAACTTTGCGTGCCAATTTCTCTAGCGGTAAATCCAGTGCCATTTATGGTTAAATGATTTCCAGCGCCTACATAGATTTGTTGGCGAGAATTGGCTGCTACTTGCGGATTTGCTGAGTATATGTTGCCGGAGTTAGAACCAGGCCCGGTTGATAAAGCGTAAACCTGATAAGAAACAGCAGTACCGCCTGTTACAATCTCAACTTTATCGCTATACCATAATACATTAGCAGCCGATGTGACAACATTAGCTTGACTCATATCAATTCCTTATTTTGTAATAGACTCAATAGCTTTGTATAAATCAAATATGCTACGTTCTTCAGCTACATGTTGCGCATGTTGTACGGGCAATGGAGATCCTGTGGTTTGACCAGTTGCTTTTGGTCCATTTAATCCACCGCTGTACTGCATCGCATCTTCGCTACCTTCAGGATTGGTAGGCCAATCTGGATCATTTTCAGTAACAGGTGCTTGAGATTCATCAATTTCGAAATCAATTACACCTGGCTGTCCTTCTTCATCTGAACATTCGCAAGGATCGTTACCACAGCTTGGGCAATACTCACCTTCGTGATGATGAGAACCACCATCTATGCCGGCAAATTTTAACAATTCGCTTAGTTCGTCACCTTCGTGTGGCACTGGGCTCATGTCGTCGTGTGCTTGATGTTCATCATGTGCTTGATGGTCAGACTGACCATCAAGTCCAGCATTTTTTAATAATTCAGCCAACATATCAGCTTCGTTGCCTTCTGCTGTTACAGTAATACTTTTTTTATTTTCACCAGTTTCGTCAACGGTATTGTTAGTATTGATGTTAAATGACTCACTGATCATTTGTTCAACTGCGCGGTTGATGCTGTCGTAAATTCCTTTTCCTACACTCATACCGCCTTTGCTTGCGCTAGGTGCTGTTGCTACTGATCCAGTAGTTGTTTCTTCAACTTTCTTTTCAGATTTTTTAGTGTCAGGTTTTTTAGCGTCTTTGGCAGCTTTTTTCATTGGCTCTTTTTTGTCACCGTCTTTGTCTAAATCAACAAAATCTGGCTTAGCGCTTTCTTCTTTTTTAGACTTGGCTTTTTCAGGTAAGCCTTTATGCTTGGTGCTGGCAAAGTCTTCGACATCTTTTTTCTTCATGCCTTTTGCTACTTTGGCAACTTCTTTGCTGGCTGGCTTTTCACCTTTTTGCGCGGCGTGTACCATGCCCATGAATTTTTGTTGTTTTTTACTTACTGCTTTTTCTTCTACTGGCTCTTTAGAATCTTTACTTTTGGTAATTTTGTTGACTACCTTGGCGACTTTCTTAGCGGCTGGCGCAAGCTTGTCAAAGAAGTGACGCTTACCGGCTTGAACCTTTTCTTCGTCCATCTCACCTTTGTGGCTCATTGCTCCGCCGCAATGTGGACATGTTTCTTCTAATGCGCTTTCTTCTTGTTTGTTCTTCCAAGCACCTTTGGTAACACGTGGGGCTGATGTTGACTTCGCTGGGCGACCGCGACCACGTTTAGCTCCATCACTGCTGTCAGCTCCAGGTTCGTCGCTGAATGTTTCAGGCTTGCGTGTGTATACTGTACCAGTGGACGTTTTTTTGCTGTCGAATTTTCCAGTGGTCTGAGCATCGCGTGGGCTCTTGTAATCCCATGCTGTTTCTTCCATTGGTCCGCCAACATCACATTCTTCAAGACCGCAGGCCTTCATAAATTTATCGTGATCAAAACGTGGATTTGCCAGTTTGAACTGACTGGCGTGATGATGTGCCAGTTCTCTGCGTTTTTCTGGATTTTCAATGTGCTTGAGTGTATCAGCAATGGCTTGAAAGTGTTTGCGGCTTACTGCTTCATCGACTTCAACATTTTTACCTGCGTTTTTCTCGGCACGTTTTTGTGCGTCAATCAACCATTGTGGCTTTCCGTGTGGACCATCTTCGAATTCGATACCGGCGTGCGCTGGTTTACCAGATTTTCTTTTTAAATAATTCATCATGTTTTCGTCTTCTAGCGTCATAGGTACTCCTTCTGGTAAGTTTGGAGTATGATGTTGTCCTAAACTTCCTCGAATATCATTTTTCATACGCTTTCTTCTATCAGCTGTAAGTTTTCCTTTTGAGTCGCCTTTACTAGAGATACTACCGTAACCCCAGCTTTCAGGATCGTTGTGATGTTTAGGTAAATTACTTCTAGTATCTAATGGATCTGTCCATACAGTATCTCTGTCAAATGTAGAGCGTTTTTGTCCTGGATCTTTTTTAGGTCTTTCTTTTATACCGTATCCATAATCTATGCTGTCGTAATCGTCACTGTCGCCTTTCTTTTGAGTAAACAATTGGCCTTTGTATTTAGGATCACGCCATTTGGCTGCTTCACCAACCGCTTTGTTTGGCACAGTTTCGTCTTCTAGCGTCATAGGTACTCCTTCTGGTAAATTTGGTTCAGTGTGATGAGTATCTTTGATTCTATTTTTTAAAGTATTCATCGCTTGTTTTGTAAGCATGCCTTTTCTAGGACCTTTTGAGGAAATAGATCCATAACCCCAATTTTCAGGATCTTCGCTTCCACGACTGTAATCATGTCTATGTTGCAAAGGATCACCAGGATCATCCCACCCTCTATGAAATTCGTCACGAACTCCGCCTATTCTTTTTTTCTCGCCTGGATCATTTTCTGGACGAGGTTTGTCGTACATAGTGTTCAAACGAGTATCATACCATCCTTCTTCACTATCTTCTGGCTCTTGAGTAAACAGTTGTCCTTTGTACTTAGGATCGCGCCATTTGGCTGCTTCACCAACCGCTTTGTTTGGCACAGCATGAATATTTTTTCCAGTTTGCTGTTGATATTGTTGTGGGCTTTGGTATACTTTAGCAGGTGCTGTGGGATTTGGTTGTTGTTTACTGAAATAATCTCTCATTTCAGCAGAACTGGCTTCGTTGACATCTTCTTTCCAACCACTCTTAGCACGAATAGCAAAGTTTAATTCTTGTTGCTTGGTATATTCCTTAGAACCTTTTTTATGTGGGCCAGTTTTTTTCAAATTAGCCAACTGCTTTTCTAAATCAGCTTTTGTTTTGCCTTTGAACATGCCCTTTTTCTCAGGGTTAAGTTTGACATCACCTGCCCATTTTTCTTGTAATGAACCTGCTCCGCTGGCATTTAACCCACCGGTACCATCTTCTTTGTTGAGTTCAGTACGCAAAGCACGTTCAAGTAAAGTTAGTGGTTTTTCTTGTTTGGCAACAGACTCATTAACGGGCGTAGAACCTTCGCTAATGCTGTTTAATTTTTTATTGATATCGTAGAATGAAAAAGATGACATGTATTATTCCTGTGGTAACTTGTATTTAGCCTTTGGGATGATTTCCAGTAGGCGGACGCTTGGGACGTTTTTCTAATTTTGTCATAGGACTTGTTTTTCCCATGGGTAATTCGTTGGTAGTTTTTGCTTTTACTGGACTACCACCGGCAATTTTAAAGTTGCTTCTGTAACTATTTTTAACAACTTCATGGTCGTGAGCGTCAGCCGAGTAGTCTTTGCTGAGTTCTTTTTGCTTGGCGTCAGGGGCCGGGTAATCTGTATCTGTTAGTAAATCTTTGTTTTCTTTTTCAGCTTTTTCTGCTTCGGCTTGTACTACATCGTCATGTAAACTGTTGAGCATGATGATTTTATTTGGATCAAGTCCTATGAGTTTTGCTATTTGTTTAATCTGTGGTTCAATTGCTGGGTATCGAAACTTGACATCGAAGCTATTTACCTTTTCATTGTCAAAAGCTGGAAAATCAGCCGGCTTTGCCTGGATAGGTGTTGCTTTGATACTTGACATTGACATTGGATCAAATTGGTCAAGTTTGCTGGTTAGAGTTTTGTAAAAGCCATCAGGCAAGTCACCAACTATCTTAATTCGATAATTATAAGTTCTTTCTGATTCAGCCAAGTAGTCTTTAAATTGCTTCATTATTTTATCCCTGTATTATATTTATACTATTCTGTTGATTGTTGCTTCGAGCTTGTTATTCGTTCTATTAAATCATTGCGCGATAATATCTGTCCTTCTGCTGTAGGCAAATTGGGTATTTCGGCTCGATGTCGTGCTTCGTCTTGGTCCAACTTTAATTTCTTAAGCTGTAGCTCAATCATCTTTAATTTCTTGTTTGCTTTGGCGGTTTTAGCGGATAAAGCATGGCCTAGCATGGTAGAAGCCACTGAAAAAATTTCAGCAGAGTATCTACTATCAACATTGAAACCAAGATCAGTGAGATTTTGAAAACTTTCCTTGGCTAAATCGGCTAATTCATCGAATTCTTTATCACTAACTGCTAAATCTCGCACAGCAGGCAATGCCGCGTCGATTTTATCGATGGCAGTATCAATTTCGAATATTGCTGTTTGGGTTTCTTCTGCCGTTAGTTTTTCCGAAACTACCGCAGGAGCCTCGCCTTCTTCAAGCTGATCAAACCCGAAAATTTTTTCTAAATTTTTTGTCATATAGTATTTACCATATTTTGACAAATTGATTATTTCTTTTTACCGCCTTGATGAAACATCATATCTTCATTAATTACCCTGAATGTCATGCCGTATTGTTTAGCAAATTTAGTGGCTTGACTCCATTTGGCATAGTTAACTGCTACTATAGCGCGGGCATTGTCATTCATTTTACCTTCTATAACACTTTGTTTTCTTGGTTTAATTTCTATTAACTCTGCTTTTACGGTATTATTTGGACTGCGGTAGGTTATTAAAAAATCTGGTACATAAGTGGTCATTTTACCAGTTAAGGGATTACGATAGGGTATTCTCAGTGGTTCGCTGGCCCATTGTAATACATTTTCATTGTTGTCACAAAATTCCATAAAGACTCGTTCCCAAGAACTGCGGAATCTAGGCTTACCATTGCCCACGTACTTTTCTGCGTTTTTAACTTCAAATAGCCCTTGTTGGAATTTTGCCATCATCAAGCCCTTATGTTGTGACTGATGTAAAAGTTAGGTTTAACTGGCACTTGAACACCCAACATGGTGGACGGATGTTGAATGGTATTTAAATAATAAGCAAAGGTCAAGGTTAGCTGTGGTCCGGTTTTGCCTTGTAAAGACTGTAACAGAGTCATCACTGGAGTGTTAGATAACTGTGACACTCTAAACAGTGCCACTGTAAAATTTTCCGCTGACTCTTCTGATTCAAACACTGAGCGAAAATAACTAACCACTACATCGTACTCAACCGCGCTAACGCTGTCTTCGTAATTGTAAAAACTATCAAAAATTTGTACCGTGCGATCTAAAGTAGGGTTAGTGGCGTTAATTGTAGCCATTGTTAAAATCCTGTGTTAAAATTAGGGAAACCTTCAGGCGCATTTGGAAAAACCGCTCCGTTAGGCGAATTTGTCACAATAGGAATCGAAGGACTTAGGCTACCTAATACTGTTGGGGGTAATCCTTGCTGTACTTGTGGAGCATAGGTCTGTAATGGGTTAGGCATTTGTGGAGTATTATAAGCAATATTTGGTGCTTGTACACTACCATAAGATTGTGCGAATCCTGTGCGCTGTAGATCCTGTGCTGTACCGTTATTGGCTTGGCGTATACTGCCTTGCTTGTACACTGTCTTTTGTCCGGCACTGGTGGTGATTCCTGAAGATTCAGTATCGTAATGTGCTCCTCCGAATCCATATACGCTGTTCGAAGGATGCCCGGCACCGACATCTCCGGTGTAGTATTTCACAGTTTCATACTCAATGGTAACGTCATTTTGCATGGTGCCGCCACCTTCTTCGTAAGAATAAGTGTCACCGTTCCATTGTGTAATCATAGGATTGATTAATGTCCACGCGGAGTATTTTTTTTGATTCATTCCATAAATCGTAATATCACGGAAGAATTTTGGTTTGCCGTCACCACCTTGCGCTGTGGCATCTGATGGGCTTTCGCCGATGTAACCCCAGTCGGCAGATTGCAACACCGGACTATATTGATCTTCAGTGTTGTAGTTAAATCCATTGCTTAGTGAGTATATTTGACCAACTGAACCTGATGAAACATTGTTGTACGATTTGGTAGGATCTTTATAATAGTAAGAGTAATAATTATACCATAAACTTCTAATTAAATCACCTTGATCTTCGTGGAAGGTTATGCGAGTTGGTTCATAGTGTATTTTAGATTGTATTATACGTTTTCTATTATATTGATTTAATGACGTGGTGTCTATTTTAAATTTCGGAAGCTCAACTGTTTTAACTGCCAAGCTTATGGAAGCTACGTCAGTTGAACCAAAGGCTTTTTGTAATGCTGGTATACCCGAAGTATTGATATTAAAATACACATGGAATAAAAATTTTAGCTTAGGGCTAAGTTCGTATCCGTTGGTGGCAAATGTTTTACTTGCGTGTGAATAATCCTTAAGCGCAGAAGGATGTCCTGGCTTAAGGTATTGATTGTCTTGACCAAAGTTGGCCATAAATTATTACTGTCCTGAACCTGTGGACATTACACCTTCAGTTTGAATAATAGCCTCGCCTACTCCGATAGGTACACCAGCAGAGTTAGTTTGTATAGCATTATCGAAGGTAATGGTCATGCTGATTTTAACTGCTTCACTAGTACCATAATCCATTGAATTGTAGTTTACGTCTTTTAAATAGCAACCAAGAATGTTCCATTGCTCTAGTACCATAGGCTCAACGCTACCGTTACCACCATCTAATACTTGGAATACAGTGGTAAATTTATAGTCAATACCTGAACTGGCAGAACTTTGTTCCATGAAGTCTAGTTGCTTTTGCAATTGCTCGCCGACTGACTGACTAATGTAGCCTTGTACATCATCACGTAAATCGCAAGTGATATCTTGCCAACTGTGCTTGCCAGTAATTTTTATAGTACTATTATACACTGGCAATTTAATTTCTTCAAATTGTACGTGTGGTCTATCAAATTTCATAACTTGCTTTGTTAGTTCTGTAGTTGGTACGCTAACTCCAAAATTAGTAAAGTAAACTCTAAAACGATATGCTAGTTTAGGCATTAATAAGCCTTGGTTTGAACCAGCGCCAGCTGTTTGAACTGACATGTTAGATAGTGATGATGTTGCCATATATGTTAATCTCCGATATACATTTATTTAGTTAAATTTATGCCGCGCCCAAAGCCGCAATTCCACCAGTATTCTCAATACGCACTGGAATATAAATAAATTCCACTGCTTTAACTGGTTCAATAGCAATATCAACCCATAATTGGTTAGCATCAATAGTTGCTGGTGTATTGTTTGTTGTATCGCAAACAACCAAGTAATCATACAATCCACGTTTAGCCACCAAGTCAATCATCAAGCTGGTGATTGAATTGGAAATCTCAGTACGTGTTATAGTATCATTTGGTTCAAACAAATATTGTTTACCAATGGTGTTAAGACGAGCACGTATGTACGCAACTAAACGAGCAACGTTAATGCGATCCATTGCACTAGCTGTTCCTTGTAGTGTCTTATTACCAAAGTTTGTAATTCCTGTACCTGGTATGTAAGTAATAGGATTGATTTGATGTTGATACAATACATCGCGTAAACCATGACCAACACCGATAGAAATAAACAATCCAGTTATGGGATTGATATAACCGATTGTATTGGCGTTATCAATAACACCGCGACGTGTACCAGCAGGAGCTAACCATGGATAAGCAATTTCGTCACTGCGAATTATTGTGCGAATCATCATGTGACTTGCCGCAGTTACTACTGTATTTCCGCTGAGGTCATTGGTAGTACAACTAGGATAAAATGCTGCCGCATAGCTGTTGTTGGTTTCTAAGCCATCAGCAGTTGGTAAGCCTGCTCCGTTGTTGTTGGTTGCCCAAGTTGCTACATCATCAGGTATTAAACGCAGTGGTGTGTCCACTAACGCAAATGCTAAATTACCTATGTCATCATTTAAAGCAGCCATGTCAGGGCCTAACTCTGGATATCCAGGAACAGCAATTAAATTATAAATTGTGTTTTCTTCACGAATGCTTGTATTTGTACTAATGGCAGCTTTTAACGCATCAACAATAAGTGCTCGTTGTGATTGGCGACCCATGTAAGGACTACCATCTGGTCTTGAGCCAGTGGCTGATACCCACGTACCTGTGTATTCTTGTACTGCCCAATAGCTTGCGCTTTCATCAGGTTGCTGATTGGTATTGCCTTCTATACAAGCATAAACCACGCTGTCAAACTGAACATACTGACCAACAGTATACGAAGTAGTAGAAGACCAATCATACGTTGGGAAACTAGAATTGTTAAAGTAGTTACTTTGATATGTTTTGACATTGTAACCTGAACGACGAGTATTCCATAATAAAATACCATTAGGATATAACTCTGCGTTAGGAGCGTCTTGGTCTAGATAATTGCTAGTCAATAAACTTTGGATAGTTGGTAAAGCATCGTTAACTGGATCAACACTACCTGTTGAAGCCCAACGAGCGTCTTGGAATATAATTCCGCTACTGGTTGTAGAATCAGTATTGTTGATAGCAACCCACTGATCAACACCACTAACCGCTTGCCAACGATAAATCATTGGATAATTTTCCAAGTCTGCTGTGTCGACCCATAAATCACCGTATACCAAAGGACTAGTTGCGGCATCAGTGTGTGTAGTAGGAGCTGATGCGGATACAATAGGACCTGCGGCATTACATTGGCTTAGGTTGTAACCTCTAGCATCCAATGTAACATTTTGATAGCCTTCCCAAATTCCGTTATTGGAAATTAAAATGTCTGGTTGTGTAGCATCGCTGTAATACCAGTATGTTCCGCTCGCAGGATCTTGGTATGGAGCAGAGTGGGCCGCAGTATAAGAAAAAGTAGGTGTTGCGATCCAGTTGGATAAAATTACACCGTGTACTATGCCATTGATGTAGTTGCTTCTAACCAAGTAAGTACCTGAATTACTTGTACGAGCTGTAAATCCAGCAGTGGTTACAGGGGTTCCTGCGATGTTATTTAGAATAATATCACCGCCAGCAGAGTGTGTAAACACAAGAGCACCACTACCGTTAACACTGGCGCTAACATAAGAAATGTTAGCAGAAGAAACAGCGGAAATAAAATCATGTGCTGTGGTTCCCGCTAGGGTAACAGTTACAGGAGCAGTAAGAGTCGCTGTGCCTGGCTGTGTAGAAGCAATGGTAAATTGATTGCCGGACACGAAAGTGGGATTCATCACTGAACCAGTTACAACAGTTGCGCCCAACGCATAACGTTCTAAAATCATTAAGCTAGCAGTGCCATCATTCATTGGACTGCTTTGAGCATAAGTAGCTGTTGCTGGAATATTAACACCGCCGCCTGTGGCATCTAAGGCATATAACGCTACCGCATCATTGGCATACACTGAACATGTTTGCGCTATGAAATTACCCACTGTAGAGCTGTATTTTTTAATTGAGATATTTGCTCCGGCATTTACAGCCGAAGTTTTTTGCCATACGGAACCACTCGGAGCCCCGCCGTTGGCATTAAAACTATTCCACTGTGGTACAGTATAGCTTGGGCTTGCTTGGAAAGCAGGCGCTGAGTATACACCTGCTGTTAAACCCAACGTAGTCAACACAGCACCAACTCCGCTGGCAATGGTAATGGTACCATTACCGCCTGCCGTTGAATTTGCGTATAAAGTCAATGCTCCATTGATAACTGCCGCGTGTACACCAGGTAACGCATTGTTGCTAGAAGCAATGGTAATAGCACCAGCAACACCAGCAACAGTATTGGTATTCCAGTGATTGGAGCTTGCCGCAGGAACTGTAATAGTTACACCATTGATGATAAATGTATCACCGGCATTTAATGTAGCAGGAGTATTTGTTGCTTGTGTCACTGGCCATGATGTTTGCCATTGAGCACTGCCAACTTGTACCCATGTGTTGTATAAACTTACAAGTCCTGCATCGTTTGTTTGTGCCGAAGTTGGGCCGCTACGTTTATAATACATAGGATTATTGGCATTCAACGCATTAACCGCGTATTGGCCAATGCTACCAAAGCTAGACGAAGGGTAAGAATAAGGTGTTTGGAGGTTGACGCTGTCAGTGATAACCAATGGAGATATAGCCGTAAACTCTGATGTATCTTGGTTCCATTGGAATAGTCCCCATTTTGTGTTGGTTGTGTCTAACCAAAAACTACCGTTGTTAGGATTACCAACTGGGCGAGTTAAACTAGCAGTAAGCGCAGATAAATCAATGTCGGCGCGTAATACGTAACACTGGTTAGTAACACCTAATGCTGAATAAGCGGCTAATAAACCGTATTCATTGAGTTCATAACCATTGATAGGTGTACCATTGGCGGTGCGATAAAAATATGGTACACCATAATGTGCTGCCAACGCACGTTGACTTGTTGCCAAATATAATTGATTAGCGGTTGATTCTAACGTTCCAGCGGCAATACCTGTGCCACTGCCGGATGTTTTGTTGGACGCTGTAGCCAATACTACAAGCGGAACTGAATTTGTTGCGGCTGGTAAGTACTGACTTTCATCTGTTACTGATACTTCTACGCCGGGAGATACTAGGGTTGTAGCCATTTTAAAAATCCTTAAATTTATAATATTATTTAGCAAATAATTGTAAAAACACGGTAATTTTAATGGCAACTCGACGGTAAATTACCGATATTTTGACGTGGCGCAGTCTAGCATATAGACTTGACTGATTAGGACGGTATAAATAAGATTATGAGACCTATCTGTACTGTTTGTAATCAACGGCCACGAGCTATTGCTTATCATCGCGGCGAAAAAACCTACTATCGCAGTAGATGTGGAGCGTGTATTCGCAAAAATCTCAAGTTGCCTGCGCAAACACCGCGATGGGAATTAAATGGATATAAGAAAAAACCCGCATGTGATTGTTGCGGGTTTAGAGCAAGGTATTCAGCTCAACTAAGAGTGTTTCACGTTGATGGCAATCTCAACAACACTGCCGCACCTAATTTAAAGACAGTGTGTTTAAACTGTCACGTTGAAATTGAAAAGGCCGATTTACCCTGGCGGATTGGTGATTTGCGACCAGATGTTTGATTTCACTGTATAATTCTTCAATGCCAGCATTGTTATCTAATACATAATCAAAATCAGTACCGATCCAACTGGTTTCGCTGGCATGTACTCGTGTTTTTTCAAGTTTTGTTTTGCTTATACACCACGATGAGTTGCCTTCTGGTCCGTAGTTCACGCTTTTTGCCCATTCGAACCATTCAGGATCAGGACCTCGCTGTACGCGAACTATGATTCCGCCTGCTTGCCGTATGCTTTTAATTTCGTTTGGAAATCTACAATCGGTAATTACAATGCTGTCTTTGCTGTTTCGCAGTTTGTTTTCCAGGGCGGCAATCCATATGTCATCGTGAAATCCGCCACGGCAAACTTCAGTACCCCAATATTGTAGCACCCAACGCGGGGTTAAGTGCGGTATATTCAATCGTTCTGCCCACCATTCGTCTACTTGCTCTCTCCAGTCTCTAGACTGCGCTGTGCGTCCTTCAAGCATTTCCCGCGGCCATCCAAACACTTGAGCCACTGAGTCTTTGAGTGATGCCGCAAAACTTTCACGTTTGAATTGATGAAAATTCGTCAAGTAATCAGCTACGGTATCTTTGCCACTGCCTATCAAACCGCAGAGTCCTAAAATCATGCGTGAATCTGTCATTTCATCTCCTGTATATTTAAGTGTTTGAGCGTTTGCTGTAGCATGGTGATTTGACGTCTACAGTCCATTAAAGCATGGTGCTCAACTGGCGGCTTTGGTACATCTGGCCATAAGCCAAAAATCGTGCGACTATCGCGAATTTTGTAGTACTGCCACGGTTGCTTTTTCTTGTAGCTACGATAAGCATGTTCCAAAATATTAATATCATAAGTCGGTCCTTGCGCGAAGATTAAATCATGTTGCCACGCTATTTTATACAAGCCGTCTAGAGCTTCGTCCAGCGGAATTCTGTTTTCTGCGGCAAAAGCTTCTTCTTTGGCGGCACCTTGCTTTGACCACCATTCGACGGTTTCGTCATTTATACAACGATCTTCTTGACTTTCGAGGGTCACGCGAGCATAGTAGTGCTTGTCTTTGTGATAGCCGGGTTTGAATGGATCAAAGCTCTGGGCCGCTATGGTCAAAATAACAGCATCTGGAGTAGTGGCCAGTCCTTCAATGTCGAGCATCAATGCGTAAGTCATGCTAAATTATAGCATAACTAAGCTTGATTTACAAGAATCAAGTTAACCAATAATCCAAGTAAGCGGTTGACTATGGTCCAAGTAGTTCTTTAAGTCTTCCAAGCATTGTGTAATCATTGCTTGTCCTTCGGTTTTCATGGCCGCGCCGTTGAGTGTGGTTCCGCCCTGTGGTCCGGCAATGGTACCGAATTTTTCACGTGCTTCGCCAATGATAATCTTACAGTTGCCCAATACATAGTTACGTATCCACTGAACCACTTGTAAATCATTAAGTAAATTCACTTCAGGTTTTAAGTTGTAGGCCCAAAGTAATACGTTTTCTCCCGTACCTTTAGGATCACGCATCAACTGTAGCTTTTTAGTTGATTGATTAAAGGTAAAGGCAAAGTAAGCACCGAACATGCGTCCGGCTAATTCCACGTATTGGCTGTAGAAATCAAAGGTAGCAAGTCCGCCGGATACGTTGAAATTCATTAAGTATACATTTAATGTTGCTTGACTAAATGGATCGAAATTACTGGCAAAAGGTCCAGTGGCATCTCCGAAACTTCTGCGGAATACCTGTCGAACTTCCATTACTTCCTGAGGTAATGTGTATACATTTACATTTTGAATCAGCTCCATGAATATGTAGCTTTCTTCGTATGCGTGTTCTGCTCGCTGGCGATAAGTACCTATAGCATTTTTATACGCGGCTTCGTAGTGTGCCGCATCTAACTCGACGTCAACTATTTCATCTCCTAGTTGTAATCGTACGTAATCAAATAAGTCTTGTTTAAGTGTTGCTAAGGTTGTTTGTTCTTCTATTGCCATAAGGATACTCCATCCTTATATTTAGCTTGTTATTAAATCATTAAATATGTCTATCGATGAGGTTTTAACTTTTTCTATTCTTGCTCGTAGCATAATAGCATCTGGATCACTCTTTACATTGACCCGACGCGGGTTATCTAAATATTCTGATGCGATAACATTTAGTTTTAAAGCGGCATTTTGTAATCCTGCTTTATTAGATACAGAATATTTAGATGTGAGATCAATAAGAACTTTTAATCCTTCTTCAATCTCTTGATAAGAATGTGAAAAATTAGAATCAAATCTCAACAATATTTCTATATCATCAATGGATTCATTTATAATTTCTTTGATTTTCATGTTTTTTGATGTCAGAAATTATTTTCCAAAATTCATCGAGATGTTGTCTAATACGTTGATTACACTCTTTTGCTGTTTTCGGTGGAATGTAATTCTTTACCATTTCTTGATATTCATTTAATTTTGCCATAAGGATACTCCATCCTTATATTTAGCTATTAAAGAACTATTACCACGCTTTCAAGATAATGAGATTTTCGTTCGATCTGCCATTCCACTTGGTTTCTATAGACTTGATTGCCGTAAACTCTTTGCGGGCTACTGGTTTTCCTGCTGACGTAATCAATTTCAGCTGAGCTTCCGGCTTGCGCAGGGTTTTTTGTACGGTGGCTACCGCGTCGAATCCAATAATGCTAGATCCTTTAATGGTAAACTTGCCAGCATGGCTATCAGCTACCACGTGTATTAGCTTGCGGTTTGCTGTATTATACAACCAAGCTTCTGCGGCTTCAACTAATTTGACAGGGCTTTCTGACTTCAACTTGAGTTCAGTAAATTCTTTCAGGAACTTAAAGCGTGAGGCGATTTTTTCCGGACTCACTGCTTTTCTAGTGCGTGGCTTGCGTTCAATTTTCTTGACTTGTACGTAAGAATCGCAGTCATTGATTACAGTTTCGCAGAATTTGATGAGATTTTTAAGTTGTGGTTTTGTAAGATAGCTGTAAGCTTCTACCAGTTGACTGTCTTGTTGGTTTAACGCTAGCTCAAGTTCTGCGATTTTTGCTCGCCAACGTTGAGTAATGTTAGAAATCAACTGTGGGGCAACGTTCATCCCGCGAATTAAGCTGATTGGCTTAAATTCCGACGTTTTATTTCCTGCGATGATAAATTCATCCAGCATGCCTTCCAATTCTCCGGCGCACTCGCTGAGTTTTTCGCGTAAATGGTCTTGGATGTTTGGCTTCGCTAGCACTGGCTCACCAGTATCTTCCGTAATTTTTGTTTCTTTATGCTTGGCTAACAATTCGTCTAGCTCGGCATTGATTTTGTTTTCTTCATCTTTAGTAAACACGAAACCCACTAAACTCATTCTACATACCCACCCAGTTGTAACACGTACTTGGCTGTCAGGTACAGAACGGAATTTCTTCGCATCTTGACTGCGATCATTGACTTCTAAATATTGGATAATCATATCTTTGGCGTCTTTTTTGCCGTAGAAATAATTATACCAATTTAGTGCTTTAATCAGCGCAGGTTTTCTTGTGCTTTCTGATGGCAGTACCGACCACTCAGGCTCAAGCCCCATAATGCTGGTATCAGAACTTTTAGGATTCAACTTGCGGATGGTGTTTAATTTTTTCATAATGTATTATATGTTAAATTTGGTTAAAAGTCAACCCATTAGTAGTGCTAGAGTCAAGTGTTGTTCTAAATTTTCCATCAATTCCTCGGTTTTTTGTTGTAATTCCGCAAATTTCGGGGTGATTTTTCGAAGTCTACGGCACTCTACCGTGGCCATGTCCGTTATTTCTATGCTATCTTTTACCGTTTTCAGCATTTTAGTCATGTCATTACGAAGATGCCATTTTTTAATTTTGGCAATTTGCTGTTCAGCAGTGGCGTATCTGGTGCGTAAATCTTCTAGCATACAGTAATTATACAATTTTTGGTAATTTAAGTCAACCTAGCAATGACTGCGGCAATGCTAAATACTTAAACAAGGAGCATTAAAATTCCAAGATTAAGTTTATACAGGCCAAATAAAACCGCCGACTTTCGATACCTAGACCGTGTAATAGCGGAACAGTATACCGTTGGGGGAGTTGATGTCTTAGTTCACAAATATTTAGGTCCCGTTGCCAGCAGTGGAGCTACCAACAGTCCGGGCAACGCTACCTTACCTAGCTACAGTCAAGAAAATCCCTTGTTTATCGAAGATTTGCTGTTGTTAGAAAATCGCGACAGGAGTTATGACCCTAATGTACATGTCATGCGCATGGTCTACACGCACAACGACATTGATTTTGACTTGACACAGTTTGGTTTGTTCTTAAACAACGATACTTTATTTTTAACCACGCACTATCAAAATATGATAGATGGTTTTGGTAGAAAATTAATGGCCGGCGATGTACTTGAGTTACCTAACTTAAAGGACTATCATCCCTTAAACACAGGTATACTGCGAGCACTACCTAGGTATTACGTGATACAAGATGCTGCCTTTGCCGCGGAAGGATTTAGCCAAACTTGGTTACCGCACTTGTGGCGTATCAAAGCCACGCCTATGGTAAATGCGCAAGAATACCAACAAATCATTAACCAACCACTAATGCCAGACACGGTTTGGGACAATGGAAATTACTATCCCGAAGGCTCAACTGTTAACAACGGTGGTGTATATTACAAAGCCATACAAAATGCTCCGGCTGGAGTAGACATTAATGATGCTGCCACTTGGCAAGTGATTACCAATCCCACTACAGTAGGCGATGTTACTTCTACTCGCAACAAAGAACTGGCCATCAACGACGCATTGATAATACAAGCCAATGCTGATGTTCCTTTGAGTGGGTATGACGATGTGTCTTTTTACCTATTACCGGATTATCCCAATGGGCGACCTGATGCCGCAGTGACACCTACTAGTCCTGCAGATACCACAACCCCAGGTACGTATGGGTGGACCTTGGGTTATTTAACTGGCAGTGGTGTAGCACCAAATGGGCTGGCAGTTACTCCTGGGGTAAGTTTCCCTATGGCCCCTACCACGGGTGAGTACTGCTTGCGTTTAGATTACTTTCCCAATCGACTGTTCCGTTTCAATGGTACCATGTGGGTTGCCATTAGCAGTGATGTGCGCACTCCGTTAGACTGGGGTTCAGATAACAGCACACAACGATCTAGTTTCGTCAACAATCCTTATACAGTTGCTACAACCGATCAAGGCAATATCCCCAGTCGACAAAGCATTAGTCAACTGCTACAACCCCAGGCCGATAATGGTAATCAAGGTGGAAATTTACCGCCGAATCCTAGACCGCCAGGAAAATAAACACCAACCAGTATAGGAGAGATAAAATTCAAAACTTTTTTTATGATGCTCAGATTCGTCGTTACTTAACGCAAATAGCTAGGCTCTTTTCCGGCTTCCAAGTGGAGTTTGGACCAAATGAAGCTGGTATAGGCAGTGCCTTATATCGTGTCCCCACACGGTACGGCGATGCTAGCCGCCAAGCGCAAACCATACTTCAGGAAAATTCTGCCAGCAGTATGCCATCGACACCTCTTATAACCTTTTACATCACTGGCTTGGATTATGACCGCCCGAGGATGCAAAATCCCAACCAAGTCAATAGCACAACCGTGCGTCAACGAACTTATGACACCAACACCAACACCTACGAAGCCGCACAAGGCAATGCGTTTACAGTAGAACAGTACATGCCGGTTCCTTACAAGCTGTCAATCAGTGTGGATATTTGGACCAGCAATACCAACCAAAAATTTCAAATTCTGGAACAAATTCTTCCTTTGTTCAATCCCAGTTTAGAAATACAAAGCACTGATAATTACTTAGATTGGACCAGCTTGAGTGTGATTGAACTGCTGTCAACCGGGTGGAGCAGTCGACAAATTCCGCAAGGCACTGAGGATCCCATAGACATCAGTACGTTGAAATTTGTTTTACCTATTTGGTTGTCATTACCTGCTAAGGTCAAAAAGATGGGCGTGGTCGAAACGGTGGTTGCCAGCATGTACAATGCCAATGGAGATTTTGTCAACGCCATTGCCAACAACGACTTGTTGCTAGGTACTAGACAGTACATCACTCCTTATCAATACCAAGTGGTTCTTATTGGCAATAAACTTCAGATCTTGTCAGCCAGCGCAGTGGTTGACCAGCCTAATTCATCCCTAACTGCCGCAGAGGCAGTGGCAAATAGTCAGCTGACTTGGCCCAATGTCATTGCCATATACGGTGTACTGCGACCTGGGGTCAGTTTAATCGCATTGACACAAGCCAGTGGTAGTCAAGTGTTTGGTACCGTGGTGGTTGATCCCAGCAACGAGCAATTTTTGTTGTTCAATGTATTACCAGAATCTATCCCCGCCAATACGCTAAGTCCGGTTAACGCAGTCATTGATCCGCTGAGAAGTGCCCCTAGTATGGGCTTGGTTGCGGCTACTGCTGGACAACGATACTTGCTTACACAAGGAACAGCAAATGCTCAGGGTTGGATGGGTGACGGCAACGCCGAACTAAAAGCACACGCCAATGACATCATCGAATACGATGGGGCAAGATGGTCTGTGAGTTTTGACAGTCAACGTGCCAGTGATGTATCTGCGTATGTGACCAACATCTACACAGAAATACAATATCGATGGACCGGTACCGTTTGGGTTAAGTCTTACGCTGGCTTATACTCTGCAGGAGCATGGAGTCTTATAATATAAACTACTGTTTAGTTTTAGTAAATACTGTATGAGCTCAATAGTATCAGCAGTTGGCGTTTTATTCTACGCACAAAAAACACAACGTTATTTTTATCTTTTACGCAACGACGAAAAGCATCCTGACTGTTGGAGTTTGGCTGGTGGAAAAGTTGAAGGGAATGAAACACTTATGTCTGCGTTGACGCGTGAGTGTTTTGAAGAAATCGGATTTATGCCGGAATATCAACGCATGGTGCCTATAGAAAAATTTACTTCGTCGGATAATAATTTTAACTATCACACGTTTTTTTGCGTAGTAGAAGAAGAATTTATACCTGTACTAAACGACGAACACACTGGCTATGCTTGGATCAATAGCGGAATTTGGCCCAAGCCCTTACATCCTGGGCTGTGGGCTACCATTAATTTCGCTGCCGTACAGGAAAAAATATCAACGATACAACAGTCGTTGATTCAATAATTTACACGTCGCAACGACTAATGAATTCTTGATAAGTTAGACTCTTTGTGTTGGCGCAATCAATCCACTCTTGGAACATGTTTGATTTTATTCCTACCAGTGTAAATGTCACTTCACTGTAGGCTTTTATAACTTCGCTTACTTGCGACGCCCAGTTATTTACAGCGCATGGGGTTTCTTTGTTGTACCCCAATAAATAAATTTCTTGATGACCGTCAAATGCCGCGAGGTACAAGGCCAAAGCCGGAGCGGATAGGTTTGGATTATTAGGTATCAAATAAAATTTACCCGGACTGCTTAGGCAATTTTTGGCAGTGGTGTATATGATGTTGGCAGTGTCGTACCCGCTGGCAAGTAGACTGGTTAAATTTTCCAAGATCACATCCACGGTAAAGTCTAGTCGCATGGTCTTGGCTACTTCAGCGGTGCCGTAGGTTTGAAGATTTTTGGAACCCAGTAGACCACCGCGATGTGCTTGTAGTACGCGAGCGTTGAACTGTTCTTCGTCAACGGTACTGCCAATAACAGCGGCTCTACCGGATATGTGTTCATTGGTAATGGCGTTATCAATCCACTCTCGTCGTTGTTGTTTACGACCACCACTCCATTTGGTTTCAGATATTACAAATTCCCCGATATAATTTTGACGATAAGATGCTAGCATATAGTTATTTAACTTAATTTTTTACTTGGTTAAAATTCATCAATATTCAAACTACGCTTGTTACGGCGTAGTATTGATGTTATAGTGTTAGTACTATTTTAAGAGAGATTTTGAGCCACTACTCTACCGTACCAAGTTGTGCCATCAGGACAGTAAAGCTCGTAGAGATCTGTACCATTTGAAGTTATAGTCG
>Ga0208379_1000229_pt1 | contig 26416 bp, 34 predicted proteins | sample CryBogCBE02Aug07_FD_184559 | JGI IMG/M metagenome (GOLD analysis project Ga0208379, IMG submission 184559) | Freshwater microbial communities from Crystal Bog, Wisconsin, USA - CBE02Aug07 (SPAdes) | ecosystem: Environmental > Aquatic > Freshwater > Lake | place: Crystal Bog, Wisconsin, USA... | reverse complement strand
GAGCACATAGTGACTTTTATTGGAATAATTCAGTTAATCAATGGGCGTTGAGCTTTTTAGAAAACTTTGATATCATGTGCGAGGCAAAGGGCAAGAATCTTGCCAGCTTTGCCTTACACAATCAAGCAAAAGAATTAAACTACCTTTAAAGAAGTCTTCTTCTTCGATGTTTTCTTCTTAGCTGGCTTTGTAGCAGGTTTAGCAACTGTTTTAACAGCAGGTTTAGCGGCACGTGGTTTACGTGCTTTCTTAACCGGTGCAGCAACTACTACATCTGTTACAACCGGCACAGCTTCTAATACCGGTTCGCTTACTGAAGTTTCGACTTCTTCGGTTACTGTAGTTTCAGATACTGATTCCTTTGCAATCGGATTAGAAAATTTATAAAATACAAATCCAACAAGTAAAACTATTCCAACAATTACCCATGAAATTAAATCCATTGTAGATCTCCTCTAAAAAATATACCAACTATTTAACGTCAATAAATACCTACAGAATAATTCTTGATTTAATAAAAAATAAAAAATATAATAAAGCATGATTAAAATAAAAAATTTAACCGCAAAGATAAAAGATATTGATGTTTTAAATAATATCAATTTAACAGTTAAGCCAGGAGAAATCCATGCTTTAATGGGCGCAAGACATTCCGGTAAATCCGGATTAATTCATGCAATATTAGGAAATCCTATATTAGATATTATTGAAGGAGCTATAACCTTTAATCGACGTTCATTATTGGATAAATCAATAGAACAACGCAACTTATTAGGTATTTTTACCTCCTTCCAATATCTTCCTATATTGGATGGAATAACTAATTTTGAATTAGTTGTAGCTATGTTAAAATCTCGTAAGGATAAACGATCAATAAACGAGGTTGAAAAAGATTATAAAAAACTAGTTAAAGAACTAGGCCTCAGCTCTAATCATGGTCATAAATTTATGAATAACGAAACTATGACTGCTACGGAATGCAAGAAAAACGAATTGCTACATATTATGATTACCGATCCTGAACTAATTGTTCTTGATGAGATCGATAAGGATATCGAAGAAGATGAATTAGAATCATTTGCTACTCATATTAAAAATTTTTTAAAGAATAAAAAGAAAGCAGCAATCATAGTTACACATAATAAAAAGTTTCTAAACATATTAGAACCGACTCATGTAAATATTATGGTGAAAGGCACTATTCAGCGTAAGGGATCACATGAACTATATAAAAGGATTATAGAAGATGACTATACACAGCTTTCTTAAGGCAGAAAAAGGTGATCCGGATTGGCAATTTAGTCCTGAAGATTATTTCGGAAAAGAATTCAAAATTATCGATGCTAGTACAGTTGAATTAGGCGAAGATCAAGCCGAAAAAGTTATTTTAAGGCAAAATCCTACTGAAAAAGAGTTGTTGGCTAAACATTTAAGAATTTCTCTACAAAAAAATTCTATATTAGATCTTGCTATTTTAAATGAATTAGAAAGTAATCTACAACAGGTATTTTTATATGATATCCACGTTAGAAGTGGAGCAACTCTCACATTAGGTCTTTTCGTTAAAGATGGAATGCTTAATAAGCATATAATACAAGTTGTTCAAGAAGAAGGATCTACATTTTCAGCATACGGGTTGATTTCAAATACTGTTCAAGGTGATACCGAAGTCATAACTAAAATTATGCATAATGGGCCTGAAACGCTCAGTAATCAGGTATTTTTAGGAATAGCGGGAACAAATAGTCAAACAGTATATCAAGGAGTTGCTATTGCAGAAACCGGGTCTGAAGCTAGTCAAATTGGAATCGAAAATGCTAATCTAATAGTAGGCGAAGGCGGGCGTTGTTATTCTAAACCAGAAACTTACTTGCATAGTGAATTTACTGTTTGTGGTGTAGGATCGGAAACTAATACTATTAATTCTGAAAAATTAGGTTATTTACAAAGTAAAGGTATTGCATTAGAAGATGCTCAAAATATAATTATTAATAGTTTTAGAGATCAAATTATGGAACTAATTACACAAGATCTCATTAGAGAAGAAATTAAAGAAATGTATCAATCATAACATAACACCCCTTGTATAGTGTATTTTTAGGTAAATACCCTATATTAAAATCCAACTAAATATAGGATACAAGGGACAGTTATGAGCATCACTACCACTTACCAAGCTATTTCTATCGGTTTAGCTCCGAATGATGGGACCGGAGATAATATCCGAGATTCTTTCGATAAAGTAAATGCATCGTTTACGAATTTATATACATGGGCGTTCGGTCCTAGCGCTACCCCATATGGATTGAAGTTTATTGATTTGGTTGATGTTCCTCATACCTATTCTACAGGAACAGCCAAAGTATCGAATAATCCTATTTTAATAGGTATTAATAATGCCGGAAATGCTCTAACGAACCGTGTAGTTAATGTAAGTCCGGATATAACAATCGAAGCTGTATCTGACAGTTCCTTTAATATTAGAAATACTTACCCACCAAGTATAACAGCAACAGCATATACGACAGTATTAAGAGATGCATTCGGTAATATTCAAGGAGGGGGTATTGGAACTGGCACAGTTTATATACAAACTACTAGCAGTTTAAGTACCGCAAGTATTAATTTTATCACTAATCTAGTTGCAACTAGCACTTCTAGTCTTGCACAAGATATCTTAATTTTAAATGCAAATTTCACTAATCTCGCCACTAGTGTAACAAATGCTGCCAGTATTACATATGTTAATACTGTTGCAGCAAATAGCACAGCATCTATTGCTAGTACAGTACAAACTCTACAGTCACAATATACTTTATTATCAAATACTGTAACTTCTGCTGTGGTATCATTCGTTAATAATGCTACCTCAAACAGTACTTCTAGTCTTGCTAGTACTGTACAAACATTACAAGCACAAGTTAATGCTATCAATACTGGAACAAATACTGGTGCAACAATTACATACGTTAACCAAGTAGCTGCCAGTTCAACTGCTAGTTTAGCCAGTCAATTAGCAAGTTTATCTAGTACAGTCGGAACATTAACTACAACTGTTACACAATTTTCTTCTAGCATAAATGGATTGCAAGGTGCTTGGGGTGTAACTGTTAATAACAATGGATATGTTAGTGGTATTAAATTAATATCAGGCGGTACAACTAGTAGCTTTATTGTAAATGCTAGTAATTTTATTGTTACAGGAACCGGGTTAACTAGTTCAATTACACCATTTACTATCGATACGGTTAATAATACTTTAAAATATGGTGGTTCTTTATCAGTAGGTTCTAATCCTGGAGTTAAATCCGACAGATCAATGACCGGAACCGGCGCATTAATATTGCCAAACGGTAATTTTGCTTTAGGCAATGTCAATAATAATATCACTTATACCGGTTCAAATATTACTTTCTATTTCAATAATGGAACTTACATGAAAGTACAAGGAACTGCATTCGGATCAACGAACCAGTTCATCGAATGGTATGGTCCTTCACAAGTTAATTTAAATTCTTGTACAGAAGCTAATGCTGTATTTTATCTAAAAACAAATGGTGCTGCATATTTTGGTGGCAGTTTATCTGCAGGAACATTAACAACAAAAGCAGGAACCAGTGATATTTCATCTACTGCAACTGCAGAAACATCAGTATTTGGATCAAACGGGCATCAAATAACAGTAACATTAAGTTATTCATTTAGCGCAGCATATTTTGCAACTTATGCACCTAATACTACAGGACAAAATCAATTTAATACTGCAGTAACGACTTATAGTGCAACACAAAATCCAACTACCGGGGATTATACAGCTAGTGGGACTGACCCTACCGGAACCTATCAAATTACATTATATAGAAGTATTAATGGCGGAGCATATACTGCAGTTGCTGTATTAAATCTAGGCGGAACTTGGTCGGTAGATCTTGTTTCTCCGTCTATACCAGACGTTGCTCCGGGATCGGGGAATTTCAATGATTCCTCAGGAGGTTCGTTAACATACTCCGATCCGCAATTGATCGCACAAAATAGACAATTTAAAGCAGTATTATCTAGAGGAACAACTAAATTCAATACAAATATAGTTCAAAATGTTTCTATTATTTGCGTAGAACAGTAATATAATGACTACCCCAGTTTGGCAAACACCTGCAGGATTTTTAGGAACCGTTACTGAACATACGCCGGTTTCGATAACATTATCAGTAGACATTCCTGCAACATTTTCTTTAATTAGCGGGAACCCTCCATCAGGATTAACTGTATCTACATCAGGAATTATTTCAGGGACTCCCGCTAGTATAGGCGAAACAGTAAGAAACCAATTTGTTATTAGAGCTGCAGATAGTTCTAATACAAGGTTAATAACTGATAGAACTTTTACAATGGATGTTACTGGTCTAAGTAATTTAGAATGGGTTACTCCTGCAGGATTTATTAATGCAGGTTTTGGTAATGAATATTATGTAATTAATAAAGAATCAGTAGATTTTCAATTCATAGCTAATGCTGGGCAGATTTCATATACGCTATCAACCTCCTCAGATGTTCTAGTTACTACATTATTCTTTAATACATTAACTAATGTTGATTTAGGACAACCGAATGTTTATAGACAGATCGGAGGTATCGGAATTCCTCCGGGTACCACATTAACTAATATATCAACTGTGTTTAATCCGATTTTTAACGGGTATGCAATCGGTATCAGTTTGCCGACCACTCAAGCACTTAGCACCGGATCCACCGTGATTTTATACGATACATTACCATCGAAAAGAACAATTAAGTATTTTATAGAAGATGAGGATGGGCAATTACCTCCTGGATTATCTCTAGATAGTAGCGGTAGGCTAACCGGAACTGTAACAGATAATCTCGCATTAAATTACCAAAGTTCTTTAACCGGTGGATATGATTCAGAACAATATGATGGTTATCCTTATGATCATTGGACAATCGTTAACGGGGTTTATACACAACAGGTAACTAAGTATATACCAAAAACTTATCAATTTAGAGTAACCGCAACTGATGGTATACAAACTATCAAACAGTTATTTTTTATAGAAGTAGTAGACCCGACAAACTTAACATCAGATGGAACATTTACAGAAGCATCTGGGCCATTGTCAGCAGAATCTTCATATATGGTTCTTCCAAATTGGTTAACTCCTACCGATCTAGGTTCAATTAGAGCGCAAAATAAAGATATTATTCAACTGAATAATTACGATCCTTATCCTAATACAGGACCAAAATCTTACAGCGCTACAGCAGAAGCACGTTGGATGCCATATACTTCGTATAATGAAGGCGATTGGGTAATTTACTATCAAGGCGGAACTTATTTTAACGGTAATTGGGATGCAAATTCGAATTCTCCAAGTTTATATAATGGACAAACTAATTTATTGGCAGGAACAGAATATATTGTATCAAATGCAGGTGTACAAAATTTAGGTGCCGGAAAAATTTATTATCAAGTAGGTGATTTATTAATATATGATGGTAGTATATGGAATAGAATACCAAATACGCAATCAACATATGTTTGTTTAGAATCTCATATAGCAATTAGTACTTTTGATCCTACTAAATGGCAAAATAATCAATTGCCTCCTTATTATAATTTAGATAATAAATCTGGAGCTTTATATGCAACTATTCCTTATCTACCGATTTATGTAAAAAAATATTCATTTACAATAAGATTAACTAAACAAGATTTATTACATCAAACTTCATCTTTTACAAATAGAACATTTAGCTTAACTATATTAGGAGAAACCTATAACCCAATTAGTTTTGCTTCTCCTCAAAATTTAGGAGTATTGAACATCGGATACCTCAGCGAGTTATCTATTAAAGCCGTTCATGCCAATGCTCCGATATCTACAAAATATACTGTAGTAGGAGGAAATCTTCCACCAGGACTAACATTAGGGTCAGACGGATCAATTATTGGCAGAATTGATTACGGCACAGTTACGGGTCAATACAATTTTACAGTTAAAGCCGAAGATTTATATCAACAATCTATCACGCAGGATTTTTATATTGTGGTATCACAATATAATAACAATCAATATACTCAAATTTATTTAACACCATTCTTTAAATCAGATCAAAAGAGTTTGTTTAATAGTTTTATTAGTGATACAACTATTTTTGATAGATCTTTAATTTATAGACCAGACGATCCTAATTTCGGTGTACAGAACAAAATGAAATTATATCTAGAATATGGAATACAACAAGCAGCTATAGATGATTATTTCACCCCAACACAGAATTTCTTTTATAATAGAAACTTATGGTTAGGAAACTTAAAAGTGAATCAAGCGGTAGATCTGAATGGAAATCATATTTACGATGTGGTTTATCTAGATATAACTGAAGATAAATTGGATACATATGGTCAAAGTGTAATAATCAGTAATAAAGCTGCGTATCCTAATAGTATTAATAATATGCGATATATGTTAGAAAATATGCTTATATTAGGTGAAACTCGTGCAACTACTGACGAATATCAACTACCCCTTTGGATGAGAACTTTCCAAAATACAGGTAGTATGTTAGGTTATACCGCCTCAGTGGTATTATGCTACGCATTGCCTAATATGGGAACCACAATAGTAAAAAATATAGAAAAATATGGCATAGATTTTTCAAAATTTAATTTTGAAATCGACAGGATGATTGTCGAATCAAACTTAACGCGCTCAGATCCTGCTTATGTTATTTTTCCAAAATTCGGCGTTAATGAAACTAATAACGGATATTACCTATATCTTGATAATACAAAATTAAGTATATTATTAGATTTAAACAATGATGTGCTAACAATTCAATAGTTCGGGTAAACTAAATAGTAAAAACGCTCTCGGAGATTGAAATGCCTACAATTAGCAGTTTGCCTACATTATCTACTACTTCAAATTTAAATAATGTAATAATTCCAGTGGTCGATAATAATAGCGGAAGCCCTATTGGTAAAAAAGTTGTAACCCAACATATTGTTAATTCCGCAGTAAATGCTGCTACTGTCGCTGCTATAATTATTGCCAGTACTGCAACCGGATACGTAGGAAGCATAGGCAGAGTAGGCTCATTAGGGTATACCGGAAGTCTAGGAGCGGGATATACCGGCAGCGCAAGCACTGCAACCGGACAATTAGGATACACTGGCAGTATCGGCGCAGGGTATAATGGAAGTACAGGATATATCGGATCTCAAGGTATCAGTTCGATTACTGCTAGAACAACTCTAGTAGGAACTGCTACTAGTTTAGCTAATAACGCAACAGCTAACATCTCAATAACAGGCTCACCTTCTTATTTCTTACTTTCTATGGGAACAAGTAATTCAGCTTGGGTAAGATTATACATTGATAATGCTAGCAGAATTGCAGATGCTAGCAGATCTCAAGGAACTGATCCTACATATGGTAGTGGCGTTATTGCAGAAATAATAACGTTAGGCCCAACTACACAAGTAATAACTCCTTCTATTGTTGGATTTAATAATGATTCTCCTCCAACTAGTAATATATATTGCGCAGTCACTAATTTAAGTGGCGCCACTAATAATATAACTGTTACATTAAATGTTATTTCATTAGGAGTTTAATGTAATGCCTTTAGGATTTAATAACACCGATGTTAATAAAGAAATAACTTTTACATTTTTATTAAGACGTCCTAATTCTCCAAAAGACTACGCAGATAATATTATTTCCGGAGGCGGAAGTCCTATATTATCTCACGAAGAATTTGATGCGGTATTTGGTGCAACAGAGGAAGATATAACAACCGTTGTAAATTACTTAACATCTCAAAACTTTACTATTATTGATTCTCATTCAGGTGGTAGATCTGTTAAAGTATCTGCAACTGCAGGACAAATTAATAATCTTTTAAAAATTATTCTAATAGATAAAAATAGTCGTGATGGAAGTTATTTAGATTATTTCGGTAACATTGTTTTTCCAAATGAAATTGATGGCATTATTGAACATGTTATAGGATTAAACAATAATAAATTTAAACCAATTAAAGCTGTAAGAGCGGTAGGAACATCTACTACCGCCAATATAACATTAGTAAACGGAGTTGTAACAGATTTAGGATATAGAAGTAATCAATATCCAAATCTTAGGCCTGTAACTCCGGCGCAAGCCGCTGCTGCCTATAATGCTCCTGCCGGCGATGGTGCAGGTCAATGTATCGGTATCATTGAATTATACGGAGGCTATATTTTAAGTGACTTACAAACAAGTTTTTCAAACGTGGGAGTATCAACTCCAAATATTGTAAATGTTACAGTTGATGCAGCTATGACCCCAACCACTTATGGAGGAGATTTAGAAAACTATTTAGATATTTTTTGTGTTGGCGGAGTGGCCCCGGCTGCTAAAATAGCTATGTATTGGGGTGCAAACGGTTTATATAGTCTATATAACTGTCTCGCAGCAGCTATACACGATACAGTGAACAATCCATCTGTTTTAAGTTTAAGTTATATATTTTTTGAGGAATGGTTCCTCAAACAAGACTTATTACCATTTGAGGATGTACTACACGCTGCTGTTATTAAAGGAATAACATTATGTGCTGCTTCCGGGGATTGGGGCTCGACGTATGGGTTTTATTATTCCGGAATAGATCGAACTTTACCTGCAAATGCGTATCCTGTTTCAAGTCGATATACCTTAGGGTGTGGAGGTACCTCTTTACAATTAAATTCTAGCACACATGCTTTAATATCAGAAATAATTTGGAATGATGGTGGAGTAAGTTCTGCCGGAATAAGCAATTATTGGCCTGCTCCATCATATCAACAAGGATTAATTGCTACCGATTATTACGGTAATACATCTACATTAACAATGAGAGCTTGGCCGGATGTGGTTTTAAATGGCGATTTTTATAGCGGATATATTTTTTATATACACGGATATTGGACGCAAGTTGGCGGAACTAGCGCCGCAGCTCCTTTAATGGCAGGATTAATTGCTAGAATAAATTCAAATAAAAATATACGTTTAGGATATTGCAATAATTTATTCTATGCAAATTCGGCAGCGTTTAGAAATATAACAACAGGAACTACAGTTGATTTTTCAGATAATATAAAAATAGACGTGCGATGGAGCAATCAAGATTCTGGTCAGATGTATGCAGGATCAACATTTGTAGGCACCGCAACCTTTTACAACCTTGACACTACTACCTTGTGGTATCAGGTTAGAGATAGTAACAGTACATCTCCTACATTTACCACCTACAATAATTACTTATCTGTGCCTTTAAACGGATCTACCACTGTTACGAGCCCTGTTATTTCAACTAGACCTTCTAGTGGGGCTGTATATGCAGGGTTTTATGGATACTTAACCGGTTATCCATTTTCTGAAATATTAGTAAACGTTGAAAACGCTCCTATTTCTCGAGGGCCTGTATCGGAATATGGTATAACATTTAAAGGGGATTTTCATCAAATTGGGTATGCTTCTATAGTTAATAACTTAGGGGGTGTAATAACAGCTACAAATGTAATTTACAATGCAACTGGTCAGGTTTTAAAAACCACTTGGTTGGGTCCTGCCGGTGTCTGGCATGATAACTTTGTAACTATACCAACAAGTCCTTATACTGCAACCATAACCATTCCAGTTACAGACTATGGCGAATATGATTGTTATTTTTTAGATGCGCAAACAAATGGGTACCAATGGGGTAGAATAAGATCTTTCAATGTGGTGGATTCTCAGCAATACCCATACCTTGCCCCTGGACCATTTCCTGGTTATTGCGGGTGGACTGCTACAACTGGATATAGTGTAGCAGCAGGTATAGGAGCTCCTAATATGACTGCTATTCAAAATTTAATACCAAACAGCCCCCGTGGGTTTGGAGTACTATTTCCGAAATCAAAAAAAACCCGCCCTTCAAACGGTATAATGTGGCCGAGAATGTAAAAATAAATAAGATTATATATAGAGACCTTTATGACTAGCACAGTAACAAATTACAGTAATAATATCGATATAACCGTTCCAGTAGCAGGAATTGATAATTCTAGCCAAAAATTCAGAGATAATTTCAGTAATATCTCTAATGCATTATCTGTTGCAGCAAATGAAATTAGTGATTTACAAACAAATACTGTTAACACCTTAAATCCAGTCAACGATCTTGCTTTTAATACTGTGATCACGCGAGTTACTTTGCAAAATAGCGGACTAGTTGCTAATAATGATGCTGCAAATTCCGCCAATTTAGCCGGAGTTATTCCTGTTGATTATACCTTAGGATCTTATCAAAAAATTACAGTATCTGGTACTAGTACCTTCTCTGTAGCAAATTGGCCTGCTGCAGGAATATATGCTCCGATTAGATTAGAAATATCTTGCACCACTCCAGGTACATTAACATTTAATGCTAGCCAAAGCACCCCTCCGGGAAACAGTCCGCTAAGTAGAGATATTCCATATGCTTCTACATCAAGTGTAAACACTACGACCATCTGGGACCTCTGGACTACTGACGGTGGTACTAATGTATTTGTTAAATTTGTAGGAGGACCATATTAATGTTCCATCCATTAATGAAAGATATGGAATCATTAAAGGACCTTGAAATAGAAAGTAAGATAAATGACCTATCTCAAAAATATTCAATAGCAGCAAGACACGGCAATGGTGCATTATGCAACCAGATCGTAATGGTATTAGAATCGTATAAAGCAGAATTACAAAAAAGACTATTAGAAAAGAGTAACCGAGTATCAGTTAATAACCAAGAAAAGGATTTGGATAATTTAATCAACATCAATTGACATTTAACTCTGATTACATTACAATACTTATGTATGAAGATAAACCATTTAAGTGAAATATTGTTTGATAGTGACGATATTATAAAAGGACTATACTCTGGTAAATTAAAGACTCTATCACAACTTAATGTTTCGAATAAAAAACTCGTAAAACAATTCAACGATAGTGTTGAAAGAAACGCTGATAATTTAGAAAAACTTCAAGAATATATCGAACCAAATATCAGCGTTGAAGAGTTCGATAAAATTAATCAGCAACAATGGGTTATTCCTAAGGACTATTGTCCGGATCTCATAGAAAGTCTTTACAATTGTTGCACAACTCAAGAACAACGTGATCGAGTAACATTAGAATTAGAATTGTTTATTCAACATGACATGATCGAAGTGTTACATGCACTTAAATACCTTGTTGATTTTATGAGATCTAATAATATTATTTGGGGTTTAGGAAGAGGCAGTTCAGTATCAAGTTACTGTCTTTATCTTATCGGATTACATAAAGTAGATAGCATAAAATATCAATTAGATATAAAAGATTTCCTTAAAGGAGAAAATGATGGCAAAGAAACTTTATAAAACAATGCAGGGAAAAGAAATTGACCTAGAAGCAATTCGTATGCAAAATGAAAATGCAGTAGCAGTAGGTAACGGTAAAATGAATGCCCGTGGTGATCGATTAGGTCCGGGTGGTAAGATTGAAAAGAAAAGAGAAGAAGTAGTGGCAGATTATTATGAAAACTTTCCAGGAGCACGCCCTGCACCTACAACACCAGAAGGTAAGAAGAAGCTATGAATCCTATTTCTGAAAAAATCTCAGCGTTTGGAGACAGAATTCTAGTTACTGAAATGGAATTCGGAATGGAGAAGACAAAATCCGGAATTTTATTGCACTCAGATGATGGTAAAGGTTCAGGAGTACATCCTCGATGGGCCAAAGTATATGCTATAGGACCAACACAAACTAATGTAAAAGTAGGTGATTGGGTATTATTGCAACACGGACGTTGGAGTAGAGGTGTAGAATACGTCGATATTGATGGCAATAAAAAGACTTTACGTCGGGCTGATAATGATGCTATATTATTGGTTAGCGATGAAAAACCCGGCGACGTAATGCGGTCTGAAACCGCAGGACCCGGATCGAATTTTAATTTTAATATACCAGGTGCTTAATTGAAAAATATCAAAGATGATCTAAAGGCAATCGATGCATTAGACGGAGACGATCAGTCTTATAAGCAGCACAACGTAGAAAAGTTAAACAACAAAAGGAACAAAAATGAATATGTTTAGAGATATGGAGAAATTCATGAAAGCCTGCGATCAATCGGTAGGCAAATACAATGCAGATCAATATGAACTTTATTTTAATCTGATTCAAGAAGAAATGAAAGAATTATTTGCTGCAGTGTTGGTACAGGATCGAAAAGAACAATTAGATGCTTTAATTGATATTTTAGTTGTTACTATCGGTGCTATTCATAGTATGGGTGCAGATGCTGAAGGTGCTTGGAAAGAAGTTATGCGAACTAACTTTGCTAAAATTGATCGAGAAACTGGTAAAGTACGCAAGCGTGAAGATGGTAAAGTACTTAAACCTATTGGTTGGGCACCGCCTGATTTGGCACCATTTATTGAAATTTAAAAAGGAAAAATTATGGACAAACACACACCGAATCCAAAAACACATAAACAAATTAGCCTTATTAAAAGTGTAATTCGTATTGCAGCAGGAGTTGTATTCTGTTATAACGAAGTAGCATTGGGAGGATTTTTACTCATTCTAGCTGAAATGCTAGGTATTGCCGAAGAACTTGTGTAAAAATAAATCAAAGGTAAAAAATAATGGGATTAGGTCAAAAAAACGATAAGATTAAAAAACCTGGGGTTTTTAAACGTTGGCTTTATCGTATGCTAAAAGATCATCGAGAATATCTAAATGCTAACAATGTTCCTAACATAGGACCATCTGTGCCTACGGATTGTGTTCATAATGATCTTGATAGCCAAGCTATGTTAAATTTTCGTGTTCATTTTGCTGATGGTGGACGAGTAGTACAGATGAATTATTATGATAAACGTACAGAACAATTCTATAATCGTTTATACATTGTTACTGACGACAAAGAGTTTGGTAAAGAACTTGACAAGATTATTACTATGGAAGGTCTTCGACAATGAGCAAATATATTTGGGCAGATTATTATCGTCCTAAGACTGTAAATGACTATGTATTTCGAGATTCTGCGTTTCGAGAACAAGTCGAGACTTGGATTGCAGATAAAAGTATTCCACATCTACTACTTGCAGGTACTCGAGGAACCGGAAAGACCACATTAGCACATTTGTTATTGTCTGAGATCGGAATCGAAGAATACGACATACTACATATTAATGCTAGTAGAAACCGTGGCATCGGTGATGTTAGAGATAAGATTACTAATTTTGTTAGTATGATTCCGTTCGGACCATTTAAAGTTGTTTTCTTAGATGAGGCAGATCGTCTAACTCCGGAAGCACAAGATGCCATGAAGGGCGTTATTGAAGAATACGAAAAAACTAGTAGGTTTATTCTCACATGTAACAGACCCAATATGTTGATTCCGGAATTGCGTAGTCGGTTGCAAGAATACCATTTTACTAGCATCGATCAAACAGAATTTACTGCAAGAGCTGCAACTATCTTAGTTTCAGAAAATATCGATTTTGATTTAGATACATTAGATATGTATGTTAAAGCTGTTTATCCTGATCTTCGAAAGTGTACTAATTTACTTCAACAGAACAGCTATAAAGGTAAGCTCACAGATCCTAGAGAAGAGGAAAGCGGAGTAAGCGATTATAAGCTAGAAATGGTGGCACTTTTTCAGAAAGGAAAAATACGAGAAGCTAGAACTCTAATTTGTACTCGAGCACAACCTTCTGAAATGGATGAAATTTTCCGATGGATGTATAATAATATAGAGCTATTCGGAAAAGACGAAGAAACTATGGATGCTGCCCTGTGTATTATTAAACAAGGGTTATGTGATCATACGCTTTGTGCTGATCCAGAAATCAATCTTTCTGCAACTTTAATCAAACTAGCGCGACTTCAAAAGTAGCGATGCGGTGCGGGTGCAGGTGTGCTATCCGCATCGCTTCTTTTTTTAATCGTTTTCGTTATATATTGTTAATATCTCCTTAACAACCGGATGTCTCTCAATATCTCGAGCTTCAAACCAAACCATATCTACTAATTTATGATCTGAAGAATCTTCATATAACTTAACAAAATCAAATAGACCGTTTTCTCTCGGGCGATCTGCTTGATTTAAATCACCAGTTACCACCATACGACTGCCTTCGCCGATGCGAGTTAATAACATCTTCATTTGGCTAGGAGTAGCATTTTGCATTTCATCTGCTACAATGAACGCATTTTTAAAAGTTCTTCCACGCATATAAGCTAATGGTGCAATTTCAATAACACCATCTCCTAACATACGTTCAATCTCTTTCGGATGATAATATTCTTGGAAAACATCCATAATCGGGCGTGTCCAAGGTTCCATCTTTTGATTAAGTGTTCCGGGTAAAAACCCGTGTTCTTCATCTACGCTAACTGCGGGACGTGTGATAACAATTTTTGAAATTAAATCTTCTTTGAAAAGTTTTATAGCCATTTGTACGCCAAGCATAGTTTTTCCTGTACCTGCTGGTCCAATCGCAAAAACTATATATTTTTTAGGATTTTTTAGCAGTTCTACATATGTTTCCTGGCTTAAATTGCGTGGTATTATTTGTACCTGTGTATTTTTTCTTGTTTTATGTTTAAATTCAAGTAAATTTCTATCATCTTGTGCAAATCGAGGGTCCTGTTCAAGGCGGACCGCGCGGTCCCTTCTTCGTGTTTTAGGCAAATTTAGCTCCTTATTCAACAACGATACGAGCACACCTGCACAAATATTTACTTTCTAATTTAAAAAAGCTAGAGAAATGCCTTTATTTTATATCGTATAAATAATGTAATAAGGCAGAATGATATGTATAAAATTGTCGATTTAATAAAAAATCTACAAACTTTAACAGTTAACGATTCGGCATTTCAAGTTCTCAAAGACTTTGAAAGAGTTATTGATGAATTGGATGTTTATGTTTTCGATAACTGGGAAGACGGTGAACTATACGATGGCCCGAAAGTAGGTAGATATACAGTAACTTGTAAATTCATCTGGAAATACGAAGAACCACCCGATCCACAAGGTGCTGTTAGATTATTAGATTATGGATGCAAAATAAAATATAAAAAAACACATCTATTAATTCCTCGTAAAGTACGCAAACCTAGCGATTTTAGACCAGGAACTAAAAAAGGAAAGATCGACGCTCATCCTGTATGGCTTGTAACTATTACTATTCCTAAGAAACTAATGCAGAATATATATCAGGGATATAAGGAGAAAGATAGTAATAGACTTGCTGATTTAATGAAGCACGATACTAAATCACCTGTCCCATCGCCTCAACAAATAACTCCGGAGATAGAACCAAATGCAGCGACGCCAGCATCCCCAGCAAGCCAACCGCCCGCAGGCCCAGGCTCAGCACCGATCTAATTTATCCGAAGGTCTGAGACCTAAGGATCTTAGAGATACAATCTCTGATAAATTTTTTATAGATCAATATAAAAGTAAAATGGGCAATGATGAAGATGTGGTAGTCCTGTCCTTTAGAGCAAAGGATAAATTCCCTGCAATCGATATGATGGAATTTATCGAAAAAGGATACCCTGCAGTATTAGATGCTGATATGAGTACCGGCGAAGAAAGTGATGGACAATATGCAGTATTTGTTGAATTAGAAAGAAATGAAAAATTACCCGAAGAGATGGTTAATTTATTATCCGGATTAACAAAATTATGCGGACATGAAAAATGGTATTTTAAATATCATAAGGATGACGATATTCACGAATTCGATGAAGATATTGTAGAAAAAGTTGTTCCACTAGATCCGAAATCTTATAAAAGTAAAATCAAAAAAATAACAGCAGATCAAGTTGAAGAAGTGTTAGATCAAGGAACTACAAGTGTAACCGATGTAGATGAAAATTTTAATATAACAATTGAAAAACCATTTGCAGGAAAATTAGAAGTCGTATTGGAACATATAGGTAATTATAACGAACTTATCGAAGAACTCGAAGGACCAATACAGTTAGATAGTAAATCAAATGGTCAAGTATTATTCCTAGAAAAATATTTAGGAAATTATGTAATTCATAAAATTAACGAGAAATTCATTATTAAAAATGGAAACAAAGCATTAATTATTTCTAAAAAGGATTGGTAATATATGTGGATCCTATTGCACTTAATTCCAGACGGCTTTTTACATTTTATTGTACACGGCATAACTGCAATAGGACTTTTAGGTTTTATAATATCAGTTTTTGCTAAAAGAATTCCATTTATATCAAATTATGGTGTAATACTGGGTTTGATTAGTTTATTAATTTTAGTGCTCGGAGTTTATCTCGAGGGCGGATATGGCGTAGAAATGATGTGGCGTAATAAAGCTGCTGATTTACAAAAACAAGTAGCTCTAGCTGAAGAAAAATCTAATACAGCAAATGTTCTTATCGAAGAACATCTAGTTAAAGAGGTAAAAACAGTACACGATGTACAGGAAAAATGGAGGGAAAAATTAGTAACTATAAAAGACAAAATTGATTCCGAATGTACTATAGATCCCGATGCTATAGATCTTCTTAATAAAGCTGCTATGAATCCGTTAGATTATACAGAGGAGGCTAAATGAAAAAAATAATAATAATTGCAACTCTTTCATTATTATATGGCTGTGCTAGTGCTCCGGTCCCGGTAGAACGGCATTTTCCTAAAGTTCCAGAAGAATTAAAAACTCCTTGCCCTAGCGATTTAAAAAAGATAGACCCTAAAACAACTAAATTGAGTGACGTAGTAAGTACGGTTATCGATAATTATAGTCAATATCATGAGTGTGGTATAAAAGTTAAAGCATGGATTGATTGGTACGATCAACAAAAAGCTATATTTGATAGTGTAAAATGAAAAAACTATTAATTTTATTACCATTTTTATTAACCGGATGCAGCACTTTAGTTGATTCTTACTTAATGAAATTCGATTCTAACGAATATCAAATAGTTACAGATATAAGAACAACAGCACAATTAGCTAAAGAAAAATGTGATACTCCTGATGCTGCTATAGATGCTACTAATTTATATGTCTTAACAACATCTTTCTTAAATTATACTGAATTTTTGCCGCATGATGAAAAAGTAAAGAATGCAGCAACTGAATTAAACAAAATGTCAACTGGATTACGAGATCAATATGTAAAAGGCAATAAAGTTAGCAGTGCCTTTTGTAAAATTAAGTTTGAAAATATAGAAAATAGTGCAAAAATCATTCAACAGGCCGTAGGAGCAAAACCAAAATGACTATCGAATACAATCAAAGTTTATTAGCAAGTATTAGTAGCCAAAACCCAGATATTAATGCAGCCGCTGCAAAAGTTAATGAATATACAGAATTAGCCAAATCAGGCCAGATTAGTTATAGCGAGTTGGCAGACTTAATTGCAGATGTACAAAGCCAAGTAAATATTCAAGCAAATATGGCAGATTTGAATGCTATGGAGACACTCAATACTGCGATTAATGCCTTAATTATGATAGCAAAAGTTGCATAAAGTGCCTACTTAACTCTTAAACTCCGGTTATTAAATATAGATATAATACGGAGTTTACGATGTCTAACGACTTCCCTTTAACTGAATCACAGTTATCGAAGATTATCCCCGGTAATCGATACGTTCATGAATGGTACGAAGTACTATTACAGTGTCTGCCTGATTACGATATCAACACGCCAATGCGTATAGCTGCATTTTTAGCACAATGTGCACATGAAAGCGGCGACTTTAAGATCATTAAAGAAAATTTAAATTATCGTGCAGAAACATTAATGAAAATTTGGCCATCTAGATTTCCAACTATAGATATTGCCAACGAATACGCACACAATCAAGAAAAAATTGCTAATAAAGTCTATAGTGGACGTATGGGCAATGGACCAGAAGAAACCGGCGATGGATTTAAATTCTGTGGCAGAGGATTAATTCAAATTACCGGAAGAAGTAATTATCAGTCATTTGCCGATAGCATAGGTGTTGATATTAACGACGCCGCTGCTTATCTCTCCACCTTTGAAGGTGCTGTGCAAAGTGCTTGTTGGTTTTGGGAAGCAAAAAATTTAAATGCCGTAGCAGATGCAGGTGATATAACATTATTGACAAAAAAGATCAATGGCGGAACAATAGGATTAGATGATAGAAAAAAACGTTATCAACAAGCATTAGAAATTTTAGGAGCTTAATCGATGAGTATTGTAGATACAGTATTAAAAATGGTAACCAAACAACCCAAAGAAATGCCAACTGGCTCGCGTAGCGAAAGAGAAGCAAAAATTAAAGACAAAGCAGGATTAGTTATTAATATATTTGCCCTATTACTTGCCGTTAATACCTTTATCGGTAATGGTCTTAGTAGCACTGTAATGAATAACACAATTAAAGCCAACGACTTATGGAACTTTTATCAGGCAAAAAGTATTAAACAATCATTAGCAGAATTAGGGCTAGAACAGGCAATATTTAGAGGCGACGTAATATCTGCAGAAAGTTATCGAGAAAAAATTGCTAGATATGAAAGTGATCCTACTACAGGCGACGGAAAAAAAGAAATCATGGAAAAGGCCAAAAAACTAGAATCTGATCGAGATGCTGCTAAAAAACGTAGCCCTTGGATCAGCTTTGCTAGTACCGCCTATCAATTGAGTATTGTTTTATTATCAGCAAGCATTCTTGCTGTTAACATGTATCTATTCTGGGGCAGCTTTGTAGTTGCAGGAGTAGGACTATTATTAATGAGCCAGGGTATTTGGATGTGGCTCTAAGGAGTTTTTATGGCAGATAATTCAGGAGATTCCGAAAAAGAACATTGGATGAACAGTAAATGGCGTCCCGCAATGGGGTGGATGTATATGTTCGTTTGCTTTTTCGATTTCGTTTTAGCTCCGATAGGGTGGAGCATTTTACAAGCATTAGAAAAAGGCCAGGTAAACATGCAGTGGCAACCATTGACATTGCAAGGTGCCGGGTTATTTCACCTAGCAATGGGTGCTGTTCTAGGCTTAGCTGCTTATGGACGCACACAAGAGAAAATTGCAGGTGCAAATAATGGAGGCGCAGTAAGCCCCCCTGATTTAGGCGGTCTGGTTGCAACAGGGTCTGTAGGAACTACCTACACACCACCACCGCCTCCTACACCACAACCTGTTGCACCTGCTCCGGCACCTGTTTCAGTGGCTCCGGTACCAACTCCGGTAGCTACTCCTGCGCCAGCAGTACCTGTTGTAAGTCCGGGAGTGGTGCTCGGATTCGGAGGTAAAAAAGCTCCGCCGCCACAGGAAGACCCCCCACAATAAGGAGATAGTTGATGAAGAAAATTTTATCATTGGTAATGTGTTTATTGATTGCTACCCCTGCATTTGCCGGAGGCGAACTTAAAGAAGTTTGTCACGACAAGTTAGATAAGAAAGGCGAAGTAGTAAAAGATAAAAAAGGAAATGTTGTACAGGTTTGTAAAAAAATCAAAGTACATAAAAAATTAGAAGGCTCAGACCCAGTTCCTACCAAATAATGTTACGTTGACAATAAATTAAAGGTGTAGTATACTATTCGTATGGTACACCTTTTTTTATGACAAACTATTATCAAACATTAGGAATCGAAAAAAACGCTAGCGAAGACGACATTAAACGAGCATATCGTAAAATGGCTATGCGACATCATCCCGATCGAGGCGGTGATCAGGTTGAATTTCAAAAAATTCAAGAAGCATATGGTGTATTGAGTGATCCTGCTAAAAGACAGCAGTATGATAACCCACAACCTCAACCACAATTTCATCACTTCCACGGCGGAGTTCCTCCGGGATTTGAAGATTTATTTAGGCAATTTGGTGTAAACTTCGGGTTTGGTCATCAACAACCTAGAAATAGAACCCTTAATCTTCAGACTACAATTAGTTTAGAAGATGCCTTAAATGGTAAAGAAATTGTAGCGAATATAATTTTACCTAACGGTAAAGAAAATATTATAAATGTTAAGGTTCCTCCGGGTATACAGGATGGAAATACGCTTCGTTTACGAGAATTAGGCGATGATTCAGTCCCCGGAATGCCTAGAGGTGATGTTCATCTGACTATTAATATAGACCCTCACCCTGAATTTCAACGGCAGGGTGATGATTTAATAAAAAACGTCGACGTTAATGTATTTGATGCGATGTTAGGGTATACATTGCCTGTTTATACATTAGATCATAGGTTACTTGAGGTTAATATTCCTCCTGGAACACAGCATGGCACAACATTGAGTATTCAAGGGCATGGTATGCCGAACATAAATGATTCAAGATTTCGTGGTAGGATGCTATTAAATTTAAAAATTATTATTCCTACACTTACTACTGAACAAAAAGAATTAATAAAAAAAGCAAGTTTGTTAAAGTGAATTCAATCAACAGAAAAGGAAATTATTAGATGTTAGAACCAAATAAAGAATTATCCAGCATGTTCGAAACCGCTATTATGACAGCGATTGATTATAATCATGAATATATTACATTAGAACATTTCCTTTATGGTATGATATCTAATGATGATTTTGCAGATCTACTAACTAAATTCGGTGCGAAAGTCTCCGATCTTAAGAAGAATTTAGAAAATTATATTGCAATTAATCTAGACGATATTGCAACGTTGGAGCCCGGAGAAAAGCCCAAAAAGACTAATACAATCGAAAGAATGCTAAACAGGGCATTTACACAGGTATTATTCAGTGGTCGGCAGCAAATCGAAGCAATTGACTGTTTTATTAGTTTATATTCCGAAAAAAATAGTAATGCAGTTTACTTTATGAGGAAGGCGGGAATAGAAAAAGATAAATTCCTAGAATTTCTACTCAAGGATACTACTATTGTTGAAGAAAAGGACGCAGTTGATGTTAACGATAAACAACTTGAAAAATTCTTAATTCAATATTGTACTAATCTTACATTAAAGGCTAAAAATAAACAAATCGATCCGGTTATCGGTCGAGAAAAAGAAATTGAAGAATTGACTCTTATTCTTGCACGCCGTACAAAAAGTAATGTCATGCTTATCGGTGATCCGGGTGTAGGTAAAACTGCAATTGCCGAAGGTGTTGCACGAAAGATTGTTGAAGGGGCTGTTCCGAAGTTCATTGAAAATCATAATGTATATGCGCTCGACATTGCAGCAATGCTAGCAGGCAGCAAATATCGAGGAGATTTTGAAGAACGATTAAAGAACGTGTTAAATGCTCTTGAAAAGAAAAAGAACTGTATCCTCTTTATTGATGAAGCACACATGATGAATGGAGCTGGTGCAGTAAGCGGAAGCAGCAATGACATGAGTAACATGCTTAAGCCGGCATTAACTAAGAGTACTATTAAAGTAATTGCATCTACTACATGGGAAGAATTCCGTAAGCACTTTGAAAAGGATCGTGCATTAATGCGTCGATTCCAACGTGTTATGGTTAACGAGCCTGACGAAGAAACTGCTATTAAAATCGTCAATGGTGTCAAACGATATTACGAAAATCATCATAATGTTAAAATTACTAATCAAGCTGTAACAGATAGTGTTAAGTATTCGATTAAGTATATGAGTGATAAGCGTCTTCCGGACAAAGCATTGGATCTTATCGATTGTGCGTGTGCACGATTTAAGGTTAAAGACGAAGAAAGTGGTGTTGTAGACCATGATGAGATTGTATTCGAAGTGTCGAAAATTACCGGTCTCCCATTAGATCAGATTGCTGCCAAAGAAAGTAATAAACTTCGTGATCTTGATAAGAATATGCGAGAAAAGATTTTCGGACAGGAAACAGCAATCGAAGCGTTAACAGATAAAATCTTTATTGCACAGGCAGGTCTTAAAACTATTAATCGACCGATCGGTAATTTCCTATTCGTCGGACCAACTGGTGTAGGAAAAACTGAAGCAGCTAAACAATTGGCATCGGGAATGGGAGTTGAACTTGTTCGTTTCGATATGAGTGAATACCAGGAACAACATGCTGTTTCTAAATTTATCGGAAGTCCTCCGGGATATGTTGGATTTGAAGATAATGCAGGACAATTAATTACAAAATTGCAAGAACATCCAAACGGTGTATTCTTGTTCGACGAAGTAGAAAAAGCACATCCTAGCGTAACAACTGTATTGTTGCAATTAATGGACAATGGATTTGTTACAGGCAGTAATGGTAAACGAGCAGACGGGCGTAATGCTATTATTATTATGACTAGTAACTTGGGCGCATCAGATGCTGATAAGAATTCAGTAGGATTTGGCAATCTTGAAAGAGATTATGATCCTAAGGATGCTGTTAATAAATTCTTTGCACCGGAATTCCGTAATCGACTCGATGGTATTATTAAATTCGGCAAACTTGACCATAATACTATGGGCAAAATTGTTAATAAATTTATCAATGATCTCAATAGTTTAATTAAAGATCGCAATGTTAATGTACACTTAACTGATGCTGCCACTGAGCATCTTATTAAGAAGGGGTTCGATAAGAAAATGGGTGCTCGTCCATTGCAACGTATTATCGACGAACTAATTAAAAAGCCTCTTAGTAAAGAAATACTATTCGGTCAATTAGTTAATGGCGGATTAGTTGAAATTGATGTAGAAAATAACGAATTGAAATTTAATTATATAGAAGTATTACCTATCGAAGTAGAAGCTGATGAAAAAACTGAAAACTAGTAAAATTTTCTTTAATAAATGGGTTTATAAAATTCATTGTTATAAAGCTAAATCTGATAATGCTGTCAATTGGTTAAATGCTGAATGGGAATTTACACGTAGACGACGTAAACAAGAATTCACTGATACTATTTTTGAATTTTTAAATGAAGATTTACGTATAAGAAATGAAGGCGATTATTGCAGTATCTTCTGTAATGATCCTATTTTGGCAGATAATTTAATTAAAAAATTATCAAGTTTTGTATTAACTGTGCATGAACCTGCAAGTAAACAGGAATTAGAATTTTTCAATGCACATAATGCCAATAAAATCGTGAGGGATTCATTCCCTCACAAGTCAAAAGAGTTTCAAGGATATCAATATAAAGTTATTTTAAATTATAAAACAGACTCTGAAATTAAAGAAAATTTCCTAAAATGGGCAATTAGACAAGGCATAACAAAAATAAATATACCAAAAACTACTCAGAGATTATTAGAGAGAAAAATATATTGGGCACAAAGCCCATTTATATATGTTGTCGATGGTCCGGTTTTAAGTATGGTTTGTCTATATTTAGGTGGTAGTATTCTTAAAATAGAAGAATTTGTATTGAGGTCTAGCATAAATAGTGAGTAGGAAACATTTATGCCAGCACTTAGTACTCAACTTCAATTTTATATCAATAGCGGAACCTATACAACTTCGTCTGTAGCTATTCCTTCTGCTGCGGTTGCACCGGATAATAGTTCTAATTTTTATTCTTTACCAGAGCAAGGTGATGGATTTTACGGATCTGCAGATGGAGTTCATACTATTACCTATACGGTAACACCGAATTTTTCCGGAAACATTTATACACAAGCAACATTAGCAACTAATCCGACAGATAGTGACTGGTTTCCTGTAGTTAATACTACAGCAACTTATGTAGTTCCGAACATTCCATTAACAACTACAACAAATTATTTTAATTTTACTGGCAATTTTGTTTGGATTAGAGCAGTTGTATTGCGTAGTGCCGCACAACCTAATGGCACTGTATTGTTCATTAATTATAATCACTAATATAAAAGTATTTAATTTGTCATAAATACTCTATAGCTAATGGAGTTTCTATGCGACTTAAAGATGTAGTTACTGATCTAGATGTAATTAAAGAGGCAATCAGCTTTTTAAGAGCTCCGTTTAGAAGTGCCGTTAATGAATCTGCAGCTTGGCAAAAGAAATCAGGTAAAAATAAGAACGGCGGATTAAACAAGAAAGGTGTTGCAAGCTATCGTAGAGAACATCCTGGAAGTAAATTGCAAACTGCTGTTACTACTAAACCTAGTAAATTAAAGAAAGGCAGCAAAGCGGCGAAACGTCGTAAAAGTTTTTGTGCACGTATGAAAGGTATGAAGAAAAAACGTACCGGTGCTAAAACTAAAAGAGATCCGAATAGTCGCATAAACAAATCTTTAAGAAAATGGAATTGTTAATATGACTGTATTAAGAGAATTTTTCGGAAACTTTCAACATGACTTTAGCAATACAGCTAAAGGAGAAAAAGATGTTTTTTCTCAAAAAACAGAATTAACCGATGAACAGTTAGATGATTTATTTTGGTTCATAATAGATCACGATGATATGCATATGGAACATGTATTGCCACTTGCTAAAAAGATTAAAAAATTACAGAAACAAAAAAAATTCGATCACGGTAAATTTGTTAAAGAATGGATGCCGGTTGTTAATAAAGGATGTGCTGAATTTTATAAACATAAAAAAATGACTGCTGATCCTAAAGATATCTTTACTACAGAAGTTCGAAAAGGATTATGTCATAGACTTGCTGATCATTATCATAGAGATATCGAGAAAGGCGAATACATGGTAGGTGAATCTAAGAATAGAAAGATTAAAGAAATCGGTCAGGCTCAGATGGCGGGACCGAGTGGTCCACAATATGATACTACCGGTAATAATAGATTAGAAGAAAAAACCAAACAACGTTTAGATCCAAAATGCTGGAAAGGTTATCGTAAATCGGGAACAAAACTTAAAAGTCGAGGGAAAGGTAAAGGAAAGATTAGAGTCAATAACTGTGTACCAAAAGAAGGAATAAATCCTAAAGGGTTAAATGAAGCAGGCGATCGTATAGGTGCCATAAATACTGCAGCTCAACTAAAAAAAGCAATAGCAGCAGGTAAAGGGCAACCTTATGAAATTGATTTACTTAAGAGACAACTAGCTGCTCTTGTGCGTAAGTATAAGATTAGCCCGGAAGAATTGAATAACCCTAATATAGGAAATCGAAGTCGACAACCACCACCACCGCCTCCAGGTGGACAGCAACGAAGCCAACAACCACCACCACCGCCTCCAGGTGGACAGCAACGAAGCCAACAACAACAACCACCACCACCTCCGCCTCATGGTAATAGTCAACCACCAGTCGGGAGTAAGGAGTGGTGGGATCAAAACAATAAAATGATGAAAGCTGGTATGGATTCTATGCAAGCAACATTTAATACTATAAATGCAGCCGGGCCGTGGAATATGCCACGAAATGTTAAAGAGGAAAGTAAAGATAGAAATAATAATTGTGTTAAAGTTGGTGAATCTTGGGAAAACCGTATCAATAAATATGTACAGCTTTTAGAAAAAAAGAATTTAGGAAAATAAAATGGATGAATTAATTGAAGCAGCTAAAGTAGCGTTTTCAAGTACTTTTAGTTTTTATCTAAAAACACATAACTTTCACTGGAATGTCGAAGGTACGGATTTTTACGAATATCATAAACTTTTTGAAAAAATTTACGAAGAAGTGTACGAAAGCATTGACGATTTTGCTGAAAAAATACGTAGCCTAGGTTCTTATGTTCCTGCTAGCTATACTAGATTGAGTATGCTTTCTGAAATTGAAGATCAAAAAGATATATTACCAAAGAACCAAATGGTATTGGTATTACTAGAAGATAATAGAAAAATGTTACAAATTCTTAAACTTGCTTATGATTTAGCTGAAGCAAGAAGTGAACATGGATTTAGTAATTTCTTAGCTGAAAGAATGGATGCACATCGTAAACACGGTTGGATGTTAAGAAGCAGCATGAAAGGACAAGGCTATGAGGGCTAAAGAATTTATTATCGGCGAAGCTAGAGACTATACGGCTCAAAAAGGAATGAAAGGAGATTGGAAGGGAAGTATTCCAAATTCTCATATTTGGCCTGAACTAGACAACAGTAGTGGATACCTTGCATATAGATTCGGTGTTGCATGTGCAGGAATGCCGGATCAAAAAATGGATGTCGCAGGACCGACCGGACTTAAAATGGTCACTATCGGGTATACCCCAGCTGATCAAGAAATTCTCGATGCAGCGGCAAATTTAATAGGAACTCCTAAAGTTAAATTAACTCCCGATGGTAGCAAAGAACTAGATGATACTAATATAACAAGTCCTGTTAACAATTGGCTTAAAAAAACAACTAAAAAGAAAAAAGTCAAAGAAGGCGTAATGCAAACCGGCGATACCGGCATGGGTACTCCGGAAGCCAATAAAAGAGGGTCAGGCGTCGCTAATTACGTTAGTTTACCTCATCAATCGCAGTTCGAAACTGTAGATGATCTTGATGAAAAATTTACCAATGCAGTTAAAAAAATTAAAAGAAAGCATCTATCTGATAAAGCAGTAG
>Ga0208379_1000228_pt1 | contig 26443 bp, 37 predicted proteins | sample CryBogCBE02Aug07_FD_184559 | JGI IMG/M metagenome (GOLD analysis project Ga0208379, IMG submission 184559) | Freshwater microbial communities from Crystal Bog, Wisconsin, USA - CBE02Aug07 (SPAdes) | ecosystem: Environmental > Aquatic > Freshwater > Lake | place: Crystal Bog, Wisconsin, USA... | reverse complement strand
GTCCAAGTTGTACCTAATATGGTAGTACTTGGATTGATGTTATTAAGAGTAAATTTAATACTATTAATTGGATATAAAATGTTTGTTAAAGATGCTGTAGCAGATTGTACTGCAGTGGTAATAAATGAGTACAAATTGCTTACATCTGATGCTTCTTGAGCAGATAAAGTGGTTAAATTAGATGAGAGAGTGTTAATCTCTGTGGATTGAGCTGAAATAGTGCTAGCAAACGTTACATTATCTAAGCCAAATATAACATTAGAGAAATTAATCTTTTTAGTTACTACCCCGTTATCGATAACAAAAAAATCACCGTTGACTACTTCATCGGCTGTTGGTAACTTTGAAATATTAATTAGGCTTGACATATTGATTATTTATCGTTCTTGGTTATAATACTAGTATGGCTAAAATAGGTGTAGGTATCGTTACATGTAATAGAAATGACTTTTTAAAAGGCTTACTTGCATCATTACCGCGTGAACAGATAGATGAATTAGTAGTTGTAAATGACGGTAAGGCTGAGAATCAAATAGAAGTGCCAGGTATCTGGTTACAGAATGGAGTTAACTTAGGTGTTGGTAAATCTAAGAACAAAGCAATGAAGCATTTATATGATGCAGGTTGTGATTATATCTTTATTATTGAAGATGATATGATTATTAAGGATAAGACTGTATTCCAGAGATATATTGAAGCTTATCAAAAATCAGGTATTGAGCACTTTAATTACGGTCCGGGTTCACCATTTAACCGTAAACAAACCATTAAAGACTTTGATTTACATAACAGACACTTACTAGACCAGCACAGTGAACCAAACCCGAAACTAATTATAGATTACGGTACAATAAAGATAGCATTATATGAGCATACAGTTGCAATGTTTTCGTTCTTTACACGTAATGTATTAGAAAAGGTAGGTTACATTGATGAAGAGTTTTATAATGCCTGGGAGCACGTAGATCATACATACCGTATTATCAAGGCCGGGTTTCATCCTCCTTTCTGGTGGTTTGCTGATATAGCTAATAGTGAAGACTACTTAACTGAAGCACCTGGTGCAATTGATAACTCTTCTATTGCTAATAAGACAGAACAATGGCAAAAGAATGTGTATGGTGGTAGGGAAATATACTTAAAGAAGCATGGCCACTACCCTAACCAACCACCTTACGTAACAAAAGAACAAGTTATACAAACTTTAAAGAATTTAAAAAATGATAAAAAATAGTTGCATATTCTACTTAGTAAATAATAGTCCTATCCATTTAAGAAGACTATATGTAAGTTTAGATCTTCTTAAAGCCAATGTACTGAACAAATATCCTTATCCAGTTGTATTTGGCCATGAAGGATTACCACAAGATGTTGTCGACTCAATTAAACAACATGCCCCTGAAAATCACTTCTTCTATAATGTAAAGTTTAAAGTACCAGATTATAGTGATGATATTAAAAGTCAGATACCGGAAAGGTTTAAAGGTCACTGGGATGAAAGTGCTTTCTTTTCTTTAGGTTATAGACATATGTGCAGATTTTTTGCCGGTGATCTTTTTAAACATACTTTTTTTGAAAAGGTAAAGTATATTATGAGATTAGATTGTGACTCATATATTCATAGTCCATTGACTTATGACCCCTTTGAAATAATGAGTAAAGGCAAATACGTTTACGGTTATCTTGGCACTGAAACAGATATGGATTACGTAATAGAAGGCTTCAATGATGCTTGTAAGACGTATTTCAAAGACAAGTACGATCCAAGTACATACAACTTAATGTACCAGACTCATTTTTTTGTTGCTGATGTACAGTACTTTAAGAATAGTGAGTATATTAAGTTCTTTGATTACGTGGATCAAACAGGTAACATTTATATTAAGAGATGGGGTGATGCAGTAATTCAATACCAAGGCATTACCAACACTGTTAATAGTGATCAGATTTATCAGTTTGATGATCTAGCTTATAGACACGGAGGTGACTTTTGAAAATAGCCATATTAGTACCGTCTAGAGAAAGAATGAATAGACGTTTGACTATGCTCATGTCTATTCTTACTACAGTCAAAGACATTAATAACGTAAATGTTTACTTTGGTGTTGATGAAGATGACCCAACAAGAGACATTATTAAAAAAGTAGCTTCAGCTATACCTTGTGTAAAAGTTGTTGATATTAAAAATGATAAAAAGTTTATTGGTTTAGGTAAGATGTGGAATCTTTGCGTAGATGCTTCAACAGAAGAAATCATTTCAATGATTGGTGATGATATGGTGTTTAAAACACCTGGTTGGGATGAAATGCTTATTAATGAATTTAAAAACATGCCATCTGATAACATTTTAGGCGTTCATTGTAATGATGATTGCCATGGTGAAAAATTGGCTGTAAACTTCTTCTGTCATAGACAATATGTCAATGTAGTGGGTAAGTTTATGAGAGAAGAATTTAAGATTAATTGGATTGATCAATGGTTACATCAAGTGTTCAGTTCCGTCGGTAGATTGAAGTATAGAGGTGACATTATGATTGAACACCGCCATTGGGTACTAGGTAAAGATAAAAAAGACGGAGTAGCTGATAGAATGGCTGTTGCTGATGCCAACAAGATTAGTGATAAACTCTGGTATGATTTAGTACAAGAAAGAATTGAAGATGTTAAAACATTAGCCAGTTACCTAAAAAAGAATCCAGACTGGAGTAAAGTTGATACGGCTGGAGGCAACATTAATGGCTGAAATTACAAGAAATGACATCTTTGGAGCAATAATCATCCAAGCCGTTAAAGAATTTAAATTAGCTAAGTGTTTAGAAATTGGTTCTTGGGACGGGCTTGGATCAACTCAATGCTTCATAGAAGGTATGAAAGATTTACCTGACCGTCATTTAGATTGTATTGAGATAAACAGAGATAGGTTTAAAGAGTTAATTTACAATACATACCAGTATAAAGGTTGGGTAGATTGTTATAATAAATCATCTATAAGTTATGATAACATGCTTCATAAAGACTTTAATGAAATATGGAGCTCACCTTATAATAAATTTGAGAATACTAAAAAAGAAACAGCAAATGGATGGTTTAAAGGCGAGTTAATTACTATATTATCAAATGACGGGTTTATAACTCCTGGTATGAAATATGACGGGGTGTTAATAGACGGTGCTGAGTTTACAGGATATAGTGAGTTTAAACTTCTTAAAGATAATGTAAATGTTTTCTTTTTAGATGATTATTTTAGAGCGTTTAAAACAAATCAGGTTGTAGAAGAATTAAGCAATGATAGTGATTGGGAAGCAGTAGCTATAAATCCAAATTTAAGGAATGGGTTTGCTATTTTTAAACGTAAGCAATTTGTATGAAAACAGTAGGTATAGTGCAACCGGGTAAACTTGGAGATTTAATTATTTGTCTACCAATTGCAAAGTATTATAGTGATAATGGATATAAAGTTATATGGCCTGTATTTAAAAACTTTTTACCCATGTTTGAGGAAGTAGCAAGTTATGTAACCTTTTTACCAGTTACTGATAATGTATATGAATGCGTACCTCAAGCTTTTGAATTATTAAAACAATATGACTTAGATAAAATAATTGATATAGCTGCTACATTTCCAGGAAGCAAATGTACAGATGAATATGTTAAATTAGGTGACGGATTTGGTCCTGAAAAGTTTGACGAGTTTAAATATAGATTAGCCAATGTACCTTTTAAAGAGAAATGGAATTTACAATACAAACGTAATAAAGATAAAGAAGAAGAAGTCTTTAACTTATACGTAAAAGAAAAGAAGTATGATGTAGTTGGCATTAAACATTCAAGAGGACAATTAAACGTGCAATTTTTAAGTAAAAATCAAGTCATCCATATAAATGAAAAACATAGCATTTTTCATTGGCGTAAAGTACTAGAAAAGGCTAAATGTATTGCTTTAGTAGATAGTGCAATGGCTAACTTAGTTGAACAGTTAAATTTAGATAATAAAAAGATATTTCTAACTAAACCTGGACAACCCACACCTACACTACATAATCAATGGGAGATTAAATGAGAATTGGTTTTACAATAGTTCTAAACGGTCTTAGACATTTACAACATAACGATTATTACCGTACGTTAATCAATAATCTCGATTATTGGATTATAGTTGAAGGTGTATCTTTACCTACAGGATCAACTTCTTGGTGTAAGGAGTTACCTAAAGATATGCATACCAACTACTTATCTAATGACGGTACATCAGAATTTTTAAATACAATAAAGAGCAATAAGGTTAGAATTATTAGACCATTAACTGATAATTTTGAACTTAGACCTTGGAAGAATAAAGACGAACAAGTCAATGCTGCAATAACAGAAATTAAAACCATTACCGACTCTTGTATGTTGTGGCAAATAGATGTTGATGAGCAATGGAGTTACACACAAATGGTAGATGCAGAAAATCATTTACTGAAAAATGGTGGTAAGACAGGATGCTTTTACTGTAACTATTATGTTGGTAAAAATCAGCAAGTATTTGGTCAATGGGGTGAAGGTAAAATTGAACCATACAGAAGATTGTGGGACTGGAAAGGTGAAAGATTTATTACTCATGAGCCTCCAAAACTTGAAGGTAAAAATGGTCCAGGATTATTATTACCTCAAAGATTTGAACATTATGCTTACTTTTTTGAAGAGGATGTAAGGTTTAAAGAAGCTTATTACAGTGGTTATGAAGGTTTAGTAGATCGTTGGAAAAAGGTTCAAAATAACCGAGATGTATTACCGGTCAAAGAGTTATTAGGACCTAATACATGGTGGAGTACCACGCAAACGTATATAAAATACGTTAATGATCGTTGAAGGCAATAACTTTATTTCTCACTATTTAAAAACTGGCAAACCTTTATGCGCTGGTAAAATAGGGGTCACAGAACTTAACCTATTATATTGTGAGCATAATTTGCAAAATGCTGCTAGATTTTTACCGCATTTACAACATGAGGTAGAAGACATTGCAGGTTTATATCCTTATAATAAAGAAACCACTATACAGTTTGCAAAAGATATGAAGGATGCTTTGAAAGAAGTAGACTTAATACCTAAATGGAATAAAGTTAATCCTGTTTTTGAAAAATACGTATTTGAAGAGTACTGCAAAAATGCTCACTTTACAGAACTACAGCATTTAGAGCCTTACTTTTTTGATAAACCTTGGACAAATTATCTCGATGGTAAAAAAGTATTGGTAATGAGTCCATTTGCAGAGTCTATTCAAAACAATTTTTTAAATCTTGAAAAAATTTGGAACGGTAAAATTAAACCTAACTTTGGACTTAAAACTATAAAGTATCCTTTTGCATTAAAGATACAACCAACTCCAATGTATAGTACTTCAGATGAAGTGTATAAAAAGTACTTAGATATTTTACGTAAAGAAGATTTTGACGTAGGTATATTTGGCACCGGGTATACCTCATTATTGTTTACTGCTGAAGCTAAACGTATGGGTAAGGCAGGAATACATTTAGGGGGGTCAACTCAAATATTATTTGGTGTTAAAGGTCAGAGATGGAGAGAAATAAAAGAGTTTCAACCATTCTTTAATGAGCACTGGACAGACCCATTACCATCTGAATTACCGGAAAAAAGAAATATGGTAGAAAATGGCTGTTATTGGTAATGAGCGTATACGTGCAATATGATGAATGGGGTAGGATGGGTAACAGAATGTTTCAGTTAGCCTTTGGTTATTTACTGGCTAAACAAAAAGGTGTAAAACTTAGTCATACCGGTCTACAAAACTTTGAAATAAGACCAAGTGTATTAAGTGCTAACCAGGTTAACGCCATATACATTAAGTCTTACGGAGACAATTATGTTGACATGGATGAGCTGTTAAAAACAGATAAAGACATTGTTGTAAACTCTTTTGTACAGAAAGCAGAATACTACAAACCATTTAGAAAAGATCTTATTAATTTTTTTAATGTTCGTCAACATTCAATTAATAAAGATAAACTTATAGTACATATTCGTGAGACTGACTATAAAGATATTGGAGTGTTCTTGGGTTATGATTTCTATAAAAAATTAATTACCGATTCAGGGTTCACTGACGTTATTATAGTTACTGATAATTCTAAATGTGACACTGTACAGAGATTAGTGAGTGAGGGGTGTAGATTAAATTCAGAAGGCTATGTAGATAAGTTTACACATACAAGTGATGCAAGAGCTATGAACGACTTTGATACTTTATTGCAAAGTGAAAACATTGCCATATCTCAATCATCTTTCTCATGGTGGGCTGCATTTTTAGGTAACCATAAAAATATTATCTTTCCGTATAAGTCAGATGGAGGGATATGGCCTGTTAAGCCACAGAAAGATAACATAGATCTTTATTTTGATTACGGCTCAAGTAAATACTACATAAGCTAATGAATGTAGTACTTTTCAACCTATTTGATATCCCGGGTTATTTAAAAACCTGCATAAAACAAATTCAGCATTTCAATCCAGATGCTACTATACATCTTATTACAGATAAAAATATACAAGCACCTGGTATAAACTGTTATAATGTGAATCAATTTGGTATTACTTTTGGTTTAGCACAAAAGGTAAAGTTTTTTAAAGATAACAACGTTAAACATCACCGTGAACTTTTCCTATCATCTGCATTAAGGTTTCTTTATATCTATGAATTAGCTAGACATTTAAAACTTGAAGATATCTTTACCTTTGATAACGATGTAATGATATACGGTGATTTGAAAGAGATAGCTAACAGTTTAAAATGGAAGACAAATATAGCTATAACACAGAGTGTAAAGAATGAATTTATTTGCGGGTTTAGCTATTTTAGAAGTCATACAGACCTAACTGAAATTGCTGGTGATATGGAATCGTTCTTGCAATACTCACAGAACGAATTGAAGGATATATTTGGTAATGCATTTACAGGTGATTTTATAAGTGAAATGTCATTACTATTTTATATTAATCAAGTACGCAATTTAAATGCATATATATTACCGTCATTACCTAAAGACAGTTTAAATGGTAGATTAGTTTTTGACTCAATTACTTACGGCCATGTATTAGGAGGATTAAGTCCTAATAACGGCGGTGATGGTACTCCTTTCATAGATAAAAATCATATTACAGCTGATGAACTTTTATTAAACAATGTAAGAGTTGTTTTTCATCCAGACTTAAAAAAGCCATTTGTCTATGATAGTGAAGGTAAACAATACGACCTGTTCAACTTACATTTACATAGTAAAAACTTAGACGCATTTAAGAGCTTTTAATATGTCAAAGTGTGTTGTTACATTTGGTAAAGGTCATAACTTTCTAAAAGGTGTAGAAAGATTAAAAACTAAATGTAATGAACTTAATGTGTCTTTTGAAGGATTTACTGAATATCCTGAAGGCTGTCCTGCACATGAAGAGTCTCCTTTTGCATTTAAGTTCTTTTGTATAAGAGAATGCTTAAAGAGAGGTTATAAACAAATACTATGGCTTGATTCAAGTGTTATGATTAAAAAAGACTTAAACAGCGTTTTTCAAATTATAAACGATCTAGGTTATTTTTTTATCAAAAATTGGCATTCAGTTGGGCATTACTGTCATGATAAAGCTTTAAAAACTTTAAACATTACAAGAGAAAAATCTTTTGAAATACCTTGCTTACAGGGCACAAACTTTGGTTTGAATTTTGATAACACAATTGCTGTGGAATTTTTTAACACCTTGTTAGCGTATTCAGTTGATGGGGTAACATTCCCTGGACCGTACGGTAACGCAAACGGTGAAGCATCAAAAGATAAAAGAGTAAGCGGACATAGACATGATCAGATACCAATGGCCGTGACAGCACTAAGATTAAAAATGAATGTATGGTATCCAGCTGAACATGAATGGTTTATGCATGATAGAGACTTTGTAAAAAATGTTGCAAGTACTGTAACAGATAAAATAATGAGTGAATAATATGAACTACAATTACTATTGGAATCCAGATGAATTTATAACAGGCGATAACTTAGAAAAGTTAGGTGACTTTTTATTTGATATAGGTAATTACCTGCACGGTGATCATGGTAGACCTAAAACGTTTTATACAGAAAAGCAATTAATTGACGAACAAGTACAAAAGATAAATGATTTAAAACCTAGAATCATATACGTATATGGTCACGATACGGCAAGATTTTTAACTCAGTTAGATAATATTCATCATGAGTTTGTTTTAATTACTCATAATTCAGATTTAGGAATATTGGATGAATATAGCTGTTTTGTTAATAATAAAAAGATTATTAAATGGTTTGGTCAAAACAATTACATTGATCATCCTAAAGTTATCTCATTACCTATTGGTATAGCAAGAGCAAAATACCCTCACGGTAATGTACAACTGTTAAGTGAAAAGTCTAAGCTACAGGAAAAGAATTATCTTGTATATAAAAACTTTTCAATTGAAACTAATCTATTTGAAAGAACTGAAATAGATAAGATTACAAGAGCTAACGGTATTGGAATGTCACCTTCTGTGCCTCATGAAAATTATCTTGATACAGTAGCAAGGACGGTGTTTACTATTTCACCACCAGGTAACGGAGTAGATTGTCATAGAATATGGGAAAGTCTTTATCTTAAGACTGTGCCAGTTGTAAAGAGACATAGAGTTTTAAAACAGTTTGAAGATTTACCTATATTGTTTATAGATTCTTGGAATGACGTTACTGTCGATTTCTTAAGAAATAATGTTAAATATATAAACGGGTTAAGCACAAAACTTGAAAAACTACATTTCAGTTATTGGCAAAACCTAATTAAAAACACATGACAAGACATCTAGTAACATTTGTAAATTATAACAACGATTATAATACTAAAGAAGATAAAGAACGTTACGCACTGTTTAAACAGTTTAACTCTGAGCGTAATAAAAAGTATTGTGAAATGCACGATATGAAGTACTATGAAGTGGATGAGTCTGTATTTAAAATTCCATTAATGTTTAAGTTAGCTGATAAGCCAGAGTTTGAAGTAAAAAATAATAATCACTTTGCTCGTTGGCAGTTTTTTAGAGATAAAATAGATGATGGTACGTTTAAAGAAGGTGATATCATTCATCACCATGATGCAGATGTGTTTATAGTGCAGACCGATAAAGTAATGCCATGTAATAAAAACTTTACATATGCTATAGACTCAGGCAATACGCACTGTTTTGGAGCTTTTGCTCTTAAGGTAGGTGACTTTGCTAATAAACTTATTAACTTAATGCTTAGTAGAGAGAGATTTGATAAATTAACTAAGTTAAAATTTTATAAAGAGAATGACGGTGGTGAGGTGTTCTTTTATTGGGGTGATCAACAAGCTTATTACATTGCATGTGGTATTAAATGTCATAGCTGGGTACCATTCTTCTATTTACCTAATAACGGATTCTATACATACCAAACTGAACATGTAGCATTTACATTACAAGAACTTTTAGATAATGTAGAAATTTTAGGCGTTGAATGGAACACAACTCACCTAGTTGATGAATCTGGTAAGAACGGAAGACACGATGATTTTGATATAGTTCGTTCAACCAAAGACAAAACAATACTAAGACATTTTGCAGGCGGTCAGCAATGGAGATTTGAACAGTATTCAAAAGAGTATCCTTTATAATGCGTAATGTTTTTATAGACTGCGGTGCAAATGTTGGTACTGGTTATGAAAGAATTAACAGTGCTCGTAATTTTACCAATTACGAAGTAATAATGTTTGAACCAATTAAGAGTTGCTATGAAGAGTTAGTTAAAAAGTATAAACACTTCACGATTTATAATAAAGCAGTCTGGATTGCAGATGAGATAAAAAGTTTTGGTGTTGAAGCCGGTCAAGGACATTCAAGCAATTTACTAGGTAACAACTATAACAGACATTTAAATCAACACAATCCTTGGGACGAAGTAATGGTAGAATGTATAGATCTGCCAAACTATATAAAAACTAATTTTAATACCGATAATAATATCTTTTTAAAATTAGATATTGAAGGTGCTGAATATAATATTTTAGATAAATTCATAGAACTTAATATGCTAAACTATATTAAAACTATTAATGTAGAGTTTCATGATCACATGTTATTTGATAAACCTAAGCACGATAATGAATACTATATAAATTATCTAAAAGAAAAAAACGTGGAGATCTTTATATGAATAAAATAAATGAAATAACAATTTGTTTACATTGCGGTTGTTCTAAACCTGTCGTTGATAGACAAATGGCTTTAATCAAGCCTTTAGAAAGCAAGTACAAAGTGCATTGGAATAATAGAATAGATAGATTTCCAAGAGCTTACTCTTCATACTCACAATTAATTAACCATTCAATTGCTACAAGCCCTTCTGAGGTTATGTTATTGTTAAATGATAGAACAATACCAAAGGTGGAAGAAGCAGAAAAAATTATCAATCATTTAGAGAACGGATTTGCTTGTTCTTTTATATACAATGTTGGGTTTATGGGTTTCACTAAAGAGTTAGTAAGAACTATTGGATGGTGGGATGAGAGATTTTTAAATGGTGGGTGGGAAGATAGAGATTGGGTTTTTAGAATGAAGTTAGCTAACTTAGCTTTATATGAAAGCTTAGAGGGTGAATATGAAACACATTGGAAATCACCTTTACAAATTGCTGATGGTTGTGCTAAATCAGGTCCTGTTTGGTTACAGAAGTATGATCAAGGGCCAAGACCAGATGTATGGACTGTAGGTACCGGGCCTGTTATCTATAAACGGTTAAGAGAAGAGTCTTATCCACATTGGCAGCAAACTTTAGGACCTGCTAGAGATGATATAAGACAATCGTGGATGACTTGGGACAAATCAGTGCTTAACTTATTTTACGCAGGTACAGAAAACCCACGCGGTGGACCGTCAGCTTCTGGCATGATAAATAATAGAGAAATAATTGAAAAATATGACTAAAAAAGTTTTAATTACAGGCGGTGCAGGTTTCTTGGGAACCTATGCTGTAGAAAAATATCTAAGTGAAGGGTGGGAGGTAACTGTTATTGATAACTTTTCTACAGCTGTTATTCCTAAAGATGATGCTTTATTAGGTAAAGTTAAACTTATAGAGAATGATATACTTAACGTTGATACTAGTGCGTTAGGTAAATTTGACCTACTAGTTCATTTAGCTAGCCCAGTAGGTCCTGTAGGCATATTAAAACATTCAGGGTTAATGGCTAAGTATATTTTAGATGACATATATTGGGCTATTGATTGCGCTAAAAATAATAAATGCCCTTTAATATTTGTTAGCACATCAGAAATATATGGTTATAGACCAACACCGGTATTATTAAAAGAAGACGATGATAAATTGCTTACCGGTGACTATAAAGTAAGAAATGAATATAGTATGGCTAAATTATTAGCTGAAATTGTACTAAGCAATACAGCTAAAGTTTCAAATATCAATTATCAAATTATTAGGCCATTTAACATTAGTGGTGCTCGTCAGTTAATGACAGGTGGGTTTGTTTTACCAACATTTGTTAATCAAGCCCTGGGTAAGAAAGACATAACAGTGTTCGGTAATGGAGAACAAGTGAGAGCATTTACACATGTAAAAGATATTATTGATGGTATTTACCTTACTAGCATTACGGATAAAATGAATCAAATATGGAATATAGGTAATGCTGATAATACAACTACTATAAATGATATGGCGCAGAGAGTTAAAGCTTTTACTAAAACTGAATCTAAAATTATTAAAGTAGATCCAAAGACAATTCACGGACCTTTATATGAAGAGGCTTGGGATAAAATACCGGATGCCAATAAGATAAAAAATGAATTAGGATGGAAGCCTAAGTACGATGTGGATTATATAATTAACGATGTAATTAGTTATTATGAATCAAAATGCTAAAAAAATAGGAATAGTAGGTTACGGTGAAATAGGTTCATCGTTAGAAAAATGCTATTTAGGTAAAAATTTTGACGTACGTGTTAGAGACATTGTACGTGATGATGGTTTAGAAAATTGCAATATTTTAAATATCTGTATACCTTATAAAGATGAATCATTTATTGATATCGTTTCTTATTATATTAAAAATTTAAACCCTGGTCTTACTATTATTCATTCGACAGTAATACCTGGAACAACTTTAAAGATAATAGAAAAAACAGGCAATAATAATATTGTACATAGCCCTGTGAGAGGAGTTCATCCTAAACTATATGAAGGGTTAAAAACTTTTGTCAAGTATATAGGCAGTGAAACCTTTCAACCGGCAGTAGAGGCATCAAAGCATTTTAACGAACTAGGTATATTAAATGAAGTTATTTTAAGTACCAAATCAACTGAGTTAGCTAAAATTTTATGCACCACTTATTATGGTCTCTGTATTGCATGGCATGATGAAGTAAACAGAATATGCAAAAAACAGGATGTATTGTTTGAGAATGTAATGACAAAGTGGAATACAACTTACAATGATGGTTACGAAAAGCTTGGTATGAAGCACGTAAATAGACCAGTTTTATATCCTCCAGTTGATAGTAAAATTGGCGGTCATTGTGTGATACCTAATGCTGAACTTTGTAAGACATTTTTTGAGAGTACAGTTTTAGATTATATTCTAGAACGAAAGTAGTTGAGTTTAATAGGAATGTCTTTATAATCGGGATATGATTATTAAAGACATTCCTGTATATGACGGTTTATTAATTCATAAGAGATTTGCTTACAATTACTTTCGTAAGAAAACATTACCAATTGGTAACATTGTAGCTTTTAGAGCTCCTATGAATGTACAAGCTGATGGTATGATTGATAGTGAAGATATTTTGCAAAATGACTTTATCTATAGTGATGATGCAATTAACTTTTGCTGGGAAATACCTAACTTAGACCCATTTGGTGCAGTTGCATATCAGAGACTTTTTAATACTCAAATTGCTAATATTTTAAATACTATTATTAAAAAACCTATTGAAGTAGATGGTGACGATCTTTTAGTACATACAGAGTTTGAAGGTAGTGATGGATCAATTCAAAAGGTAGGTAAGTGCAGTGTAAGTATTACTATTTCAAAGAATAATGTTGCATTAGGACATACTGGTATTAATATTAATGCCGGGCGTAAGGCTCCTAACTTTGCATATAGTACTGGACTTACTGATGAGCAAGCAGATCAGTTTATGAAAACCGTTATTGATATGTTTTACGCGTTAAATGACGACATCTTTATTGCAACGACAAAAGTAATAGCATGAAGAAGAAAACAAGTGTTGGCTGGTTAGTTGAGGTGCAGAAAGATGAAAAGACAAAAGAAATGTTCATTCAACTACCAGCTGCACTTTGTCAGCAAATGGATTTAAACGAAGATGATAATATTATCTGGGAAGAAAATCCTAACGGTACCTGGCAAGTAACTAGAGTAAAAAAGAAATGACCATATTTGATTACATAGGTTCAATCATTAACACCAAGAAGAAGATAGAGTTAAACTGTGATGATGAGTCACAGTTTAGTATCTTCATGGTTAATAGATGGTTATCTTTTTATTCAAATGAAGTATCAAACTATGTAAATGAAACTTCTAACCGGTATGCTAACTTATTCTCTACCAAGCAAGAACAGTATGATTTTCTTTACCACGTCTTACCTAAGCTAAAGTTTAAAAAGATTAACTATTTAAAGAAAGTGAAGAAGGAAGATAAGGAAGAAAAAGAAAAACCTTACATACCTGAGTTTATGAGTAGAGCTGAGTATGAAAGAAACCTTGAACTTCTAAGCGTTATTGGTAAATAATTGTATGGCACAAGTATCTGTTGACGTATTAGAAACGAGAAAGAGTTTAATTGACTTAGATTCTTACGGTAAAGGTAATTTCGGTATGGGTGAAGACTTCACCTTATCTTTTATTTTTGATGACATTGTACTAGTAGAATTCATCGATGAAGTTAGTGATAACTCAGGCGATGCAGTAGTACGTAACGGAATTTTCGTACCAACAAACGCTTTAATTAAAGCTTGGAGAAAGGCTAAAGTAATTTTAGCAGGACCAAGTGTAAAGTATTGCAAGCCAGGCGACATAGTAATCTTTCCAAATGATAAAGGTGCTTCAGTATCTAACATTGAAGTGGAAGGTTATGGTAAGCTTAAAAAAGGAGTATTTTTAAACGAACAAAGATTATTCGGAATTTGTAAGCAAGTATCTACGGAATCTAAAGCAGAAACTTTTATTAATGAAAACGACATTGCAGGGACTAAGAACAGTACTAAGAGAAAACGTCTGTGAGATTGTTTTCATTAGAAGACGTCCAAAACCAGGCAAACCTCCTATGAGACGTATGCTATGTACTCTTGATGACAGAATTTTAAATTCTGAAAACGGTAGACTTGCACTCAATTATAAACCAGCAGGTGGTCCTATGCCATATAACACAGATGCAAAAAACTTATTACCAGTTTGGGATATTTTTATGCAGGACTGGAGAATGGTAAGCATGGATAATTGTGACATTGTTACCACGATTAAAGAACAAGACTTTTGGAAATATTTTAACGACACTTTACTAAAAATGTCTCCTGAACAGAAAATAGGATACATGGATTCATGAATAAAGAAACTGAAAAATTAATCTTTAACTTTTTACAAAGAGAAGTAGTTTTCTTTATTAACAAAGAAAAGCCAATTAAATCTGGTAAACTTCTCATTTTTAGATTTAAAGATTTTTATTTCAACTTCATTATTAAGAGTAACAATACAAATAAGATATTTGAAATACCTTATCCTTTTAAAGTAGAGCAAGGTCATAACTGTTTAGTATTTTCATATACACTGGATGACTTTTCTCAGAAGAACATGGACTTATATTATAAAGCACTGTTGTTGAAACCTAAAAAGAAAAATAAATTATACAATTCAACAGTTGTTTTATCTGCACTTAACTAATATAATAGACGGGTGTTAAGTAAATACCTTTCAAGATTCCCGGACGGATACAATCCGAGCAAACAGCAAATTGAGTTAATTAAACGTGCTGAAGATGCTTTTGCTCAGGGCTACAAGTACGTCATATGCAGTGCTCCTACCGGTTCAGGTAAGAGCTTTTTATCCAAAACAATGGGTAATGTGGCTACAGGATGTACTGCTGAGTTTAAAAACTTAATTAACACATACGAAGCATTTAAACAGGACTATGTTGGCAACTATACTAAAGAGATTGATTGTATGAAGGAGCCCCCTTTTGGGGCATTTGCTTTAACTATTACAAAGTCTTTACAAGATCAGTATCAAAAGCTATTTGAAGAGACTCCTTTACTTAAAGGTAAAAACAATTATCAGTGTGCAGTGGATGTGAATGTGGATGTAGAAAATGCACCTTGTATGATAACTCCAAAGATGAAAGAAGGGTGCTGGAGTAAGAATTTATGTCCTTATTATAATGCTCGTAATATTGCATTAACAAGCAATTTTGCAGTACTAAACTATAAAATGTTTTTAGCATTGCCCGGGCACGTTAAACGTAAAAACTTTATAGTATGTGATGAAGCTTCAGAACTGGAAGATGAATTAGTAAAACAGTTTTCAGTTTTTATTGACCCAGATAGATTAAAACTATACGGTGTGAAAGTACCTTACCTCTATAATACTGAACCTGAAAATGTACACCGCTGGCATAACTGTGTAATGGTTGCTGTGAGTGAACAAATTGAGGCATTAACTGATAGGTTTAATAGTAAAACAGCTTCGTTGAATATAAACGAAAGAATAAAATTAAATTGGCTTAAAAACTTACACCGTACTCTTATCTTAATTGATGAAACGTGGGGTAGTTGTGAGTATATATGTCAAAGAGAAAATAAAACAGTACGTTTAACACCTCTTAGAGTTAATACGCTTTCAAAGTATATTTTTGATTATGCTGAAAATGTACTATTAATGTCAGCCACAATTATTGACCATAAAAATTATGCAAAGTCTTTAGGCATTAAAGAATACAAGTACATTGAGGTAGATAGTACTTTTGATGCAAAGAAAGCTCCTATATACGTTTCCGTTACTAATAAGCTTAACCAGGGTAACATAAAAAGGCTTATGCCTAAGTTACTAAGTCAGATTGAGAGTATATGCGAAGATCATAAAAATGATAAAGGTCTAATACATACGCATACCATGGAAATTACTAAGGAGCTTCAAAGGAATCTCAAAGGTAAGAGGTTCTTATACAGAGATGGAGAGTTAAAGAATGAACTTATTCTCGACAATCATTTCAAGTCAAAGGAAGCCACTGTTATTGTTAGCCCCTCTATGACCTTTGGTGTAGACCTGAGAGATGATTATGCAAGGTTTCAGATTATAGTGAAAGCAGCATATCTACCTTTAGGAGACATAAGAATACAACGTTTAGCTAAAGAAGACCCTACCTGGTATACTAATAAGATGCTTTGTAATTTAGTACAGGCCTGTGGTAGAGGTATTAGAAGTAAAGAAGATTATTGCGTTACTTATATACTTGATGCTAATGTGTATGAAGAGGTAGTTAAACATAAAAACAAACTCCCAAAGTACTTTATAGATAGGTTTGTTTAAATATAATAGTAATGACGTTTAAAGAGCATTTTAATAAAACCCAAATTCAAGAAGAAGGAATTGGTAACTTTTTAAAAGGAGCAGCTTTATCAGCTGGGTTAGCATTAGGTGCACCTGCAGTAGGGCACGCTCAAGTAACATCAAATATGCTATTTCCTCAAATTGTCAAACACGAAAAGTTAACACACCATGTATATAGAGACACAAAAAATCACCCTACGGTTGGTATCGGTGTTAATTTAGATGACGTAAACAATAGAAAGACTTTAGCTAAAATGGGCGTTGATGTGAATGCTTTAGTTAAAGGTAAAATAGATTTAAACGATAACCAAATAAAACAATTGTACGAAATTAACTTTAATAGAGCTCTTGCTGATGCTGAGAAGTTTTTACCTAATTTAGGTAGTTTACCTCTAAACGTACAAAAAGCAATTATTGATATGTCGTTTAATTTAGGGTATAATAAATTATCCCAGTTTAAAGCATTGAAAGATGCTTTATTGAAAAACGATTTTGAGTTAGCTTCAAAAGAAATGTTAAACAGTCTTTGGGCTAGACAAGTAAAAGGTAGAGCAGTTGAACTAGCCAATATGGTTAGAACTTCTTCTTAAGACGATTCTTTTTTAATTTAATTCTATCTTTAGGTAGTTTAAAAATTGCAGCTTTAGGTGGTTGTATACTATAAGCACCGCCAACTTGATTCTTAGGAGAGTTCAAATTAAAGTTCTGTGCACCTACAGATGCATTCGTATGCCTGGTAGGCATTCTATTATCGTATGGTGCAACTCTAGCTTCAGTTACTTTTTTTTTGGCTTTTTGCTTTCAATCTTCTGAGCTTTTTCTTTGCTCATTTTAACAGCTACTTTTTTACCGCCAACCATTGTGGTCTTTTCACCAGCCATAGCAGCTTTAGCTACTTTATCAACAAATTCGTTACCGTCTTCATCTTTTTTTTCTGATAGGTATGTGTTTACTAGTTGGTCAAATTTCATATTATTTCTTCTTTTTAATATTTAATGCAAAGTTAGCGCGTTTCTTTTCAAGAGCAGTACCATGTGCTTTTAAACCTTTTAACTCACTAGTTGTCATTTTCTGGCCCTTTTTCTTATGCTCCTGTTTTCTAAGAGCACCTTTTTTGATACCCTTTACAGCTTTTTTAACCCAATTTTTCTTGGCTTCTGTCAATATTTCTTCAACTAGTAGATTGAACTTCATGTTATTATTTATATAATGAGGGTATGAATAAAACAAAAAAGCTCACTTGCATCATAACAGGTAAGAGCATAGTTATAAGCGGTGAGTATCTTCAGAAGAAGATAGAAGAGTACGGTACAGAAGAAATCTTAGATAAGATGTATGTCTGTAAAGAAGTAAAAGGTTTCTTAAAAAGAGGTTACAAAATTCTAGAAATTAGAAAGCTTCTTAATGTACCTGCTGATGAAGACTTGCCAGCTAAAGATATTATAGATGCATTGGAAGCAGAGTATCAAAAGACAGCAATCAAAGTAAATGATATTAGTAGCTCTGTTAGTGCGCTTACATCTTTTACCTATAATAAATCGGATGAAGATGTTGAAAAATTCATTAACACATTTATAATTAAGTAACAACATGAATACAGTATACTCAATGATTAAAAAAGATGACAGTAAGTTGGCAATAGTTAATACTGCCAATGGTCAGACACGTAAATTGCTTACTGTAGATGGTATAATAACTAGCGGACCAAACATATCTGGAGAGATAGCTACCGTGCAAGTAAAGAAAGGCAACGTTGTTAAGATGTATGTTTATGATTTAAAGTCAGGTAACGTAAAAAGAATTTTCACAGTATGATAGATATAGAATTAATACACGAACCAGTTTCTGAAAAAGAATTTATAACATTACCATATAATAAGTATCCGATACTATTTTTAGGCTTTGTTATTCATAACGAATACGATAATAAAAGAATTGAGCTAAATCCAAAATATAACCCTCAAAGTTTTTTTCATATCACTAAAGCAGGTCCTCATTTGCAGGTACTTCCTTTAAAAGGGGTGTTACTAAAACCTAACGCTAGTATGGTGAAGGTTATTAATGCTATTGTTAATCAAGAGAAAACCGGTAATATAGGATTAGTAACTTATGAGAATTTAATTTCGCAATATAACCTTTCGTGTAAGAATACGTATAAACATTTTCAGAAAGGTGTATATCCTATAGATTTTAACAATCTAAAAAGTATATGCGATGATAGTTTTAACGAAGATAAAAAAATATTCCAGCACTTATTGAACTTAAAAGAGGATGTCTTTGATTTCCAAAAATTTGCCTCTTTGAAATTGTTTATACTTTCTGTATAGGCTTTTCGGTTTACCATTAAATAATTTTCCAACTATGATTTTTAACGAACAGATTTCCCGCAAACCAAATCACTATCCATGGACAGAAGATTTTATTGAATCCATGCATAATGGATTCTGGACTGACAAGGAGTTCAGTTTTAAATCAGATGTGCAGCAATTCAAAGTTAAGCTAACAGATCAAGAAAGAGAAATTATTATCCGTACTCTCTCTGCTATTGGTCAAATAGAAGTTGCTGTGAAAACATTTTGGGCAAAATTAGGAGAAAATTTACCCCATCCTTCGTTGCAAGATTTGGGCTACGTTATGGCTAACACAGAAGTTATTCATAACAATGCTTACGAAAGATTGCTTACAGTTTTAGGCCTTGAAGAAGTATTTGAAGAGAATTTAAAGCTTGAATGGATACAAGGCAGAGTAAAGTATCTTAAAAAGTACACACATCGTTTTTACAAAGAACATAAAAAGCAATACCTATATGCTATTATTCTCTTCACTTTATTTGTAGAAAACGTTTCATTAATGAGCCAGTTTTATATTATTAACTGGTTTGCACGTAATAAAAACGTACTTAAAGACACTGACCAACAAGTTAAGTATACTCGCAACGAAGAGAACATACATGCTTTAGTTGGTATAAAAATTATCAATACCATTAGAGAAGAACATCCAGAACTTTTTGATGACGAGCTTACAGAAAGAATACTCTCTGAAGCCAAAGAAGCATACGAAAGTGAAGCTAAAATTATTGATTGGATGGTTAACGGTATCAAGGAAGATGGTTTATCAGCAGCTCACTTAAAAGAAGTAATAAAAGACCGTATAAATGAATCTCTCAAAAGTATTAACTTCCCTACCGTATTTGAAACAGATGAAAAGTTACTTAAAGACACTGCATGGTTTAATGAAGAGTTGTTAGGCAATAATATGACCGACTTTTTTCATTCCCGTCCCGTTGAATATTCAAAGAAATCTCAAAGTTTCTCGGAAGACGATCTGTTTTAATCTAACCTCTATATTATAATATAATTATGTCAAACAAAGATATCTATTGGCTAAATAATGACTCACGTAAATTTCTTGCAAGAGGTTACCTATTAGAAAACGAAACCGCTGAACAGCGTATTAGAGATATTGCTGAAAAAGCAGAATACTATCTCAACTTGCCTGGATTTGCAGATAAGTTTGAAGGTTATATGCATAAAGGTTTTTATTCTTTAGCATCTCCTATTTGGGCTAACTTTGGCCGTAAGCGTGGTTTGCCAATATCTTGTTTCGGTTCTTATGTTGATGACGACATGGACGCTATTCTATACAAAATGGCAGAAGTGGGAGCAATGTCAAAATCAGGTGGTGGTACATCCGGTTACTTTGGTGCAATCAGACCGCGTGGTGCATTAATTGGTTCAGGTGGCGAATCTACCGGTGTACATCATCAGTTAACAGTATTTGAATCATTAACTGATTACATTTCACAAGGCAATGTACGTAGAGGTTCATTTGCTGCGTACCTACCAATTGACCATAAAGACATTGAAGAGTTTTTAAAGATTAGAAGTGAAGGCGATACTATTCAGAACCTTTCCATTGGCGTCTGCGTTACTGATAAGTGGTTCAAACAAATGGTTGACGGCGATAAAGAAAAACGTCGCATATGGGGATTAGTAATTAAGAAACGTTTTGAATCTGGTTACCCATATATCTTCTTTACAGATAATGCTAATAAACAAGCACCAAAAGTTTATAAAGATAAAGGTTTAAAAATACATCATAGCAATCTTTGTACAGAAATCATGTTATCTAATGGTGTTGATGAATCATTTGTATGTGATTTGTCTTCTCTAAACTTTGAAAAATGGGATGAATGGAAAGAAACTGATGCAGTAGAAACGTTAGTTTACTTCCTAGATTCAGTAATGACAGAATTCATCAATAAGACAGAAGGTATGAAATTCATGGAGCATCCAAGAAACTTTGCTATCAATCAGAGAGCTCTTGGTATTGGATCGTTAGGTTGGCATACATACTTGCAATCTAAAATGATTGCTTTTGAATCAATGGAAGCTAAACTTTTAAATACACAAATTTGGAAGTTTGTACGTACTAAAGCAGATTTAGCATCTGAACAACTAGCTAAAGAGTACGGTGAGCCGCCATTACTTAAAGGTTATAACCGCCGTAACGTTACTACATTAGCAGTAGCACCTACAACATCAAGTTCATTTATATTGGGTCAAGCATCACCTTCTATTGAACCTTTAAACTCTAATTACTTCACAAAAGATTTAGCTAAGGGTAAATTTACTTATAAGAACCCTTATCTTGAAAAATTATTAGAAAGTAAAAATAAGAACACAGATGCTGTTTGGAAGTCTATACTTGTAAAAGGTGGCTCAGTGCAGCATTTAGAGTTTTTATCTTCAGTAGAAAAAGACGTGTTTAAGACTTTTGGTGAGATAAGCCAGAAAGAAATAGTAATTCAGGCAGCAGCACGTCAAAAGTACATTGATCAAGGTCAATCATTAAACTTAATGATACCGCCAAATACTAAACCAAAGGATGTTAACGACTTGTTAATCTTTGCTTGGGAGAACGGTATCAAGAGTCTTTACTATCAACGTTCTGCTAACCCGGCACAAGAATTAGCACGTTCTATTTTAACATGCTATAGTTGTGAATCATAACACTTTTTTTATTATATAATATTGTGGACGGTAGCTGTACTTGCAATAATATTACATATAGAGAAATAATTCATTTAGTAGATAAACATGATGATATTAAGTCTATAGAAGACTTACAACAATATTGTCACTGTGCTGATAGATGTTCTCGTTGTTATTCGGATATAAAAGAAATTATTGATTTATTTAGAACAGAGAAATAAATAATTTTGCGGGCACTTAATCCGCAAAATTATGACTAAACTAACTACATATAAATACAATCCGATAAGCAACATTGAACGGCTTTTTCAAGAGCAATTCAATCTATTCCCGATCTTTCATGATCTGGAAGAAGTATATAGAACAGGAGACACGGTCCGTTTTTCACAAGATGAAAAAGGGATGACTGTTGATATTGACCTACCAGGGGTCAGTAAAGAAAATACAGAAATGAATGTCGATACTAACACTAGAGACATTTATATTACTGCTAAGAAAATAGTAAGAGACCAACAAGGCCAAACAACAAAGACCTTCAATAGAAGCTTTGGCATTGGTAATGAGTTTGATCTTACTAATGTGTCAGCAAAACAAGTGGACGGGGTACTGTCAGTGTTCGTACCCAGAATGAAAAAAGATACATATCTTAAGAAAGTAAGTATCGAATAAGATATTACTTCTTAGTATGCCATCTTGGGCTTGCTGTAGCACGTGCTAACCCTGTGTTCATGATTGCTGCAGCAGCCCTCACCTCTGCATTTGAATCAAATAATGTGAGGGGTAAGTTCTTAAAGATATGTGAGTGATCGTAGCACTGTACAAAGTTATCATTACTATTAGTTGTTAACGTAACAGTTGCATCAGCAGCAGTAACTGTGCCTGAACCTGCAGCAACACCCGGTAAAGTAATGTTTGCAGTAAATTGTAACCCAGTTAACAATTTACCAAATAGCTTAGTTATTTCTGTTACCTGATATTCAACAGGAGCAGTAACGTGTTGTAAGTATGTTTCACCTTCAACCGATAACCCACCACCTACAATAACGTTATAGTTAACACCTAAACTATTATCAATATAAACTTGTCTTTGACGTTTATTGCGTAATCTTAATATTTCAGCAGATATATTAATAGTCTTTGCATCAATATTAATTTCATTTTCACTACCTAAATTGATTTGTTCACCGGCAATATTGGTAATAGTACCTGTAATGTTTGTACTACCTAATGATTTTAAATTTAAACCACCAGCACCTACCATTACATTAAACCTATTACATACATTTAAAGAGTAGTTACCGCCAGGTAAGTCCTGTACATGAACATATTCAACTAATGGACTTTCTTTATAGTTAACAAAAGTACCAAACTCATCAATTAGCATTTCATTAGTTAACATCTTACCGGCACCGTCATATCTAAAGCTACCGAAATTGTTAACAGCTAATCCTATTGTTTCAACTTTATGTTTAGCAATATTAATTATTTCACTACCACCTGGTCCTAATTGAGCTTCAATAGATGCTAACGTTGACATATTAGCTTCAATTAAAGTTTGTAGTAATTGTTTATTTGGATCAGGAGTCCATACACCGTCCTGTGATGATGTACTTAACCCTGGACCACCTAATCCCCAAATTGTTTGTGAGTCTACAACGTACCTATCTGCTGCAATTAATGATCCTGGTGTAAAGATAGGTTGCGGTATAACCGGCATTGGTAATATGTCAAAAATTTCCGGTTCATTTATTAAAGAATCAGATATGCTTAATTTACCACTGCCAATTGATACTGTAGCGTATACAGCAGTTTCATTAACACAACTATAAATGTCTGTACCATCTAATGCTGGGTGCGGTGCATATTCACCAGCTTGTACTTGCATTAAACTATTTCTTTTTATTACAATATTACCTAAATGATCGGTAACGTTATCGGCAAACGTTCTTTGTATTTCAAACAACTGTTTATTGTCTTGAATAGGTGCATATGTTTGTTGCCATTGCTGAAAAAGATCTGCATTTAACTGACCAACCTTCTTATACTTGTCTCTTAAAATGTTTTCATCTAAACTCTTACCAACATACTCGTTTTTAAAACCTCTAACTGTTTCATATTGATCATTTAATACTAACTTTTGATCATTCTTAGTAGCTAATTCAATGTTAGCTTGATTGTTAAACTCTTTAAATGAACCTGAATAATGTGTAAACTTTAAATTCTCTTTTAAGTCGGTATTAACAATTTCAATGCTACCGCCTTTTTGATTTAAAACGTATTTGTTTCTATATGTTTCAACATTTACATTATAGTCAGTATTAGCACCTGTTTTGTTTTCAAACGTACCAGGGTAATCACCGCTTTCAAATATACCTGACCAATCATCAACCCCGTACACGGTAGCAAAGTAAACCGGTGATATAGGATTGCCTTCCCTAAAGAACACCCAAACGTGACTACCTACCGTTGGTACACTAAATGAACCTTTAGCTCTATTTGAATATGTGGAAGGTACATATTGATAAGCTAACGGATTGGGTCTATTAATATTATCACTTGCATTAACAAATGCATCAGTTAGTCTATAAGATTCCTGTTCATAGAAAGAACCTGGTTTGCCAGGGGTATCTGCTGCTGAATTTGTAGATTGAGAAAACGAACTATAGAAATTTGCATCAGAAATGTTAGCAAAATTGTTATAATCATTGAACCTACCACTGCCACTTTCACCGATCAAAGGTGCAGCACATTGTGCCCATGGTAATATAAGCTTCAACTCTTCTAAAATGCTTGTAACGTGTTGACTGTTTGATCCCCCTGAAAGAGCTTGTGACAGGACAGAATTAATATTAGCTCCCATAAACTTGAATGACTTGTTCGTGGAGTTATTAATCCATTGATTGTATACTGTAGGTGATATATGTGGTACAAAAACTTTTACTTTACCTGCTTGATCAGGATCGTTATTCTGTATTACTATACCAATATAATTACCGTAATATTTTTTCATATTAACAATTTAAAGATAAATTTTGTAAACTTGACATTGTTGAGTTATGTGCTGCTACTGTAGCAGAATTGCTAACTGAACTTAAAGCAAAAGATGATGCAGAAGATATTGCACTATTTGTAGCATTACCTATAAATGAATTTAATTGGTTAACATCTTCTGATAATGTTTTAGCAACACTATTAGTAATACCTGAAACACTTACACTATTAGCTGCCTGGTTAATGCTTGCTTGTAAATTTACTGTTTCGACTAACTGTGTAAAGCTATCAGATATTGAACCAATTTCACAGTTAATGAAAGCATTAACTGCTGCGTACTCTTTACTTAACAGACTAGATATGCCATTAAATTTGTTAAGAAATAACTGCGGTAAACTTTTAAATGAAGTTGATAAGCTTTGTACTTGCTTTAAACTTATAGGCAACTTGCCTGTTATTTGTCCTAAAGCATTGTTTACTACCCCGGTTACTAACGTTTTAATGCTATTTGCAGAGTTTTGAAATGCTGCATTAACATTACTAATTTGTGTTTTTAACGAAAAATTTTGCAATACAGAAGGCGTAATTGCTTGTAACTGTTTAGGTAATTGCGGCAGAACTGGGTTATTGGCTAACTTAGATAAACATGACATATTAATATTTAACACTATATTGATTTTATCAAAGTGGTATTATAATAAGATATGGATCATAAAATATTAGTTTCACATGAGTCTCCTATAACCATTTTACAGGACTCGAAGAGTTATAATGACTACGATTATGCTTTGGTGCACTTATTTACTAGTCATCCAAACTATTACGAATTTTTTAAACAGTCATTATTAGAAGGTAGACAGGTACTACTCGATAATAGTATATTTGAGTTAGGTAAAGCTTTTGATGCTGATCAATATGCTAAGTATGTAAAAGAATTAAACCCCTCATTCTATATTGTTCCAGATGTTTTAGAGGACGGTTACGCTACGGTAAAGAGTTTTAGTGACTTTGTAGGTAAGTATCCTGACTTACCAGGGCTTAAGATAGGTGCAGTGCAGGGTAGAACTTATGATGAAATTGTCGACTGTTACAAGTATATGTCTGAGTACTCAGATTATGTAGCAATTAGTTTTGACTTTTCTTACTATCTTATTTCTGGGCGTGGTAAGAACAAACTTGAAAGATGGTGTTATGGGCGTCAAAAGTTAATCAAAGATCTTATTGACGACGGGGTATGGAATTGGAGTAAGCCACATCACTTACTGGGATGTTCCTTAGCTAAAGAGTTTAGATACTACGTTGATGAAGAGATCACTAATATTAGAAGCTGTGATACTTCTAACCCGGTAGTAGCTGGTATTAAGGGACTTAGATATAATGGAGATCTAGGATTAACAGATAAACCTTCCGTTAAGTTAGCAGAATTAATTGATCATAATGTTACTGCAGATGAGATGGAAGATATTAATCACAATACTAAATCATTTAAACAAATATTAAAACGATGATAATTGCATTTACAGGAGCTCAAAGTTCGGGTAAGAGTACTCTTCTTAATAAGATGAGAGAAGATGAGTATTTTAAAGATTGGAATTTTGAGGCTGAGATAACTAGGATGTTAAAAGAGAAGTATGCGTTAACTATTAATGAGGACGGTGATAATTTTACGCAGATGATTACTATTCATAGTCATATAGATAATTACTTGAAGAATAGGAACAAAAACTGCGTGTTAGATCGTTGCTGTATTGACGGGTTGGTATATACGACTTATCTTTCTTATACTAAGAAGGTGGATGAAGAGT
>Ga0208379_1000225_pt1 | contig 26520 bp, 24 predicted proteins | sample CryBogCBE02Aug07_FD_184559 | JGI IMG/M metagenome (GOLD analysis project Ga0208379, IMG submission 184559) | Freshwater microbial communities from Crystal Bog, Wisconsin, USA - CBE02Aug07 (SPAdes) | ecosystem: Environmental > Aquatic > Freshwater > Lake | place: Crystal Bog, Wisconsin, USA... | reverse complement strand
GTTTTTTCAAGAGATGAATTAGATATTACAAACACTCAAGCAGTTATTAGTGTAGTTGAAAGAATCCGCCCCGATATGATCATTAACTGTGCTGCCTGGACTGATATCGATAAAGGTGAAAGTTTCCCAAAACAGATGTTTAAAATCAATACTCAAGCAGTATGTGCATTGACTCAATTATTAGAAAAATATCCCGTGAAATTTTTTCAGCTATCTACAGATTATGTCTTTGATGGAGTTGCTCGCGATGGTCATTCCATCGGAGATTTACCAAATCCGGTCAATAAGTATGGCTTATCAAAATTAGAGGCGGAAAGATGCACTTTGCATTTTTTGCCACATACAGGCTACGTAATTCGAACTTCGTGGCTTTATGGGCATGGGGGATCGACTTTTCCGAATAAGATTCTCAATACATGGAGAACTGCGGGAAAAGTTGTAGTTTTAGGAACAAGCTTTGGGCAACCAACGTGGACAAAAACTCTTTCTAGGCGGATTTTGTCTCTGGCCATTTCTGAAGCACCGCCGGGAATTTACCACATCACTGGAAAGGGGTCAGCCTCCAGATTCTCATATGCTCAGGAGCTATTTAGATCACTTCACCTGCCAGTTCATGATATTGAGCAAGGCCATAGTGCTGTCAGTGGTGCACAACGACCAAAGTCCACAATACTAATCCCGACTGATCTAAGTGAATTTTGCATTGAAGAAATGCCAGCTTGGGAGGACGACTTGGATAGGGCTGTGAAAGATGGTGTCTTTAATGGGTTTTGAGATTCTAAACAGCGAATTTGATGGGGCTTGTCAAAAAATTCGAGGCGAGGGACATTTTGATCTCCGAGGGTCGTTTTCAGAATTATTTGTTCGTGATGAATTGGAGACTATCGTTGGTTCATTGTTGCCATTCGAGCAAATTAATAAAAACACTTCTAAGGAAGGCGTCATCCGTGGTATTCATTTCAGCATTAAGCCTCATATCCAAAAAAAATTAATTAGATGCGACTCCGGGGAGATTTTCGATGTTGTCGTAGATTTAAGATTTGAATCACCAACATTTAAGCAGTATCGAACCTTCAATCTCTCTGCAGATAAGAACGAATTGATCTACATAGAATCAGGTATGGGTCATGCGTTTATGGCATTAAAGGATAATTCATCTGTAATTTATGCAACAACTGCAAAATACAATAAATACCTGGAATATTCGATTAATCCATTTGACAGTGAAATAGGAATTGAATGGCCCAAGGGTAAACATTTACTTTCTAGCCGCGACCAGGAAGCGCCATCTCTTGCAGACTATTTCAAGATGGTTAATGATAATGCATGAAAGTACTCCGCGAATTGCAATTCTTATTGCAGATTCACATGAAGATTTTTATAAAAAAATAAAAGAACAAATTCATTCAAAAATATGGTTTCAATTTAAGGAGAACAATATCGATATTATTTATGTGATTGGAAACAAGCCTGCTCGAAAGCTTAGAATTTTTAACAACATTATTGAGAGATTACGTTGGTCAAAAGTGAGAAAATTCCAATACAATCTTGATCGACGTACTTTGAAGCAATACCTCTATGATCACCCACAACAAAAATTAGGAGGTGACTCTCTTTACATAGCGATTCCAGAAGGTTTACGATTCCTTACTTTCAAAATTTATCATGCTTTCGTTTTTTTAAAAAATGAGGGCTATGATTTAGTATTCCGTACTACCATAAGTTCAATTTTAAACTACGAAAAATTTATTAAAATCATCGAGGGTATTGATTTAAATGAAATTCTATACAGTGGTAAAGTTTCCGAGCATGCGGGAATAAAGTTTGTTTCTGGAGCTTCTACTTTTATCAATGCGAAAGCAATTCAGGCTCTTGAAGAAAATAAATCTGCAATAGATTTTGGTCATTTAGATGACGTTGCATTTGGTGCTGTCTTGCAAAATTTCGCTGATGATTCTAGAATTATATCAAAGAATATCGGAAGTCTTGAAGAGGTTCATTCTTTATCAATTTTGGATTTAAATTCAACTGTTCACTTTCGGTGCAGATCAACAGAAAATTCTAGAAATGATTTAGAAATAATGAATGCACTTTGGTCAAGACTAATTTAATCTCGTTTTTATTGAAAAAATTTATGTGAAATTACAGGAATTTCTCGACTTAAGGACATAGATAACTCCTTTTTACTTACATCGTCCATTCCTTTGGAAGTCTTTCTATATAACTTTTAAATGAAAGTTCCTGACTTATTTTAAAATCATCCCGCCAATTATTTTTGCTAATAATTTGCTGATACCCAAGAAAATGTTTGTGGGATTTAGTGGCACTCGATGATACCCAAAAGTAGAAACTGAGCATGCACTCGGCCAAAATGATTCTACATTAACAATCAGCAAACATGCAGTCTCGGATTTTTGATCCGTGGGTCGACAGTTCAAGCCTGTCTGGGCCCACCAAGCATGGTTGCTCGTTAGGTATAGTTGAGCCCTCAGACAGTGGAAGAGGTAATGGCGTGTCCAAGAAGATGCTGAGGTTCCCTCTAAAACGTGCTTTTAATATTCTTGATCGAGAAGATCAAAGAAAGCTAATTTTCATTACCCTCATCCAGATCATGACAGGTTTCTTTGATCTAGCGGGAGTGTTTATTATTGGTGCACTTGCCGCCCTATCCATCCAAGGTATTGAGGCTGCTCCAGCAGGCAACAAGACTGGGAAGATTCTTCGCGTTTTTCATATTGAAAATTTTTCGCTTCAAAACCAAATTGCATTTCTCGGAGCCTGGGCAGGTGGGATTTTGATTCTAAAGACCTTGATCTCTATACACTTCACAAAGAAAACATTTCGATTTTTATCACACAAATCAGCAGAAGTTTCTAATAAATTAATTTCAAAATTACTTTCACAAAATATACTATATATATCAGAGCGGAGCTCTCAAGAAATTCTATATATACTCTCACAGGGTATTGAAAGTATCATGCTCGGATTAATAGCAACGAGCTTGGCCATACTTTCTGATTTTGCAATGCTAATAATAATCCTCATCGGTTTGTTATTGATCGACCCATGGGTGGCGATGATTACACTATTAATATTTGTCGCTACTGGATTTATCCTCAATATATTTTTAAGAACTCGTGCACAAGTAATCGGATTCAATCTAAGTAAACTCATAATCCGTACTAACCAAAAAATTCTAGAAGTTTTGAAATCCTACCGAGAATTAACTATTCACGACAGACGACATTATTACATCAAAGAAATTAGTGAGTTGAAACACAATTATGCAACCCTCCAGGCTGAGAATACTTTTCTGCCCTACATAAGTAAGTATGTAGTTGAATCAGTTACAGTATTTGGAACACTAATCCTTGCTGGTCTTGAATTTGGAACAAAAAATGCGGTGCACTCCGTTGCAATTTTATCTATTTTCTTAGCTGCCAGCTCAAGGATTGCACCTGCACTGCTACGCATACAGCAAGGATCACTCACAGTGAGAAATAGTGTTGGGGCGTCAGAAGGGACTTTTATTATGATGGAAGAGCTAAAAAGAGTTCCTGAAGATACGAAAAAATCAAAGGAACCTAACCTTGACTATGTTGGGTTTGACGCGAGTTTAGAATTAGTCTCCGTTTCTTTTAGTTATCCTAAGAATAACAATTTTCGCATTGAGCGTCTGAATATTAAGTTGCAAGCTGGAGAGACACTGGCAATTGTCGGTCCATCGGGTGCAGGGAAGTCTACATTGGTGGACTTAATACTAGGTATATATGAACCGGAGGCAGGTACTGTAAATATATCTAACATGCGTTCTTCTGACGCAGTAAATTATTGGCCTGGTGCTATTTCATACGTACCCCAAGATATTGCAATTTCCGCAGGAACAATTAGATCAAATGTTGGCCTCGGTTTTCCCAAAGAATTTGTAACCGATCAAATGTGTTGGGATGCTTTAGATTTTGCAAACCTTTCTGAAGTAGTTTCCAAATTGCCTGACAAACTTGATTTTCAAGTGGGAGAAAATGGAGAAGGGCTTAGCGGTGGACAGCGCCAACGTCTCGGAATCGCTCGAGCAATGTTTACTTCGCCTAAGTTTATTGTATTTGATGAGGCAACAAGCGCACTCGATTCTCAAACAGAAGATTTAATTGCTTCTTCGATACGCAATTTAAAGGGAAAAGTTACAGTGATCGTGGTGGCGCATCGCTTATCAACCGTCAGGTCTGTTGATAAGGTACTTTATATGGCCGAGGGTATACAAGTAGCTGTTGGATCATTTGAGGAAGTCCGGCAACTAGTTCCCAACTTTGATCAGCAAGCCTCACTGATGGGTATATGATTCTGAAAAGCCTTTCAAACTAATGAAACGTGACGTAAATGAAAAAAAAGTTTGGATAAAACTTCAAGGTGGCTTAGGTAATCAACTTTATCAGTATGCATTTGGAAATTTAATTGCATCCAGAAATAATTTTGAATTAATAGTAGATTGCAAAGAAATGAATGTCACTCAAAGCTCAAGGGGTGTTTTAGATTTTATATTGCCCGGAAAATTTGTGAATAAGAACAGCAGTTTAAATAATTTTTTTTTAAAGAAACCCCCGATAAAATTTAATCGAGTTGTGACAGATGACTCTTTTTCCCTGAAGTACCTGGATTTAGATAAACCTAATTCATATTTTGAGGGCTTCTTTCAGTTCTACTCGATAGCGGCTGAATTCTTGTCTAAATTTCCTGATCTGCTCCTTAAAAGCGAATCTAGATTATTTAGGGAGAAGCAAAGTGAGATACTGTCTGTTCAGCCTATAGTTTTACATGTCCGTAGAGGTGACTACAAAGATAATCCACATTGGGGGCTTTTGCGGCCTGATTATTATGTAGAGGGCATAATGCATCTGCGCAATAAGCCTCAAGAATCTATTTGGATATTTTCTGACGAAATTGAAAGTGTATATAAAGAATTCACGTCTAGCACTATCTTTAACGTTACGACAAAAGACGATAAAATAAATTGGTTTCCAGCTAATATAAAACTTACTGCCGCTGAAACATTGAAGTTGATTTCTAAGTCAAACAGAATTGTGATTGGAAATTCAACTTTTTCTGCCTGGTCTGCATATCTAAATCAAAATGCAAGAATTGTTGCTCCAAAACAATTTTACTTTAACCAAGATAGCAGAGAGAGGCTAGATCCATCTTGGCATAGTGTAGAGTCGAAATGGATGTAAGTTAAATATTGGCGCAAAATTTATTTATCCAGAAAGAAATCTGCAGTTTTCTAAAATCATAGACTTGCTTTTGCATTTCAACCCATTTATCTTTGAAATATTGTTTGTCTGAAATTTGCTCCCAATCGTCGATAGCGATCACTGGCAAATCTTTGACAATTTGCTTCATGGCCTTGGACTTAGTAATTATTGGGACACGTCCAAGATATAAAGTTTCCCAGATTCTATGAGTATCAACACCATTTCCTTCAGGGCAAAGTGTGAATGCACTATTTCTAATATCTTTCAAAAAATTTAACCTACCATTGCGAGTAAAAGTTGGCGTGCGGTGCACAATTTTGTTTCTGTCTAAGACAGCAAGAAGCTTCAGTCGGCTAGATAGATTTGTATCTATCGAAAAATTTGAATAAAATAGTCGATCGTACCCCGAACTATTAGAAGCATAATCTACTGCTTCAAGTAAAATATCTGTATTACCCAGAATTTGATGCATTTCAGTTTCATTTGTTGGATTAGTTAGTCCAAGTGGGAGTGCCCTTAAAAAATTCCCAAAACTTGAAGAGTTGATTGACCAAGTGTTCGTGAAGCCACGATATTGCGCAACTAGCGCAACGTGCGGCTTTATTCGTTTATCAGAATGACCTAAAATTAGTGTCCGTTTGTCCTCAGGAATTTCCAACTCTAGCAAAGACCTGGTGAATCGCCCCCTCCAATAATCTGATCTGAAAATGAGACTTGAAGGGTGATAGTAACAGGTAGAACAATTTTTGCAGTGTGCTAGGTAACCATCAGCTGTTATTAGATCATTATCAGCTATTAAGGCTTCTAAACTGTTGAACACGAGAGTATGATATACCAAGCAATTTTGAATATAACATTTATTAACTGGGAGTTAAAATGAAGTTTCTTCTAACAGGTGCTGCTGGCTTCATAGGTTCTCACCTATCAAAGATACTTTTAGATAAAGGGCATAGCGTAATTGGTTTTGATAATTTATCGTCAGGTGATTTACACAATGTCGTAGAATTTATGGATAATCCAAACTTCAATTTTATAGAAGGAGATGTTACTGAGCCCTTCAGTTTCGATGTAGATTATATTTTAAATTTTGCGTGCCCAGCTTCTCCCGTTCAGTATCAAAGAAACCCTGTGGAAACGGTAAAGACAAATGTATTAGGGATGATGCACTCTCTTGAGCTAGCAAAGGCCAAAAAAATTCCTGTATTACAGGCTTCAACGAGTGAAGTTTACGGGGATCCACTGGAGCACCCGCAATTAGAAACATATTTTGGGAATGTTAACCCTATTGGAGTGCGGGCATGCTATGACGAGGGCAAGCGAATTGCTGAAACTTTATGTTTTGACTATGCAAGGCAGTATGGAGTCCAAGTTAGAATTTTTCGGATTTTTAATACATACGGCCCAAAAATGCGTTTCGATGATGGCCGTGTGGTCTCAAATTTTATTTCGCAGGCGCTGAAGAACAAAGATATAACGCTTTATGGAAATGGTCAGCAAACAAGGTCATTCTGCTATGTCGATGATCTAGTCAAGGCCGTAATGAAATTTATAGAATCTCCAAACCAGTATAGTGGTCCTTACAACATCGGAAATCCCGCAGAAAATACCGTAAAAGAACTTGCTGATTTGATTTTGAAATTAACAAAATCTAAATCTCAGATTACAATTTCGGACCTACCTGGAGACGATCCTAAAAAAAGAAAGCCAAACATAGATAAGTTTCGAAGTGAATATGGCTGGTATCCCCAAGTCGGCCTAGAAGAAGGATTAAAAAAGACAATAAATGACTTTGAAACGCGATTTGATTTATCTTTCACAGAATCAAATGTTATCCCTCTTTAATATTTAGAAATTTATGATTTGTTAATCAAACTAGAATTGTCTAGGTCTCAATTTATAAATAAAACATATTTGCGATCAATAATTAAGTGAACTCTACTCGTGAGTAAACTTTTAAGGCGTAGATTATATGGTAAGAAAGAGGATTCTATTTTCTCCATTTCAACAGTTGTGAGATCATGAAAGAATTTTAGTAAAGCGGTATACTCCCACTGTGGAGTCTAGACCGAAAGCATTTGTTGTTTCATCATCAGATCTAAATTCAAGGTATGTCGAATGTATTCCAATATTCATAGAAACCTGGCTGGTTGTAGCGCAAAGTATGGAAAGAATAGATCTAGAACCACGTGTCATTTTAATAGCAGAAAAGCTTCCAGAAAACTTGGTGTCATATAAAAAGTACATTCATATTTTGTGTCCAGCTAACCTGATTCCACCCCCATTCATTGCTCAAAATATTCGATTGTTAGCAATGGCTCGATTTGATGCAGATGTGGTCATGACCACAGACATTGACATGGTTCCGATGAGTTGGGAGATTTACGAGCGGTACTTATTTCTCTCGTATAGTGAAAACAGATTCCTTATTTTACGTGATGAATTACAAAATGAGTACCCTATTTGTTATTTAATGAGTCCACCGAAAGTTGCAGATCTTCTAATCGGAATGCGAGCTCTGAAACTCGAAGGAGGCATTCAAGAACTATGGGAGCATTTTGTAGCAACAGGACTTATGTATGAGGGTGTTCATGGGGGGGTTGGTTGGAATTTCGATCAAAAATATGTTTACAGTTTAGTCAATCAACAAGGCAGTGAGAGCGGAGCGATGCTTTTCAGAGATAGCCAAACGGGTTTCCAAAGATTGGACAGATTATATGCTCCACGCAAAACTTTCCTAAAATTATTTTCTTCGACATCCTATACTGATTACCACATGCATCTACCAATTAGTAGATACGATAAACTCATTGAAGTAATATTACTCAGACTTCAATTTTCTCTTTCGAAGTATAGGCTATTACTAATATTGAGCATTCCACTTTTTTGTAAATTGGAATTTCAATATATAATTAACAGAGTAAACATTAAGCTCTCTAAATCAAATGCGGTTGGATACTCAGGACGGAATAACTAATGGATTTTAAACTCCGCTATCGTGATTTCTGGCCTAATTTTTCCCCTGAAAGATTTCTATTCACAAAAATTATTCAAAATCTGATTGGCTCTCAAGTCACTTTGGTATTTGACAGAGCTGTCGAAGTCGACTTAGAAATAGTATCAGTTTTTTTATTTAAGTCTAAAACCACACAAATGTATTCTAAAATCAAATCATTTACGACAGAGGATGCAAAATGGGACTATTTAAGCCGAGCTGGTCGAGGGTTTAAATCTAGCTATCCCGAAAATGCTAAAAGAAGGATTTGGTATACAGGTGAAAACTTGCGAGCGCCCGCTGGACTATTTGATGGGACGATAGGTTTTGACCCGACTTCCTTACATTCAAAAAATATTTATTTCCCTTACTGGATGCTTAGGCTAGACTGGGGCTTTGGCAAGAGTGAATTTGAAATTATGCCGAAGCCAAGCGAAATGATGGAAGCGAGATCGCCACGTACGCGCCCCTTACAGGTATGCAGCTTTTCAAACCGGAAAGAGACAACAAGGGAAAATCTGATTAAGTTAGTTGAGAATTGTTTTAATGTCGATAAGTTTGGTGCAGCAAATCAGAATTTTAAAGCTTCAAAATTATCTATTATGAACAACTATGGACTTCAAATCTGTTCTGAAAATGATATGTACCCTAATTATGTTACAGAAAAGATTCCTGAGGCTTGGTACGGTAGGAATGTACCTATTTGGAAAGGCTTGGACATGGACAAATGGTTCAATAAGGAGGCAATGTATGACTTTTCTGAATTAAGCGATGATGAAGTATTTGAGCGTCTCGCGAAAATCGAAGAAGAAGAAGTTCTCTATAAGCAAACCCTGCCGATACTCAATCAAATGCCGAATTTAGAAGAAATTTCTCAATTTTTCTCACAGTTTTTATTCAGTTAATTTTACACAAATCAATTAAGAGATTCCTTCTACTCACTAAATCTATTTTCCATCTTGCCGCGCCCAAGGGAAGCCCTGTATTATTTCTCGTAGCTAGTATTGGTGAGTGAGGTGATTCACTTGGATCAGTCAGATCTTCAAAATAGGGCAACTCATACATCTTCCAAAGAAGACTAAAAATTGATTGATCATGCCTGTGTTCAACAAACCCAAGAATTTGCTCTTCTCTTAATTCGTCGGTTAGAAAAAACAAATTAGAACTTTGTGATATGGCTTGCCATTGTTGTAAAAAGCCTCGACGTGCTTTACTTGGCGGTAAAACTATAAAACCGCTCTGAATTTGTCCTGAATTCAGGATTTCAGGACTTGGTTTTAGAAGGTCAACAAGTTCGCGCTTTGTCCAAAATTTCTCCTGAAATCTAGCTAGCTGCCATGCAAGTCCCCCATGCAGAGTTGCGTTTTGTAGCCAAGAACTTAATTCCGATTGCATAGATTTTGAATAAAAATTGAACCTAGACCCCGCGTCTACATAAACTATTTGATGATTAGGAAATAATAAATCGGCCCAAACTAGTACTGAAGATTTCCATACCCAATAGCCATGCCCTCGGCGGCCATGCAAACCTTGAATTTGCCGCATTGCTCTGTAGGTACCGTAATTCCAGGATTTCAGCCACTTATCATCCAGGCCAAAAACATAGTCAAACTCACCAGATATATTTGCCTCATAGGTGATTCTCTTTTTGGCATCGTGCCAGCCTTTTGACCCATCTCCGTATGTCACAAAAATGTTATTTTTCATCGCAATATTTACCAATGACCATTGAACGCATTTTACTTGCCTGTATATACGCAGTGCCGTAAAGACGGGATGAAAAAAGACTTGCCGCCTTAAATTTTATCAGCCTGAATAAGTCTTCACTCAAAACTTTCTGAGTGAAATGTCGATCATTTTTTCGCCTTAATCGACCCGGTTCAATTCTAGAATAATCCGCTAAACTTTCTTCACTAGGGCTTGGGTGTGACACCAAACTCGCCCTGGAAGCGTACCACGGAATTGAATTAAAATATCTTGGCCAATCAGCTAAATAATTATGCACTTCATTTGAATAATTAGCGGCGTAATCAACCGCACATTTGTTCATTAAATATCCAACTGCATAGTCTGGAATCATTTTAACAGAATAAGAGTCATCTTTAAACCTTTTCAAAATCCCATATTGTTCTGGGAAAAGATGAATGGCAATTGGGTCCTGATCAAACAAACTAAATTCATCCAACAACTTAAAAATCTCTGAGTCAAAATTGCAAGAAGTAACCGCATCATCCTCGAGAATAAGAATCCACTCTGGGTCGTAAGTTAAAGACAAATTTCTTGCAGCTTGATGGCTAACAGATGCTGCAAACTCATAACAGGAAATTCCGGATAAATGTTTATGATCAAGACTTTGGATATCACATCCAAGATCGGATGGCGTTAGTGCCTCGAAAATTTTACATCCGTAAAAAAGCTTTTGAAAACTAGGGGAACGCAGAGACTCATTGCGCACGTTTCCACCCACACCGATGATAATAAGATAGATCTCTCTCACCTTCACAGTATCATTATAGACATGACTTTGTCGCAAACTAGGGTGGACATAGTTTTGCCCTTTCACAAATTGGATAAATTTTTAGATAAGGCGATTATGAGTGTAAATAATAGCCAGTCCATTAAAGTTCGGCTTATATTAGTAAATGAAATTCGGAATATAGATGATGTATTGCTGGATCGATTCATAAAATCATTAAGTAGATATTCAAATATTCATGAAACAATCGTAATTGAAGGTCCACTCAAAGGATATGCAGCTGCTCTAAATTCTACAAGAAATTTTATCAAAAGTGACTTTGTCGGAATACTTAATAGTGATGATTATCTTCACAATAAAAAAATTATCACTCAAATTCAATGTATGCAAAAACAAAAATCTGATTTATGCATCGGTCGCTTAGTTAAGAAAAAAAGAGGGATTATTTACCCATCACTTGGAATAAACTTAGGGAAAAAGGATACATACCAACCAAGCCTTCTATTATTGGGTGCTTATGGAGCAAACGCCTCAGTGCTTGTCCGCAAAACTGCATGGCTGCAATATTGCAATTTTGATGAAGAATCAAAATCTAGTGACTGGAGTACTGCACTAAATTCATACAGTAAGTTATCGATCTCTTATGAACCAAAATCGAAGTATTTCTATCGAATGCATTCTGGCCAAATAACGAAGAGTAAGAACTATCAGGATCATTTTTTGAGTATTTACCCTCTTTGGTCAAAGATATGCTTAAGCTATGGACTTCCTCCTCTTGACTTTATTTCAGCCTCACTAATTGCAGTACCTTCAAATTTTACTAGCTACCGTGATATAAATTTTTATGGCATTGCTGATTGGGTAGAGCAATTTAAGAAACTTAATGGTTCTAGCTCAGCGAAAAAAATATTAACACGTAGGGAGACACTTATGGTGCTCAAAGGGTACAAAAATCGGATTAACATCGACGATCTAATTCGGTTAATTTGTGGGTTTGTCCTTAAGAAGTTTCTGGATTTATTCGTGCCCTAATTTTGAGGCACATCTAACACGTACCAGTCATCCCATGCAGAAATTATTCGCAACTTCCGCCTATAACCTTTTGAGGTTAGTAAGTTAAAAATCAATTTGCGCTGACTTGTATAATTATGCTCGCAAACAATAACTTTATAGTTATGCTTATTGAAGTCGAGCGAATTTAAAATTTCAAATTCTGAGCCTTCAGTATCGATAGATAAGAAATCAATTTCCTGCGGTGCGGATACTTGATCTAATAAGTCGTCAAGTTGTATGGTTTGAACTAAATACGTTTGTTTGCTTGATCGATTTTTATGACGATCCGAGTGTGAAAAATTCTTAATTGTGGAGAGCTCGGGTTCAGAAGCTTCGGAGAAATTCAGAAAAGCCTCAGATTCATTCCATATACAAAGCTTACTGATATGGCACTTTCGATTTTCCAGTAATTTTTCATGCCAAATTTTGCCGGGCTCTGCAAGGAGACCTCGCCAACCATAATGTTTTTCTAATAAAAAAGTATTACTCAAAGCTTTTCCATCTGTAGCACCGAACTCAACGAAGTACCCAGCATAGTCTTTCCCGAATATCGATAATGCAAAGAAATCCTGAAAAAGTTGAGCCTTAGAATTTTTCAATTCCAACAACAGCGAAGGCGATTTAAACATTAAATAGATCCTGAAGAGAAAACTTCTTAGTGCTGATTGAAAAATAATGAGTACACTTATTGAAATCCTCCGAGCTGGAACACTAGCGATTTTCAATATTTGCTCCATGTAGACTTATTTATTGGTTTTTGTTCTTCGTAAGCCTACTCTGGCTAGTATAGTACAGTGGTTCGTTCAGAATACACAGTGAGGGGCAAAATTGCGAGTATTCGTAGCCGGTCATATGGGTATGGTAGGAAGTTCGGTTATTCGGAATGCTCCCGGTAAATATGAATTGATTTTCAAGAATAGAAATGAACTCAATCTAAAAAATTTTTTAGAAGTAAGAAATTTTTTTAAGTCGGAAAAAATCGAGGGTGTTATTTTATGCGCCGCAAAAGTCGGAGGGATACTAGCCAACGCTCGAGAGCCTAAACTATTTTTAATTGAAAATATCGATATTCAAAATAGCGTTATGCTTGCGGCACAGGATTGTGGCATTAAAAATTTTGCATTTCTCGGCTCATCATGCATCTATCCCAAATTCTCCCCACAGCCCATAAAGGAAGAGTATCTTCTTCAAGGATCGCCAGAAAAATCAAACGAGTCGTATGCGCTTGCGAAAATTGTCGGAATTAAATTAATGCAAGCCATTCATGGCGAAACTAAGTGGAACTATTTTTCATTAATGCCGAGCAATCTGTATGGTCCAAACGATAATTTTGATACTCAAACTAGTCATGTCCCAGCTGCTCTTATGCGCCGATTTCACGAAGCGAAACAATCCAAACTGAATGAGGTGGTGATTTGGGGAACTGGAGCTCCTAAACGTGAATTTCTTCACGTAGATGATTTAGCAAATGCTATTTGGTATTTTTTTGAGAGAATGTCAGGTGGCAAGCTGATTAATATTGGAACTGGCGTAGATTTATCAATTGCTGATTTTGCGAAATTACTCTGTAGAACAACAGGATTTGAAGGAGCTTTGAATTTTGACATTTCCAAACCGGACGGAACAATGCGAAAGTTATTGGATATTTCCAATGCTGAGTCTTTGGGCTGGAAGCATAAGATTGATTTAGAAGTAGGCATAAGACAAACGTACAATTGGTTTATCGATGCATATAGTAAAGGAGCAATACGTGGGTTCTAAAAAGAGGGCTTTAATAACTGGGATTACAGGACAAGACGGTTCATACTTAGCGGAACTTTTACTCGAGAAAGGGTATGAGGTCCACGGAATAAAAAGGCGTGCGTCAAGTTTCAACACTTCTCGAATTGATCCAATATATAGTGACCCACATTTCCGTGGGAATGATCTTCATTTACATTATGGTGACATGACTGATTCGACTAATTTAATAGGCATTATGAGTAAAGTAATCCCTGATGAAGTTTACAATTTAGCAGCACAATCACATGTCCACGTGTCATTTGAAACACCCGAGTACACTGCCAACGCAGATGCCCTAGGAACTCTTAGATTACTTGAAGCTATTAAACTGTTAAATCTTGGGAAAACGACGAGATTTTATCAGGCATCAACATCCGAGATGTTTGGGTTGAATCATGAAGTTCTTGATGAAACTTCAAATTTTTATCCAAGAAGTCCTTATGGCGCAGCAAAACTCTATGCGTATTGGATTACAATCAACTACCGCGAAGCATATGAAATATTTGCTGCAAATGGAATCTTATTTAATCACGAAAGTCCACGTAGAGGCGAAACATTTGTTACTCAAAAAATTGTTCAGGGTGCCGTGGGAATAAAGTTTGGCAGGTTGCCCAAACTTTACCTAGGCAACCTTAATGCCGTGCGTGATTGGGGTCATGCGAAGGACTACGTTGAAGGTATGTGGAGAATTTTGCAACATTCTAAGCCAGAAGATTGGGTGTTGGCTACTGGTCAAGCGGTTAGCGTGCGAGAGTTTACAGAAAGAGTGTTTGAATATTTAGACATTAAAATTGCTTGGAAGGGTGTGGGAATAGAGGAAATTGGGGTTGATCAAAAGGGGAGAACGGTTGTTGAGATCGATTCAAGATATTTTCGTCCGACGGAGGTGCCATTTTTGCAAGGCAATCCCGCTAAGGCTATCAGTCAACTTGGTTGGAAGCCATCTTATTCGATCCAGACTCTGATTGCCGAGATGATTGAGTCTGAAAAAAATAAATATAAATGAAAAGTAAAACGCAAATGAGTGAACTTAGCTTTTTTAAATCACAGGCTTCTAGTATGAGTAAGAAACGAGCTGGTATAGGCGCAATAATTAATAATGCGGTCAATATTTGCCAATACCACGTAAATAAGTTTAATAATTACGATATCTATATCAAACAGAGGGAACTTGAAACTCTATTTATCTTCAACCAAAAGTACCCAGTGGATCTTTATACTTACGATATTGAAAAAGATTATATAGCCAATTTGATTCCCAATCCTAGCAATGCACACGACATAGTGTCCATGGAATTGGTAAAAGCAAAGCGACTAGTCTTTGAATCTATTTTTAAATTCAAAAATTTAGAAAAATTGGTGTTGAAAGCCGAGGAATTTGCTGGAAAAAAAACGCTAGGAATCCAACTACGAGGAACTGATAAATCTGGTGAAATCACACTTCCAAGTTTAACTGATATCTTTCAAAAAATTGAAACATATTTAGATCGTTTTGATATCAATAATATTTATCTGGCTACCGATGATTCTTACTATTTAGAAGGTTTAAGTAAAAGATATAAGCGAATTTTAAATGCTGATTTGACGCATAAAATTAGTAAAAATGGTAAACCAATACATCTTCGGCTGAGTCGTAAAAAAATCAATTATCAAATGGTTGAGGACGCATACGTTTTATCTAAATGTCCTTATTTTCTTTATTCACATTCGAATGTCAGTTATTTTGCGCTAACTCTGGGGGCAGGTGATTTTAATAAAGTAGGTCACACGAGCTTAACCTAGCACTCAAAGAAGATTATCTTGACAAAAGTAGGGATGGTGAAATGAGCGCGGGTAGAAATATGGCATTGGATATTGCACGAAGTGTTGCAGCATTCATAGTATTTTTTGGACATCTTTTTGGATTTTTCGGCGTAATTAATGCTGCGAACGTTAGATATTTTTCACCCGTAGCAACCGGCGCTGCTGCTGTTTATTTTTTCTTTATGCTGTCCGGATTTGTACTTGTTAAACCAATTGCAATCACGATCAGCTGGATGAAAAAACGTTTTTTGAGATTGTTTCCCATTTATTTGATTACATGGCTAATTCCGCTGTTGTGTATGTTCATGTTGCATATTGGAGGCTCAGTGAGTCTGACAACAGTCGCATTGGGTTCAATAGCCGCACAATCTGTTTCATTCCGCCACTTCATAGATTATCCAAATCCTGCGCTCTGGTCGCTATCCGTAGAAATTTGGTTGATACCTGTCTTCTTTGTCTCCAGTAAATTGCGAATGTGGGTTCTCGTTAGCACAACTTTTTTTTCGCTTGCCTTTCTTTATCTGCAAATAGATCCATACCTTATCTCCATGCCATTTTTTCTTTGTGGAATGTGTCTAAAGAAGTCTAATGTGTCACTCCCAAAAAGCTTGAGGCGTCTCGTAGGATGGTTGCTATTTATAGCGTACACAATTTGGAGTCCACAAATAAGAATTATCGCCAACCGTAGTTATGGTCAAATTCTTTTATTGCTGGCCTTTGCATTATTAGTTCTTTGGGTTAAAGACGTGCAGGTTCCGCCAAAGTGGTACAAAATTATCAATTTCGCAGCTATGCGAAGCTATGCATTTTATGCATGCCACTTACCCATAATATTGTTTTTGAGTCGTAAATATAAGAGCGACCATTCGGAACATCTTTTTGCTTACATATTGCTTGCCACTTTGCTGGTCGCTGCAACTACCGAGCTACTTTTTCGAGTAGTTGAGCAGCGAGCCCTGAGAAATTCTTATAACTTTGATAGTTAAAAGGACAAGTTCTCGTTTTTCGATTCGCTAGCGACTCTTTCATGTATATTAGATGAATGTTTATAAGCCCACTAAGGCTCAAAAAATTTGGATTGAATGTAAATGGCGTCTTGCATATAGGTTGCCACCTAGGTGAAGAAGCTTCGAGTTACATTTCTCAGAATTGGACTCCGATATATTGGGTCGATGCTCAAGCAGACTTACTTGCAAAAGCTAAGGAAAAATTGTTAAGTGAATTTCCAAATACAAATCAATATTTTTTCCAGGGGGTTGTTTCATCAGAATCAGGAAACTTGGTCGATTTTCTAATTACTAACAATGGACAATCATCATCGATTTTTAAATTGGCAAACCACAAAGTCTTATATCCGGATATTGTTGTTACAAGTAAACTTCAAATGCGTACCAAGAGAATTGACGAATTGGTACCCGATTCAGCAGACTTTAATTTTTTAAATATTGATATTCAAGGCGGTGAGTTAGCAGCGTTAATGGGACTCGGAGATTTGGTGCGCAAAATTGACTACATTTACACAGAGGTAAATCGTAAAGAACTTTATGCAAACATTCCTTTAGTTACCGAAATTGATGAATATTTGCGAAATTTTGGTTTTATGAGAAAAATAACATATTGGGTTCCTTTTGAAGGATGGGGTGATGCTTTGTATGTAAAACAATTCTTTAATCATGAGATCACGATTGGCCAGAAGATAAAAATTTTTTTTACTCAAATGATTTTCAGAGCGTCCTATTTTGACTATTTTTTGCTGCATAAGTACTTAAAAAAGCATTTTTATAATATGATTTTTTCCAGGAGTGGAACCAAATAAATTTTGTTTCAACCTTTGATTCTCTGATTTATCTTTATAGATAAATCTTCGCTATTCAATTAATATTTTCTTGTACACTGACTCATGCTTTCTGATCATATTATTTATGCTAAATCTGGACTTCGCGAAACTGTGGCCAGCTATGCCCATTTGATGTCTCTTAGCAGCATCGTTTGAAAGGGATTCAATTGCTTTGGCAAATGACCATACATCACGATTTACCACTATTCCAGATATCCCAGGGTGTAAAACTTCAGTGGCTGATCCAACGTCAGGAGTAATAACAGGAATTTGGCTTAGCTGCGCTTCGATTAGCGCGATTGGCATTCCCTCGTTGTGAGAAGTGGATATCGCACAATCCACAGCTGCCCAAAAAAGAGATGGGTCAACCCATCCAAGCACAAGAACATTATCTGGCGCTTCTGCTTTGACTGTGGCAAGTAACTCACCGCCTCCAGCCATGACAAACCTAACCGAAGGTAGGTTGCTGGCAATTTCAAGCAACAAACGTGGATTTTTAACCTCTACCATTCTGGCTAGCCAACCAAAAACAACACTATCCGAATGAATACCTAGCAGTTCGCGTGCTTCTTGCTTATTATGGGCAGGAAGTTCCTCTATACCAGGGGGAATTGATTCCCACAGCTTATTAAAGCCAATCCCTTGCGTACGAAGTTCGACGCCAACTTTTTTGCCGACAGATATAAAGAGGTCAGTTCTGCATGAAAGTAATTTCTCTACAAAAGTTATTAGTCCTTTTTCGAATAAAGTGAAAGAGTCATCATCAAAAAGATGTCCATGAAAAGTATGCACCCTTTTATGTTTACCTCCAACGAGACGCCCAATTAAGCCAGCTTTAAAGGTATGAGTATGTACGATCTCCGGCTTCTCTTTACGAATAATCCGTCGCAGCTCTCGCCATGCCATAAAATCATGAATTGGAGATACCTTTCGACCAAGATGCCGCACGGAAATGATTGGAAGATTTTTCACACAAGGATCTTCTACTTCGGAACCTTGAACTCTTCCTGTGGCCAGTTTACTTTCCGGAATGTTTGTAATCAGTTCATTTATATAACGTGCAGTACCACCGACATTCATTCTGGCAATAACGTGCAGCACCCTGGTCGTCAACTTGATCTACTTCCTTAAATAATCAGCAATGTCAGTGATCATTGTTTCTAAAGACAGTTTGGGTTCCCAACCCGTTACGTGCTTAATTTTCGCAACATTTGGAACACGCCGATGCATGTCTTCGAAGCCTGATGGGTAAACCTTGTCGTATAAAACTTTTTCGATAGTACTAGTTGATTCTGTTAGTCTGACCACTTCACGTGCTAGATTTTCAATGGTAATTTCCTTATCATTTCCAATATTAAAAACTTCTCCGAGCGTCGCATTTGAATCAATAACTTGCAATACTCCTGCAACCGCGTCATCCACATGGCAGAAGCAACGAGACTGAGAGCCGGTTCCATAAACCGTGAGAGTTTCATTGTTGAGAGCCGCTGAAACGAAGCGTGGCATAACCATCCCATATTGCCCTACTTGGCGAGGTCCAACGGTGTTAAAGAATCGGACAATTCTTATCGGAAGATCCTTCTCTTGACTGTAAAAAAAAGCCATAGATTCATCGACTGCTTTAGCCTCTGAGTACGACCAACGACTCTTAAGTGGCGAACCAATAATACGATCGGATTCTTCGTCAAGCGCTTCACTAGCATTCTTTCCATAAATTTCAGAGGTAGACGCAATGAGCACTTGTTTCTTATGCAAATAGGCCGAATCTAAAATATTTTCAGTCCCGCGTAAATTTGTAATAAGTGACTCCAAGGGTTTTTCAACTATTGTAAAAACTCCCACAGCGGCGGCAAAGTGAAGAACATGATCTACTCCATTGACAAGATCATTTACTAACTCCACGTCTAGAATCGACCCTCTAACTAATTCGAAAGCTTGATGATCTATAAGGTGATTAATATTTTTAAGATTTCCTGTTGAAAGATTGTCGAGCACCGTGACAGAATCTCCTCGATTAATTAGAGCATCAGAGACATGCGAGCCAATAAACCCAGCACCACCAGTTACTAAATATTTCATAAATATCCACCTCGAACGTCAAGAATCTTTATTGATTGCAAATGGGATAGATCCATATCGGTATGTACATTGACTAAAATAGCTAAATCGTAATCTGAGCTTAAGGGTGCTGATTTCTCACCGATCCACTCACCAACTAGCTGATCATGCCAGAAAACCTCTGCCCCCCTAGTTCTAAAAGCTTGAATTAAACCAAGCGCAGGAGTGTCTCGAGTATCAGCAACATTTGGTTTATACGCTACCCCAACAATAAGTATTTTCTTCCCGGTGATTTCACCTAAAATCTGCAAAACAACATTGGCAAAGTAAGTAGGTAAATTTCGGTTCACTTTATTAGCTAAGTCAATGAAGCTAGTGCTAGATCCAAGTTCCCGTGCTTTCTCTGACAAATAGGAGGGATCAACTGGAATGCAATGTCCTCCTACACCCGCACCTGGATAAAAAGGCATAAATCCATATGGTTTACTCGATGCTGCCTTGATAACTTCTCGCACATCAATTTTCATTTTCCAGCAAAATTCAGCTAGTTCATTAATGAAAGAGATGTTTATCAATCGGAATGTATTTTCTAGTAATTTTGCAGTTTCAATGACTTCAACAGATCCTCCTGTAACTACTTCTTTGACGAAAGATTGATAGAATTCAAATGCTTTCTTTGTTGCATTAGGAGTTAATCCAGCAAGGAGTTTTGGTGTGTTTGTAACATTCCACTCTGTGTTCGCTGGGTCAATCCTTTCTGGCGAGTAGGCAAGCTCATATTTGACACCCGAACTTTTCAGAATTGAGGAAATGAGTCCCCTCGTTGTCCCTGGCGCGATTGTTGATTCGACAATAACCAAAGTCCTATCTTGCATATTATCAGCAACTGATGTGAGCGCAGATTTAAGAAAAGTAAGATCTGGTTTTTGTTCGACGTCAAGTGGCGTTGGAACACAAATAACAACAATTTCAGAAGTGGAAATTAAAGTGAAGTCCGTAGAAGCCCTGTAGTGCTTAGATGTAAGCGCATGAGAAATTTCACTATCAGAGATATCAACGATAGGTGAAATTCCAGTATTAATTTTTTCAATTAAGGCTTTGTTTATATCAATCCCTAAAACATCGTGCCCAGCACTTGCTGATGCGATTGCTAAAGGAAGGCCTACATAACCCTGGCCAATTATAGAAACTCTCATACTATTGACCAAAATCTGTTAGTGCTTGCTTTGCTTCTACACTATGAGGCGCAAATGAATTTATCAGTGGAACCACTGCCCGAGCAGCAACAATGTTTCCCTGATTTTTGTAGTCACTTCCAAGCTGAAGGAGATTAACTTGATTGTATGGATCAAAGTGGGAAATCGTTTTTCGAATTAAAGATGCAGCTGGCCAATTTCTTTGATACTCATAAATTCGAGCTAACAGATTCTGCGCGTCGGAATTTAGTGGATCGTTCGCAATAATCTCCTTCAACTGGATGATTGCTGCCGGGAAGTCACTGACGTAAGCAAAATCATTTGCAATTATTCGTTCAAATGACGGTTCTTGGAATATAAAGCCAAGAGGTTTTTTAGCCATTTTTTCGTAGCTTGCAACATCTGCTTGAGTCTTTGGGTTTGGCTGAGCACTTAGTTCATGCATGGAACTCTCCGCACCAAGGAAAAGAATTGATACAATAAAAGCGAAAATTGCGAGAAGACCCGATATAAATGGCTGAATTACATTAGCATTTTGTTGAGGCACGAGAATCTTCTGGGTGCTTATAGAAATTCCGACCACTGCGCCACCAAGAATGTACCCCCAAATTGCAACTGCTAAGTTATCAATTGATATGAGGGACTGTGCCTGGTAGGCAAGCCACATTGCAAAAATACCAGCAACAAGAATTTGTTCAGATCCCTGTGTATTTTTTAAAGAGATTACTCCGCGCCAAAATATGAAGAAAATTAAAGTAAAAAATGCGATGAGTACAAAAATTCCAGCCGTAGCTGCCGTCTGAATTGGAATGTTATGCGCGGCGTTGGAAACAAACTCTGGCCCACGCCGTAGAGATTGAGTTGCATCTCTGTATTGGCGAAAATAAGCTCCATATCGATCTAATCCCACTCCAAAGATTGGATGGTTGATGAACATTCGCCATCCTGCTCGCCAGTAATCACCACGGTAAGTAACCGATAGTTTGTAGAAATATCGGACAAACGGTCCATGATCAAGCATGCCTGCGGTCGCTACTGTACCGGCAATAATCCCGAGTGCAGATAATGAGTATGCTGCGGTTTTCTTGGACTGGTACAACCGAACAACAAGTATAAAGAAAACACCAATGAATGCGGCAAGCAAACCTTGTCGAACCTGTGAAAAGTAGATGACGGCAAGTAATAAAACTGTGTTTAGACCGGCAAAAATTCGAAATAAGATTGAGTACCTTCTTTGAATTAGGACTCCAAAACTTGCAATCAGAAAAATTGCCATAAGTGCTCCCGCAAAATCAGGATTGCCTAACGTACTGATTACGGAGTTGTATGAGTTATTCCATTTGACAAAATCATGCTTGTAGTGCTGAAAAAATCCATACGCTCCCACAAAAAATCCGACAATGACCATTACTTGTACCAATTTAGAAATATTATTAAGTCTAAGCAAGTAGCTGCTTGCAAGTAAGAAAACTATTAAGGAAAGATACGAAAGATAACCGGTTCGTCTTTGATATTCACCAAAGAAACTAATAAATTTGTTATTTGAAGCAAGCAGAGATGCGCTCATTGTGAATAAGTAGGCACCTGAAATAATTGTTATCCACTTTAAAGGTTTTTGACTCCAGTATATTTTGGCATGGAATACACACCACCCCAAAAGCCAAAATCCGGCGATGCTCAAGATCCAGCTTTTTGGAGCGTTAAAGGGATCATTGAGACTGGGCGAGAAAAATAAGGTGATGAGCGAGGATGCCCCTATTACTATGTTGAGGGGTAACCGTTCACTTTGAGGCACATATAACTTCATACGAATAGATTACCTGCTAGCCTACGTATACTAAAGTTGCTTGCATGCGTTGTTTTGCCTCTTAAACGCGGTTTTGGTTTATGGGGTTTGAAATCACAAGGAGTTAAGTGTGGAAAAGTCTCTAGCTAGAACGTGGCTGGTATTAGTCATCGGATTTGTCCTTTCACTTGGGCTTTGTCAACCGGCAATGGCAGGAGTTAGCTCCCAGCCTACAGTCCTATCTTTCACGATGACTCCTAGCAGTATCGATATTGGGTCAGCGAACAACACAGTGAGCTTGGATTTACAGGTTTCAAGCCCTACAGGTATTGCATCAATTCAATCTCTGGCGACGATAACTAACGGAGCCAATATTTCGATGTCCGTTCCTCTTCTTCGCACAGATTCGCCAATCAACACTTCGCTTCAAAAAGTAGAGTTTAAAGGTTCAATTACATTTGCTAGCTCTCTACCAACCGGGCCATATACAGCCTCGGCAACTCCAATTGTGGCACTTAATTCTGATGGTTCAACCGGGTATTCAACACAAAGTCTTACCGCGAGCACTTCTTCCCAAGTTGTAGGTGCTAAAAATGCGCTACTAGTTCGACTTGGTGGTGATTTAAATTTTAACTTTGTAACTTTTAATGGCCCAGCCTTCAACAGAACGAGCGGGTTTACATACGTAGATCCAAAATACAATTCAGTAGCGGCGCCAATTTGGAAAGCTGGGGAATCAATCAACCTTTCAGATTACTATGAATCGACTGTGCCTGGCTTAACTTTGAAAGTCAAATCTAAAACAACAAACACTTGCACGGCTGATGGTTCATTTTTATCCCTTATTGGAGTCGGTGCATGTGAATTTATTATCTATACAGATAGGACTTCTGATTATCAATATCACCAAGACGACCAGGTGATAAGCATTGGAGCTGGACGTATAAAGCCAGTTTTTTCTGTTGGAACTATTGCTACTCAGAACTCCACATCACTGCCGTTTCAAATTCCTGGGCCATTCATTTTTGGGCCATTTGGCCTAGTAATTCCTACATCTGGAACTCCAAGTGTCTGTTATGCCTCAGGGACTACGATTACAGTAATTAGCGGCGGAATCTGCACACTCAACTACTTTTCTCCAGCTTCTGCAAATTATCTTGCGTCCGACGTTTTCCCTTTGACTTTTCAAATCACCAGGAATACCCAAACCATTAGTTTTTCCCCTCCCCCTAGAGTCACTCTTGACAGCAGAACACTTGCATTGAGCGCAACCGCGTCCAGTGGCGCCTCGACTTCATTTGTATCAAATTCCCCCACAATTTGCTCGGTAACCGGAAATTCATTACACCTCCTAAAAGCAGGTAGTTGTGTAGTCGAGGCATTTCAGGTTGGAAGTACCACGATCGCACCAGCATCTCTTACTCAAACAATTCTTGTCACCCCATCCAAGGCCTCTTCAAAGAAAACTGTCTGCATAAAGGCTGGGAAAAGTAAGGTATTCGTAGGTACAAAGTGCCCTTTAGGCTATAAGATGGAGAAATGAGCAACAATTTCCCTGCTGTATAGTTCCATTTATAACGAAAGGCATTAATTTATGAAAAAGTCGATACCCTCTCTAATTGTTGCTCTACCCCTGATACTTTGCGGATTTGCAAGCCCTGCCCACGCTGCCTCAATTGTGAATGGTGCAGCTTGTTCCACGCCAGGTGCCTCTAGCACCGTGAAGGTGAAAGGGGTAAGCAAGGCCTATATTTGCAAGATAAATCCAGCAGTTGCTGGAGGTTCTGGGCCAACATGGACTCTCAAGACTTGTTTGAGTTATTGGGCAGCGGCTCAAAACAGCCAGGATTCGATTAACCAACAGCGAAGGCTTGTGAGCTCAATGAGCGAGCCTGATAAAACAACCTATACCAAGCAACTTAATGCCTCTCAAACTTCTTTGGATAAGGTCATAGCAGCAATTAAGGCTAATCACTGCAAAGCCGGGCTTTAAAAGAAATTTGTTCCGACCCCCTTTCGCCTCAGAAGTGGGAAAAGGGGGTCTGCTATGCTCAGATTGAGCTTAAATCCCACAGATTCATCTATCGTCAGATAGACTTTGAGTCTTCGGACCTTAGGTAATTCCTAAATGTCCGATTTGTCCCATCACCGCGACAAATAGCCACCCCGTACGTAGTAGGGGTTAGAGGTAGCGACGGCTGGCTCTGTACAACAAACCGGTTATCAAGGAGTTCTTCCCATGAAGGCTAAGAAGCTAGCAACACAGGGCCCAGAGCTCTGGAGCATTGCTCAGTTGGGTGCTTTCTACACAGCCCACCGCTTCGAACTTCATGCACATGCCCTCCGTATTTTGAAGGATTCCACTCGCGCAGAAGAAGTTGTTCAAGATGCCTTTATTAAGGTGATGCTTGCAGCCCCTGAGCTGACCTCCGAAGAACACGCAGTTTCCTATCTTCACCGCACTATTGAAAACCTTTGTATTGATCTTTTCCGCGCTGAAGGCCGCCGTCCGAACTTAGTTGTTCTAGATGACGCGCAATCTGAGATTGAATCTAATTGGCAAGATGCGGGGGATCACAGCCAGGCAATAAGCGCCGCAGAAGATGCTGCGATCATTCGCCAGGCTCTCGCACTCCTCTCTCCAGCAGAGCGCACAGCCCTAGTCATGTGGGAGATGGATGGACGTAGCACCGTTGAGATTGCAGCAGAGCTTGGCATTAAAGAGTCTTCCGTGCGCCATACTGTTTCACGCGCTCGCGCATCTTTGCGTAACGTTCTTTCAACACTTGTTATCGATGAAGAGCGCGGACTTACAGCTCTCGACATGCTCTCTACCTCTTATAAAAAGGCAGCAGAACTTGCCAAGAAATCATCACGCGCGGCACTCTCACTATTCTTAGTTGTTGGAGCATTCCTAGGTTTCCATGCCTTCACAGGCCATGAGACCAAGCTCGTTGCCCAGGCCCCTGTTCAAACTCCGGTTTCAACTCCTGTGGTCACCACGCCTTCTACTCCAACACATAAGGCAGTAGTTGTCTCAACCTCTTCACGCAAGGCGCAGATCGCCTCGCTTCAAGAACAACTTCAGTTCTCACAAGTTGAGCTTTCAGCCCAAGTAGATCTTCTGGGCGTCATTAACGACACAAATCTTTTTGGCCAGAATGCACAAGTTGCTGCTCTGACTATCCAACTAAGTACTCCACCTGCAATAGGCGGTGCTAGCTCAAACTAACTTTCCGGTGGCTCCCAAATCCACGGTATTGCACGTGCTTACCGCGAATCGAAAGAGAAACCGGGATAGATAGAGAAAGTCTTCATAAGGAAGGCCAGATCTATCGAAAGCCGGTCAAGAAAGACTTGATCGACTTATTGAAAGGAAATACATGTCTACAAAGACAGTAACAAAGCGCGTTGCGCTTGCAACAGTAGTTGCACTTGGCGCGGGAGTTCTTTCTCTCGTTTCAGTGTCATCTGCGAATGCAGCAGCGACTCAAGTAAACACAGCATCTGGAAACACTTCAGCTATTGCTGGCTCTCTATATATTGCAGGTACAGTTTCAACAACTGCAGTAACAGGAACAGCAAGCACCGCATATGCCTCCAATACCTCTACTGGCCTTTTGTCAGTTTCAGATATCGCTGGCGGTTTGGTTGCCGGAACAACTCAGACAGCTACTTTGCTAGCTAACGGTAATATCACCGTGTACACATCACTAGCAGCAAATGCTGGAACTGATGCTGTAAACCAAGCTGCGGTTCTAAAGGTTACAGGTGGAACAATCACCAGCACCGTTGCACCATCAGGAGATTTCACGGCATACGGCTCAGGATTAACTACTGCTGCTGTTGAAAATATGGCTGTAGGCGGTACCGGTGTTGTTGGTTGGGTTGTTGCGCCAAATTCAGGCGTTTCCACAGTGACCATCAACATGTATAACGGTTCTGCTGGAACAACTTCAAGTACTTGGTCACTAGCGGCATCGGCTGCTGGAGCGCAAGCTGCTGCAGGTGCACCTACTCTAGGAACGCTTAATGGAAGCATTGTAGTTTCTATTGCGTCTGCATCAACTGCAGGAGTCCTATCAATTACTAAGAGTGGCATCTATTACCAAGACGGCGCAGCAGCTCACGCTGCCGCGACATCCGATAACACAACACAACTTGGAACACCTGGAATTTCTGCATATAACGTTCCACAATATGCGGCGATTCGTGTTCGTGATGCGTATGCAACATCCATTACAACTGGATTCTTGACTGCATCTGCAACAAACGGTGCCTATGTGTCCTT